>Ga0070726_10003111_pt1 | contig 14207 bp, 12 predicted proteins | sample tdAd471_FD_67275 | JGI IMG/M metagenome (GOLD analysis project Ga0070726, IMG submission 67275) | Marine sediment microbial communities from the Atlantic coast under amendment with organic carbon and nitrate - tdAd47.1 | ecosystem: Environmental > Aquatic > Marine > Coastal > Sediment | place...
AAGTACTCTGTTTGATATCACTCGGACGGTATGTATGTATGAGGAGTGTATAGAACACGCTACTCAGTAAGTGCCTTGAAAATTCGTTCAGAAGCACCTCCGTTGGTGTAGGTATGGTATTCCTTACAGACTGTGTCTCGTTCTGCTTGATATGGATCTCCTGCTATATTTTGTTCAAGAGCAGGAATAAGTTCTTCTGCACTGTATATTTTTGTACCTGGAGTTGCTGCTTCATAGTCTTCAAAGTATAAACCTTCCTCTTTTCGGTATGTCTCTAGGTCAAAGGGGTAGAATATGATTGGTTTATTAAGAAGTAGGAAATCAGTGAATATAGAAGAATAGTCTGTTATAAGAACATCAATATTTGGTAATAGGGGATACATATCAGAATCAGAGATGAAGTGAATGTTTGGATATGAAAGTGCTCGTGTCTGTGTACGGTATTTTGGATGAAGGGACAGAAGGAGTACTGCGTTTTTTTTCATAAGCCACTGTGATAGTTCTGTAAGGTTCAGTTTTTTTTCAAGATCAAAGTCTGTCATGCTTCTCCGGAATGTGGGGGCATAGAGAAAGCGCTGCGTGTATGAGGTGTCTGCAAGAATAGATACTACTCTCATATCTACCCCGATAGTACTTCCAGGTATTTCAGTAAAGAAAACATCATCTCGTGAATATCCCGCCTCTATGACAGGGGTATCTTGAACAAAAATTGGTGGTAGCATTTTGGTGACGAGAGGCGAGGTACTGAAAATATAGTGTTGTTTTTGTGCTGGTTTCTGAGCGTATCCGTACTTTTTCATACCTTTACCGTGTAGTAACTGCACAAGTCGTGTTCCACCAGTCCACCGGTAATTTTGTCTTTGAAAAAAAGCATCGATACATACAGTGCCAGAACGAAGCATATGCCATGCACCCTTCAAACTTTTTTGACAGTACGACTCATACCCAGCATCCCGTAGTGTTTGTGCGAGTGTTTCATCTTTTGCAATCCAAATCGCTCGAATGTTTTTTTGGTTTTGTGCGGTGTAGAGGAAAAGATATTTTGTATTGTCTGCAAAAATCTCAGATTCGTTACCGATATGCCAACCAACAAAAGACCATCGATGTATATCTCTTGGAAAGAGGAAAGAGGTGTAATGAAATATAGCGGAGAAAATGATACTGAAGATTGTTTGTATCTTAGAAAACATAGTTATTCACACTTTTCTTTTGCTGCCTCATAATCTTCTATCGTGTCTACTTCACATGCAGTACGTTTTGCAGTGTCGAGCATATGCAGAATACCTCCATTTTGGATTGCAGCATTCATGGAGTCGACTGCGAAACGTTGTCTGTCTCCAGACTTCTCGAATGTATTAAGTGCATCTATAAGAAACGGTGTAAAGGTTGGTCCGAATTTTGTAACACCAATAAATTCACCCCGACTCTCATCTTTTTGAACATGTTTACCGATTACTGAGACTCTTTCTTCAGTATCGAGAATGACATTTACCTCCTCCTCTTCCCAGTCAGACGGTCGGATAGCAGTTACCGAGTCTTCTGGATAGGTAATAACATCTCTAATAATTTCTGAGTCACAGATAACATCAGAATTCAGATAGAGTGTTTCTCCATTATTATCAAAATGTTCTCGTGCAAGCCAGAGGCCGTATGCAGGAAGGGTTGTTGCGTATTCTTCATTAAACACGAAGGTAAATTTTTGGTGAGGGTGTTTTTCTTGCACATGGTTACTTAGTAGATTTGCCCTAAATCCAGTAACCATAACAATTTCTGAAATACCATATTTCTCAAGAGAGTTTAGGAGACGATCAATAATAGTAGAATCTCCCATTGGTAGAAGGCATTTTGGTTTGCGGTGGGTAATGGGGAAGAGTCTGCGTGAACGTCCTGCGGCTAAGATAATGGCTTTCATAGATTAGAGTGTTTTGTAGAACTATACTATACTGTCGTAGTCAGAAAGTCTAATCATGTCTCTTGTATCCATAATTACACCAGTCTATAACAGATCTGCATTACTTAAAAAAGCGATTGAGAGTGCACTTACTCAAACCTACTCCCAGTTTGAGTACATTATTGTTGATGATGGTTCGGATGAGGATATACAGTCAGTTGTTGAGTCCTATAATGATCCTAGAATTACCTACATTCGACACGAAACAAACCAAATGATTGCCGCTGCTTTTAACACAGGCATCAAACATGCGAAGGGGGAATATGTAGCACTCCTAGAATCAGACGATGTGTGGTATCCAGAAAAATTAGAACAACAGCTTGTAGAAATGAAGAGAACAGGTGCAGGTGCATCGTACTGCGGAATGGATGTGATAGATCCTAACGGAAATGTGTTACGAAAAAGAAGATGTCGTGGAGTCGGTAATGTTTTCGCTGCCTGTATGAAAAAGAATATAGTGAATAGTATGTCAACACTTGTATTCCAGAGAGAGCTTGTCTCCAAGACAGAGATGCTGTTTGATCCGACATTTAATTTTGGTACTGATTATGATTTTGTTTTTATGCTTGCAAAAGAGACAACGTTTGCTTGTGTAAAAGGACCACTGGTCACGTATCTTGAACACGATAATAATGCATCTGATGAACTTGACCGGAATCACGCGCTGCGACTTGGTGTTCATGAGCAGCTTGTCAAAAAACACAGAAAGAGTTTTTTTCGACATCCAATTCTTTTTTCACGAAGAATGATAACGATAGGATATCTTAGAAAGCAAACTGGAGATATCCGAGGAGCGCGAAAGGCGTTCATGTTTGCACTGGTATTGTTCCCATTTTCTTTAGGCGCAGTACGCGGTATTTTGCGTACATTTTGAAGTAACTATTTTTGAATAAGTGCGTGGATGTGTCTCCGTTGTGTCTTGCTGTATGTCGCAAGTTCATCAAGGGTCATATCAACAGGTTTTGCAGGAAGTCTATCTTTGTCTGTCTCTAATTGCGAAAGTACCCATTTAGCAAATATTCGTGGTTTACCTTTGCGTGTAAGGGGGCGAAGGCGAGGGTCAAACATTGCAGTTACTCGGGTGTAACCACTTTCTTTGAGAGTAGAGAACATCTTATCTGTTTGTTCTGGTGTAAGTATGGTGGGATGTACTTCTATAAAAAGTGCCACATCACGTTTCATAGTCTCTTTCATGCCTTCAACAATTGCATGCTCGTATCCTTCGACATCCATTCGGATGAGTCTGGGAGTTTTCTTATCATTAAGGAATGAGTCTACAGTTACCATGCGTACAGATTCTGTTCCAGTATATACGTGTCCCTCTTGTGAAGTGAGTGAAGACCAGTTACCTTTTTCCCCAACATTTATAGTTGTTTCTCCTGTTGTATTACTTACGGCAAGTCGGTGGGTCTCAATATTTTGAATATCATTCAATTCAATATTCTTGCGCAACATATTAAAGTTTTTCTGAACAGGTTCAAGGGCGTATATGTGACCAGGTTTTCCAACTAGCCGAGATTCTAGAAGTGCGTAGTATCCAATATTTGCACCAATGTCAAGTACGGTATCTCCTTCAGTGATAACTCCTGCGGTCTGGAAATAGTCCGTAGAGATATGTTCCCGTTTACGATAAATGAACAGATCACGCGCTATACCGGTATCGTTGCGAAGATCTAAGTACATGTTGAAACCATTTACAGAAACAGTTGCATGACCAACTATATATCTGTAAAACCAGTAGAGAGGATGTATACGAAAGAGAGATATAGGAAGAAGTAGTCTGCAAAAGCCACGCCATAGCGCACGTCTAAAACCGTATGTTTCTATTTTTTCTTGTATATTAAGCATTGTCATATCGAAAGAGTAGGTAAGTAAGTAGGGTGCTTGCAAGCGCTGTGATAACAGCGGCAAATACCGCGCCCCATAAACCATACAGCATTATTAATACATATAAAAGGATTAACCGCACGACAATGTTGAAAATACGTACGATAAAAAGTTTGTTTGTTTGTTTATGTGCAAGAAATACTTGTCCTAAAATAGTACGTGGGGCAGTGAGTATAAGGAGCGCAAGTACCTGAGAATAGAGTGTTGCTTCGGGATACAGAGGAAAAAGAATTCCAAAGAAAAATGGTGCACATACAACATATATACTAATGACTGAAACTGCAAAGAGAAAGACAAGTAATAATTTACGAGGGAGTGTTTCTTGCAGAGTAGACATTTTACTCGTCACAAATTTTGGAAATGCAACTGGAAATGCAACTTGAATGATATTTTGTAATTGTTTTACAGGTAACTGTGCAAGTGTGTAGACGGCTACAGGGGCTGCTCCCAGAAGGTGAAAAACAAGTATCTTGTCGCTATGGACTGCGACTCTGGTAATAACTTCTAAAAGGCTTAGACGTTTTGCAAATCCCAGGAAATCTTTTTCAGGCGGTTTGTTTTCAGGATATCTTTTTCGTACAAGGAAATATATATAGCCGGCAATTAAAAGATTTGCAGCAAAGTATACAAAAACAAGGGTGATAGGGTTTTTGGTGAAGATAAGAGTAACTACAAGTGCAATAAGGGGAAATGGACGTCTCCAGAAACCGAGTATTGCACTTTCTTTGAAGTGTTTTCCACCGAGAAGATATGGTCTGTAGAGACTGAAACTTTCTACAAAAGGCACAAGAAGCCCCACAATGAGAAAGGCTGTTGCAAGTTGTGTGTTGTCATTGACATAGTAATATGTTGCCATACAAAAACTTCCAGTAACGATACCGATGTTCCAGAGCATGTGTGTGCGAAATGCGTATGGCAAAGCACCAGTATTACCCTCTGCAACACTGCGACTGAGTGCAGAACCCATTCCAGAGAGCGTGAATACACTGAGAATAGCCGCTCCAGACATTACAAACTGATAAATACCGTATGACTCTTTTGACAGAAGGTTTGCAAACGCAACAGCAAGAATGATGCCACTGACGAGTTGAATTGCATGACTTAGAGTAAGCCAAAACCCACCTTTCGTAAGATACACCATGTCTGTCTTTGTATATTTTTCACTCCACCGGAGCAGTCGAACCGCTTTTTCTTTCATTTGTACCTATAGTACTAGAGAATGAGGTGTTTTGGTACGGTATAATGCACGGTAATGGAACAGGAACTCGATCCCACAAAACGTGCAGCAGAGGATATTTCCTCTGCTGCCGAAGAAACACTGACAGAAAACGAAGACATCACCGTCGTTGACCCAAAGTTACAGAAGAAGGCTGCGGAAAAGAAAGCGGAGCGTGATGCGGCAAAACCGAAGAAGACAAAGGTGCGCGAAGCGGATATGGAGCGTACGTCGTCTCCTATTGTAAAGCGTGCTTCAAACCGCAATGATGCACGGCTGTTGGTTGTTACTCGTGATGAAGAAGTATTCACAGAAAACTCTCAGTCTATTATTCATATTGCTCAGTATGCACAGATGTTTGCTGAGGTGCATGTCATTGTTCTTACCTCAGGAGGAGAGGACAAGAAATCATATGTCACGACACGAGTGGGAGAGGACATATATTTGTACCCTACAAACTCTCGGTGGTGGTGGCGAACAATTGGTGATGCAAAGAAGATTGCAGACAAGCAGTTGGTGTTTGGAAATAGTTTTCGACCAGACCTTGTCATTGCGGAAGATGCATTTGAGTCTGGTATGGCAGGGAAGGCAATTGCGAAACAGTACGACCGTCCATTGGAGGTGCATATAACAGAGAACTTCTTTGCTGATGGTTTTGTAGATCTCGCAAAACACAACCGGTGGCGTACATTTATGGTACACAAAGTATTGCCACACGCAGTATGTGTGCGTACGAGTTCAGAGTATCTCAAGGATGTACTTATTGAAGAGTTCCCAAAACACGCTGAACATATAGAAGTGCTTCCTGTCTTTTATGATATTGCGTCGTGGAAGACCACGACGCCAACGTTGAATCTCAAAGAGAAGTTTCCACAGTTTAAGTTGATACTGTTGCATGTATCGGCAATGAATGAACGATCGCATACAGAGAGTGTTATTGATGGGTTATATTATCTGCTTCGACAGTACAAAGGACTTGGACTGGTTATTATCGGTGAAGGTCCGAAACGTAGAAAGATAGAGGGTATGGTGACACAGTACGGATTGCAAAAACAGATAGTCTTTGCATCACAAAGTGTTGATGTGCTTTCCAGTATGCACTCTGCAGATATTTTGGTACATGCATCATCAGAACCAATTCATGACGATGTGGTGTTGAAGGGGGCTACTGTTGGAATACCTATGGTGTGTGGAAATGTTGGTGTTGCAGCAGAGGTGTTTACTAATGAAGAATCAGTACTTCTCTGTCCGTTAGACAGCCCACCATGTTTTGGAGAGAAAGTAAACCGTCTTTTGAACGACAATGCACTGCGGGAGTCTTTGGAAATGAATGCACGGACGGTGGTTGCAGAGAATATTGTGCAAGATTATGGACAGTATCTTAGGGCATACCGAGAGAGTATCGAGCGATGTCTTGTTAGTATGGAATAGCGTATGCAACAATTGTCAAAATGGATTACTTACGGAGGACTGTTCACAATTCCTTTTTTGGTACTTGTCGTTACCAGTTCACTTTTCTTTCCGTACATCACCGGAAAGAATTTTCTCTTTCGCATCATCGTAGAGATTATCTTCGCAGCATGGATTATCTACGCGCTCTATGAGCCTGCAGTGCGACCAAGGAAGTCCCTATTACTCTGGGGGTTTGGTGCGCTGCTTGTCACTATGTTTTTTGCAGATCTCTTTGGACAATATGCGCCAAAGAGTTTCTGGAGTAACTTCGAGCGGATGGACGGGTATGTGACACTTGTGCATCTTTTTTTGTATTTTCTTGTTGCAGGGAGTGTCCTTACTTCAAAGAAGTTGTGGTATCGATTTTTTAAGGTCTCGACATCCGTTGCAGTGCTTCTTTCAATATATTCTTTTGCGCAATTGGCAGGAGAGATACAGATACATCAAGGAGGATGGCGGCTTGATGGCACATTTGGAAATGCGGCATATATGGCGGTGTACATGCTCTTCCATATCGCATTTGCAACGTTACTATTCTTTGAGACAAAGAAGAGGTGGCTGAGGCATATCTATGGAGGACTGATTGTTGTATTTGGATTCTTACTGGTACAGACTGCAACACGTGGTGCGATACTGGGACTTGCAGGTGGAGTATTGCTTGCAGTGCTGTATGCACTGGTACGAGGGAAGAAATATAGAAAGGTTGCAGGTGGAGTATTGCTTGGATGGGTGCTTCTCGTGGGAGTATTTATTGCGTACAAAGATTCGTCTTTTATACAAGAGAGTCAGTATCTTTCTCGAGTCGCTAACATTACGCTTGCTGAAGGGGAGACACGCTTTACCCTGTGGGGCATTGCGCTTGAAGGGGTAAAGGAGAAGCCATTACTTGGATGGGGACATGAGAATTTCAACTATGTCTTCAATGCACACTATGTACCAGAACTGTATAACGCAGAGCAATGGTATGATCGCGTACACAATATTGTCTTTGACTGGTTCATTGCCGGAGGTATCTTAGGAGCGACCACATACTTCTCGCTACTCTTTTTCACACTCTACTATCTTTGGAAGCGGGAGGATGTATTTAGTACCGCAGAGCAGAGTATTCTCTTTGGACTGCTGGGAGCGTATTTCTTCCATAACCTTTTCGTGTTTGATAACGTGGTGAGTTATGTTTTCTATGTATCGGTACTTGCCTATGTACATAGTAGGGTGGGGAGCGATATGAAAAAACATACTGTTTCGCGGGAGACAATCTCACACATTGTTGCTCCAATGGTAATTCTCCTTACGGCACTTACAGTGTACGCAGTAAATGTACCTGCGATGCGTGCGGGAGCCGCATTGATTGACGCATTCCAGACACCGTCTATAGAGGGTCGTACTGCATTCTTTAGAAAAGCACTTTCCTACGATACGTTTGGGAATCAGGAGATACGAGAGCAGTTGCTGCAAGTCGTACCCATTGTGTATCAATCTGAATATATCTCTGATACTGCAAAACAGCAGTTTGCAGTATTCGTCGATGGGGAGGTGAAGAAACAGGTTGCAGAGAAACCGCTTGATGCACGTATTCATATGCTCGCAGCGCCATTCTATAGAATTGTAGGTGTTCCAGAGCAGGCGCTGCAGCATCTCTCTGTTGCAGCACAATTGTCTCCGCAGAAACCACAAGTGTATGTAGATACAGGGCTTACGTATCTCCAGTACGGAGCGTTGCCGCAGGCAGTTGCCGCGCTACAGAAAGCGCATAAACTCGAGGTGCGAGATAGGTCTGCACGATTGTATTATGGACTGGCACTTATTCTTTCAGGAGATATGGAAGGGTATCGGGAATTAACTGTTGGATACGAAGATTTCTTTTTAGAGAACGAACTTATACAAGATGCTTTGGGTGGTGTATAATACGTAGGTGAGCGCTTGGCGTCTCTACAATGAAAGTCTAAAGTAAAGATCCCTGGGGTGGGGATTTTTGCTTTTATGTGTATGGAATCCTAAGGGTCTTTATCTCTATAATCGTGAAAAATACTCAAAAAATGAAGTTTTTCACGATTATGCTTGCTTTTTTCGTGAAAATCTATATACTATATACATGGCACGTACACCCACTACATTAAAAAAAATTTCCTTACTACGAGAGCGATATTATCAAGCCTTGCCCGGAAAAGAGTCTCTTATAAGGACAATAAGCGAGGCGGAGATACCAGAACACGTGTATAACTCTAATGCGATTGAGAACAGTACACTCTCTCTGGAAGAAACAGAAAAAATTCTGCTTGAGATAGATCTTGAGCGTTTTGTAAGTGTTCGTGAAATTCATGAAGCAAAAAATCTAGCACGAGTAACTGCGTATATGGAAGAGGTTGCACCTAAGGAAAAACTTTCCATTGAGTTGATTCTCCGATTGCACCAGATGCTAATTGGAAATATTGATGCGGAAATTGCAGGACGTTTCCGTACTGGTGATGAGTGGGTCCGTGTTGGCATACACATTGGTACGGACCCTAAAGAGGTGGAAGCAGCAATCGAGCAAGTCATCACTGAGCATATTTCAGATACAGAGACACATATTATAGAACGTATCGCACGCTTTCATCTTGCGTTCGAACATATACATCCGTTTTGTGACGGTAATGGACGTATAGGAAGGGTGCTCAACAATTTTATTTTGCTTCGAGAAGGATATGTGCCTATTAATATTGCATTTGCTGATAGAGCGCAATACTATAAAGCATTCAAGGAATTCGATGCATTCGAACAAACAAAGACTATGCGTGAAATCGTTGGACGCGCACTCACTGAGAGTTACCATAAACGTCTTGCATATATGGAGGGAGGAAAAATAACAACGCTCAAAGAGTATGCCAAAGGAAGTAAAGATTCTTATTCAAATTTACTAAACAAAGCAGAGCGTCAGACTATAGAAGCCTTTCAGGAGAAAGGTGTCTGGAAGATTGTGCAGTAATGGTACAATATGAGTGTTCGTTGTCCTCTACGGCTAGCGGCGGCACTCACATTTAGACTTTCATTTTTTTGGAGAACGCACCCGCTGGCCTTACAGTATCGTGAACATATTATGCAGATAGAAGAACAGGTATCACTTGCACCACACACAACGTTCGGCATTGGAGGAAATGCCGCGTTTTTTGTAATAGTACGAAGTGTGGAGGAGTTGCAAGAGTCAGTAGCGTGGGCAAGAGAAAAAGAGGTGTCAGTGACTATTCTTGGAGGAGGATCCAATGTACTGGTATCTGATGATGGGGTAGATGGTTTGGTTATCAAAAATGAGATTGGTGGCATTACGTATGACGGAAATGTTGTACATGTCGGAGGAGGAGTCGTCTTTGACTCTCTTGTCCAAGAAACGGTAGAGAAGGGGTTGTGGGGGTTAGAGAATCTCTCTGCTATTCCAGGGACAGTCGGTGCTGCACCTATACAAAACATTGGTGCATACGGAGTGGAGGTGTCTTCGACTATTGAGTCTGTACATACGTATAACCTTGATGACGGTACAGAACACGTTTTTTCTAATGAGAAATGTACGTTTGGATATAGAGATTCTTTTTTTAAAACAGAAGAAGGGAAGAAGCATGTGGTTACGAGTGTAACATTCTGTCCATCTTCAGATGGAGAGCCATACATAGAGTACAAGGATTTACAAAAATATTTCAATCGCACACCAATGCAACAAGAGGTACGTTCTGCGGTTATAGATATCCGCAGCAAGAAGTTTCCAGATTGGCATGAGAAAGGAACAGGGGGATCATTTTTTAAGAACCCAATTGTCTCAAAAGAACAGCACAGGTCTTTGTCGGAGAAATATCCAGACCTTCCAGGATTTCCGCAGGGAGATGAGATGAAGATTCCTCTGGGGTGGATCTTAGATAAAGTATTGCATCTAAAAGGTGTCTCGAATGCATCAGGGACGGTGGGGACGTACGAAGGGCAGGCGCTTGTCTTGGTGAATCATGGGGAAGCGACAGCCGCAGAGGTGGATGCGTTTGCGAATAAGATTGCAGAAGACGTTTTTGGTATAACCGGTATTAGTATTGAACGAGAAGTACGAAGTGTGTAACAAAAAATATTTATCCACATAAAGAGGATAAAAAACATTGTTATAAATTTTCTTTGAACACATAATATAGATAAGCACATGTTCTTGTCACATACAGAACACATGCGGTCGATTTGTTAGTTTTGTAAACATGCATATCATGCCTACAAAGAAAAAAGCAACGCGTAAGCGAGCAGCGAAAAAGACTACTCGTCGAAAGGTTGCAAAGAAGCCAGCACGTCGTAAGACTACAAAGCGAGCAGCAAAGAAAACTACTCGCAAGAAGGCGGCTAAGAAAACGACTCGTCGAAAGGTTGCAAAGAAAAAGACCGCAAAGAAAGCAACTCGTAAGACAGCACGTCGTAAAGTTGCAAAAAAGTCCGTACGACGACGTCGAAAGTAGTTCGACTCCGTGTCGTCAGCATACGGTAAGGAAAACCGCTCATTTGAGCGGTTTTTTCGTGTGACAGAAGGGTGGTATATATGGTATGCTGTGGTCTACATGTCATTTCTTGATAGATTTTTCGGTCCTTCCTACGAAAAGGAACTCAAAAAGATACAACCTATTGTTGCAGAGATAAATGCACAGGAGGAGTCTTTTCAGGCGCTCTCTGATGAAGAACTTCGTGCAAAGACTGATGTTTTTAAGAAACGTCTGCAAGACGGTGCGTCGCTTGATGATGTTCTCCCCGAAGCATTTGCTGCAGTACGAGAAGCGTCGAAGCGTACACTTGGATTACGTCACTATGACGTGCAACTTATTGGTGGGGCAATTTTGCATAGCGGAAAAATTACCGAGATGCGCACCGGTGAAGGTAAGACGCTGGTAGGGACACTCCCTGCGTATCTTAATGCACTTACCGGAGACGGTGTACACGTTATTACCGTGAATGATTATCTTGCACGACGAGACAGTGTCTGGATGGGGCAGATTTATGCAGCACTTGGACTTACTGTTGGAGTGATAAATCATGAGTCTTCGTATCTCTATGATCCAGGACACACAGAGGTAGATGCGGAGCGAGATGAGGAGGGGTCATATAAGGTGTTTTATGAGTTCCTTCGTCCCTGTTCTCGCAAAGAGGCGTACGCTGCCGATATTACCTACGGTACAAACAACGAGTTTGGGTTTGATTACCTTCGCGATAATATTGAATTTGATGCAGAGAATCTTCGCCAACGTTCGCATGCGTTCGCTATCATCGACGAGGTGGACTCTATTTTGATTGACGAAGCGCGTACCCCACTTATCATCTCTGCACCCGCAGCGGATTCAGAGAATCTCTACGAGCAGTTCTCTCGCATCGCGTCTGGGCTTAAGATTGAAGAAGATTTTACGGTAGATGAGAAGATGAAGAGTGCAACACTTACTGACGCAGGTATAGAAAAAGCAGAAAAGGCACTAGGCATTGAAAATATTTATACTGATAAGGGGATCAAGTATGTGCATCACCTTGAGACAGCGGTGCGTGCAAAGGCGCTCTATACGAAAGATAAGGAATATGTAGTACGGAATGGAGAGGTGGTTATCGTGGATGAGTTCACGGGGCGCCTACAGCCGGGACGACGTTGGTCTGACGGACTACATCAAGCAGTAGAGGCAAAGGAGGGAGTGACTATTCAGAAGGAGAGTCGGACGTATGCGTCTATCACATTTCAAAACTATTTCCGTATGTATGAGAAACTCTCTGGTATGACTGGTACGGCACTTACTTCTGAAGAAGAGTTCTACTCTGTATATAAACTAGAGGTTATTCCGGTGCCGACACATCGTCCGGTACAGCGTATCGACCATAACGACCTTATCTTCCAGACGGAGAAAGGGAAGTATAAGGCGATTATTCGTCGTATTAAGGAAGTACACGAGAAAGGGCAGCCAATCCTTATCGGTACTGCATCCATTGATAAAAACGAGGAACTTTCAACAGAACTTACAAAAGCAAATATTACTCACACCGTACTTAACGCAAAGAATCACGAAAACGAAGGAGAGATTGTGGCAGATGCCGGTACTGTAGGGAAGGTAACACTTGCCACAAACCTTGCTGGACGTGGGGTAGACATTAAACTCGGCGGTATACATGCTACAGATGCAGAAGCAGAGAAGGTGAAAGCACTTGGCGGACTATTTGTACTTGGTACGGAGCGACATGAGGCACGACGTATTGATAACCAGTTGCGAGGACGTTCTGGACGTCAGGGAGATCCTGGAGAGACCGCATTCTTTGTATCTATGGAGGACGCATTGATGCGTGTATTTGCAGCAGATACCGTGAAGAACATGATGGGGCGCCTTGGTATTCCAGAGGATCAGCCAATTGAAAACAAGATGATCACACGGTCGTTAGAGTCTGCGCAGAAGAAGATAGAAGGATTCCACTTTGATGCACGTAAGCATGTGCTTGCGTATGACGATGTGTTGAATAAGCAGCGGCATGTACTCTATGAGAAGCGCCGAAGACTGCTTCTTGGTACTACGGAGGATATAGATGCGATTACTGCTGAGGTAACGACGTTTGCTCCGCATGCGGCAGAAGCAATTGCTGCGAAGAAGACAGAACTTGGTGATGATGCGTGGTACGAACTGGTGCGAAAACTTATTTTACATATTTACGACACACTCTGGGTAGAGCATCTTGAGGTGATGCAGTATACACGTTCGAGTGTAAGTCTTCGCGCGTATGGGCAGCAAGATCCACTCATTGAGTACCGTAAGGAAGGGACACGACTCTTTGAGGAGATGCAGCATGCGGCATTGGATAGACTTGCACAGGTGATTCCACGTATTGAACGACAGGCAGTACTTGAGGAAGATAAGAAAAAGAGGGAAGAAGCTGCACAAGCACAGCGGTCTGGTGGATCGGTGCGTACGTCAACGGGAAAGAAGCAAGAAGCAGAAAAGCGACATGAGTATGGACGGAATGAAGTCGTTGTAGTGACCAATGGGAAGGAGACTAAGGAAATGAAATATAAAAAAGCAGAACCATTGCTTGCACAGGGAGAGTGGACGATTGTTTCGAAGGGGGTGTAGAATGTATCTATGACTATTATTGCACGAGTACTTTTGACAGCACTGACCCTGCTCATTATTGAACGGTTTATAGACGGCATTACCGTTGACGGGGTGTACTACGCTATTATCGCTGCTATCGTAATTGGGCTTCTTAATCTTATTATTCGTCCAATTCTACTTATACTCTCGCTCCCAATTACTATTGTGACCTTAGGGTTGTTTACATTCGTTATTAATGCACTCATCTTTTGGTTTGCAGCGTCCTTTGTGCAAGGGTTCTACGTCTCTGGATTCATGACTGCACTTATAGGTTCACTTATTGTGACCTTTGTGAGTACATTGGGAAGTAAGTCTTTTGACTAACAAAACCCTTTACTTTTCTTACATAATTCTTTACGCTACACACAATGTTTGTAGATGAACTTACTATTCACGGAATAGCAGGAAACGGAGGCGACGGTGTCGTTCGGTGGCTTCGTATGCCTCACCGACCTATGGGAGGTCCTGCTGGAGGTGATGGGGGGAACGGAGGCGATGTATATATCCGTGGAGTGCGTGATATGGGGCTTTTATCTAAATATACGGGTGATAACGTATTTCGTGCAGGAAACGGTGAAAATGGCCACGGAAAGAG
>Ga0070726_10003113_pt1 | contig 14202 bp, 12 predicted proteins | sample tdAd471_FD_67275 | JGI IMG/M metagenome (GOLD analysis project Ga0070726, IMG submission 67275) | Marine sediment microbial communities from the Atlantic coast under amendment with organic carbon and nitrate - tdAd47.1 | ecosystem: Environmental > Aquatic > Marine > Coastal > Sediment | place...
AAGCCGGGACCAGGCTTTGGCCTCGGCGGCCGCCCCCTGGGAGGTTTGCTCCTTTTTGCCAAACGGCTTGGTCGGACGTTCCCACACTTTGTCGGCGGCGAATTGTTCCTCCAGATCCGCTTCAGAGTGATTCTCGAAGAAATTCCATTTCAGATTATATTCCCGCACGTGATCCAGACAGAACCACAGAAAATCCTCCAGATTGTCGGGATGTTTCGGCGCCCGGTACTTGCCCGGATTTTCACAGCCCGGATGTTCGCAGGCCCGGCTGGACGTCTCGAACGCGCCGGACATGCCACGGCGTCCGCGGGAACGGCGTTTTTTGTCCGCCGAAACGGAAATATCGAAATCGAAGGGCGATTTGCCAGCCATGGGCGCCGTTTCCTCTTGCTTTTCGTTACGGAGGCAACAGTTTAGACATTCGGACGGCGCCGCCAAGACCAAACTTGAACTACGGAGACAGAAATGACGATCCGCGACGAGATCACGACCCGCCTGACCGCGGCCTTTCAGCCAGAAACACTGGAGGTGGTCGATGACAGTGAGGCCCATCGCGGCCATGGCGGCTGGCGTGAGGGGGGCGAGACCCATTTCAACGTGCTGATCCGGGCCGGAGTTTTTGCCGATATGTCCCGAATCGCCCGCCATCGCGCGGTCCACGCGGCCCTGACGCCCGAACTTGTCGCCCGTATTCACGCGCTGGCCCTTGATATCGACGGCTGAGTCGGGTTGCCGCCAAAAGGCGGCCCAAGAAACGCCCCAGCCCGTCCAAAACCGGCTTTCAGGCCAGAGCGGAGAATCGCGAGGTTCTGCGAAACACCGAAGACCATGAAAAAACCGCGCCGGGATGGGCGCGGTTCCAATCAGTCGCTACGGCCATTCAGATTATTCAGCCGCCTGTTTCATATATTCGGGATAGTCGCCCTCATCCTGCGCCATACGCGCCTTGCGGGTCTGGAGGATGCCCAGAACCCCGGCGGAGGCCGGGCGTTCGACCATTTCATGACCGTCCAACCCGACCGGCGTCACGGTTGCGGCGCGGCGGCTGACAAAGCCTGCTTCCGCCTCGGTCACATCTTCGCGGATCTGCTGATGTTCAATCTGCTGTTGCGGCGGCACTTCGAAGAATTTCTTCTCGTCCACGATCTTGCGGCGGAACACCAGAACCGACTGGTATCCCTCGACCCGGCTGGTCAGGCCCGAGCGTTCTTCGCAAGGCAGGCTTTCGGCGCGCAGATATTGCCAATCCTCGCGGGCCATCTTGTTCATGACCTCGGCCAAGACTTCGGCAAATTGATCCTCGTGAGCGCGCACACCCTTGAAGGACTTCGCTTTGCGCGGCGCAGCCACCACCTTATACTCGTACCGGGCCATTTCCAGTTCACTTCCCATTTCTCGCCCCCACGAGATTAGTCCACCGGCCACAAGTACATGATATTTTCGACAAAATTTTAACATGGTTATTTGGAAACAATAAATTGTGATTGTTTTTTGATTGGAACCATAAATCGTGGCATTCGCCGCAAGGGACCACAAGATATTGGAACTAGGCCCGAACCACGCGGCTTTTTGACCGAGGAACGCCGCGAAACGGTACCGCTGAATTGTGGCGAAATTGTGCACATTGCCGCAAGCGGAAATTCCCGGCCCCGGCAAATCAGGGCAGAAAACGGCGGAAAATGCCGCAATCCGGGCCGGTTGTGCCGCGGCAAATCCGGGCACCATCGGCAATTCTGGGCTTGAAGGCGCCAAAAGGCGATGCCATTGAAGGGGCATGAGCAAACCCAACGACAATCCGGCGGACCCGTTCAAAAAGGCGCTGGCCGAGGCAACCAAAGCCATGGCCATGGAACCGGAATTGAACGTCGCCTTTTCTGTCGATCCGCCGGGGGTGACAAATGACACGGTGCGCCTGCCGCAGGTGACGCGCCGCATGACCCGCGACGAGGTTCTTCTGGCGCGCGGCACGGCCGACGCCTATGCCCTTCGGATGCGGTTCCACAATGAGGCGACCCATACCCGTTACGCGCCCGAAGGCCAGATGGCCCGCGACCTTTACGAGGCGATGGAAACCGCCCGCTGCGAGGCGATGGGCGCCCGCGCCATGCCGGGAACCGCCGGGAATATCGACGCCAAGATCGCCGCCGATGCGGCCAGATTGGGCTTTTCCGACATCACCGACAAGGCACAGGCGCCCCTCTCGGCCGCCGCCGGCTATCTTGTGCGCAATCTTGCGACCGGTCGCGACTTGCCGAAAGGGGCGGATAATGTCCTTGATCTGTGGCGCGACTATCTCGATGGCGAGGCTGGCGAAACCCTTGAGGGTGTGAATGACGTCCTTGACGATCAGGCGGAATTTGCCCGGCTCGCCCGCCAGATCATCTCGGACCTCGGCTATGGCGACCAGTTGGGCGACGACCCGGATCGGGACAATCCGGAGGATGATCAGGAGGCCGAAGAGGACAGCGCCGATCAGGATGAGCCCGAGAACGAGGGCGGCGAGGAAGACCAGGACAGCGACGAGCAGCAACAGGCCGATGACGACCAGGAGATGATGCCCGACGAGAGTCAGGCCGAGGTTTCGATGGAGGACATGGACGATATGGACATGTCCGACGAGCTGGACATGGCCGATGGCGAGCCGCCGCTGGACCAGCCTCCGCCCCCCGCGCATTCCGAGGCGGACCCGAATTATGCCGTGTTTTCAACGGATTATGATGAAGAAGTCCGGGCCGAAGATCTGGCCGAACCCGCCGAACTGGAACGTCTGCGCGCCTATCTCGATCAGCAGCTGGAACCCCTGAAAGGGGCCGTCTCGCGGCTGGCCAACAAGTTGCAGCGTCGTTTGCAGGCGCAGCAGAACCGGTCCTGGCTGTTCGATCTGGAGGAGGGCATCCTGGATGCCGGACGGCTGGCGCGGGTTGTTGCCAACCCGACAACGCCCTTGTCGTTCAAATGGGAAAAGGACACCGAGTTCAAGGACACGGTCGTGACGCTGCTGCTGGACAATTCCGGCTCCATGCGGGGTCGGCCGATCTCGATTGCCGCGATCTGCGCCGATGTTCTGGCCCGGACCTTGGAACGCTGTGACGTCAAGGTCGAGATCCTGGGCTTCACGACACGCGCCTGGAAAGGCGGTCAATGCCGCGAAAAATGGCTGGCCGAGGGCCGTCCGCAATCACCGGGCCGTCTGAACGATCTGCGCCACATCATCTACAAATCCGCCGACGCGCCCTGGCGGCGGACCCGGCCCAATCTTGGCCTGATGATGAAAGAGGGGCTGTTGAAGGAAAATATCGACGGTGAGGCGCTGGAATGGGCCCATCGCCGATCCTTGATGCGCCCCGAGGCGCGGCGGATCCTGCTTGTGATCTCGGACGGCGCGCCGGTGGATGATTCGACCCTGTCCGTCAACACCGCCAGCTATCTGGAAAAACATCTCCGGGACGTGATCGCGATGGTCGAAAAACGCCGCGCGGTCGAACTGATCGCCATCGGCATCGGCCATGACGTGACCCGCTACTATGAACATGCGGTCACGATCACCGATGTCGAACAGTTGGCCGGGGCCATCACCGAGCAACTGGCCGCCCTGTTCGATAAGGACCCCAGGAAACGCGCGCGGGTTCTGGGGATTTCGAGGATGAAAAAAGCCATCTGAGGCGGGCCGACCGCCGGACCGCCCCCAATCCCCCGCTCGCCCGTAATCCTTCGCTGAGGCCGCCATGTTTCAATCCTTCACCGCCGCCACCTCGCCCTCGGATGGTCCGCCAAGACTGGCGCTGTTGCGCGCTGAAATGGCCCGGCAGGGGGTGGACGGTTTTCTGGTGCCCCGCGCCGATGCCCATCAGGGCGAAGGCGTGCCGGCGCGGGATGAGCGTCTGGCCTGGCTGACCGGCTTCACCGGCTCGGCCGGATTTTGTGCCGTGACACCGGACCTGGCCGGGGTGTTCATCGACGGGCGCTATACGATTCAGGTCAAGACCCAGATCGACCTCGCCCATTTCACGCCGGTTCCATGGCCTGCGACCAAGCTGGCCGACTGGCTGAAACAGGCGCTGCCCAAGGGCGGAATCGTCGCGTATGATCCCTGGCTGCATGGGATCCAAGAGATCGAAAAATTGGAAAATGCGTTGGCGGATCACGGCATCACCTTGCGCGCCACGGGCAATCTGGTGGACGCGGTCTGGCAGGATCAGCCCCCCGCCCCAGCCGCGAAGATCGTCGTGCATCCCATTGAATTTTCGGGGGAAAGCAGTTCTGATAAACGGCAAAAACTGGCGGCCAGGCTGGCGAAAGACGGGCTGGAGGCGGCTGTGATCACACTGCCCGATTCGCTGGCATGGTTGCTGAATATCCGCGGCGGCGACATCGCCCGGACCCCGGTCGCGCTGGCCTGGGGCATCTTGGCGGCGGATGGCTCGGTGGATCTGTTCCTCTCCCCGGACAAGCTGACCGACGAGACCCGCGCCCATCTCGGCCCGGAGATCCGCCTGCAGGATTACGACGCTTTCGCCGCCCATCTGCCGACCCTGTCCGGCCCGGTTCTGGTCGACAAAGCCACCGCCCCTGCTGCCGTCACTCGGGCGCTGTCTGAGGGCGGCGCCGAGATCCGCTATGGCGACGATCCCTGCGCCCTGCCGAAAGCCTGCAAAAACCCGGTCGAAATCGCAGGGGCCCGCGCGGCGCATTTGCGCGACGGGGTGGCCATGGCGGAACTTCTGGCCTGGCTGGATGCTACCGGGCCCGACCCGGCCCTCACCGAGATCGACGTGGTCACCAGGCTCGAGGCGTTTCGCCGATCCTCGAACCTGTTGGTCGATATTTCGTTCGAGACGATTTGCGGCACCGGCCCCAACGGCGCCATCACCCATTACCGCGTGACCGAAGACAGCAACCGCACGATCCAAAGCGGCGATTTGCTGTTGATCGACAGCGGCGGACAATATCGCGACGGCACCACCGACATCACCCGAACCATCGCGATCGGCCCTGTCGGCGACGAGGAGAGAACCTGCTTTACCAGGGTCCTGCAAGGCATGATCGCGATCTCGCTGGCGCGCTGGCCAACGGGGTTGTCGGGCCGTGACCTTGACCCGCTGGCCCGGCGGGCCCTGTGGGCTGCGGGCCAGGATTTCGATCATGGGACCGGCCATGGCGTCGGGTCGTTTCTGGGCGTCCATGAGGGACCGCAGCGTTTGTCGCGGGTCTCAACCGTGCCGTTTCGCGCCGGAATGATCCTGTCGAACGAGCCTGGCTATTACCGCGAAGGCGCATTTGGCATCCGGATCGAAAACCTGGTTGTGGTCACCGAAGCTCCAAAGGTGGCGGGCGGCGATGACCGGCCCATGCTGGCCTTTGAAACCCTAAGCTTCACGCCCATCGACCGGGCGTTGATCCGAACCGACATGCTGACTGGCGAGGAGCGCGATTGGATCAACGCCTATCACGCTGCCACATTCGAAAAAATCGCCCCGGATTGCAGCCCTGCTGCGCAGGATTGGCTGGCCAGGGCCTGCGCGCCGATTTGACCACTTATCGCCCGGCGGGTTCCCTGATAAAACCCCGTCATTCACGGAGGGACCATGGTCGAAATCTTGAAAATCCGCCCCGCAAACGGAACCTGGGTTGTCCGCGCCAAGGGCGCTGTACTGGCGGAATCGTCGAATGCGCTGGAACTGTCCGAAGGCGGCCTGTCGCCGGTCGTCTATTTCCCGCGCGGCGACGTTGCCATGGCGTTTCTGGAAAAGACCGACTCGTCAACCCGTTGCCCGCACAAGGGCGAAGCCAGCTATTACGCGATCCATGCCAAAAGCGGCGTCATCCCCGATGCCGCCTGGTCCTATGAGGCGCCGACGACCAGCGCCGCGGCAGATTTGGCCGGCTATCTGGCCTTTTACGGCGACAAGGTCACGGTCGAGGAATTGTAAAGCACGCCCCCCCCGTTGCCAAAACCCCCAAGCAGCGACCGCCGCGTTTAGCGGTTGCTAACCGTTTGGCACCTATACCCCCGGTCGTGCACAACAGGTTTCGCGCTCACGCATACCACGGTAAACATCCCGAGTGAGCCAGACGCCAAAACCCGACCAGACGGCCGACAAGGGGCCGGGATTTCCCGGCGATATGGCAACAGGAAGAAACCCGTACGGCGGGCCCGCCACCTTCGAAACCAGACCTCCGAGCGACATTTTCCCGGCCGGGACAGACCCGGCACGGCGCTTACAGCATGGCAGGTACGACCTGATCCGGCGGCCTGTGGCCATCGGCAAAGGTCTTGATATTGATCAGAACCTTTTCGCCCATCTCAAGCCGCCCCTCTTCGGTGGCCGAGCCCATATGCGGCAGCAACATCACGTTGTCGAGGCCCCGCAGGCGGGGGTTGACCTCGGTGCCATGCTCAAAGACATCCAGACCCGCCCCGGCCAACTCGCCGGCGCGCAGCATGCGGGTAAAGGCGTTTTCGTCGATCACCTCGCCGCGTGAGGTGTTCACCACAAAGGCACTCGGTTTCATCAGCTTTAGCCGGCGGGCATTCAGCAAATGGAAGGTCGAGGGGGTGTGCGGGCAGTTGATCGACAGGATATCGACCCGGCTCAGCATCTGGTCGAGGCTCTCCCAATAGGTGGCTTCCAGCTCTGTCTCGATGGCGGCATGGACCTTCTTGCGGTTGTGGTAATGGATCTGCAAGCCAAAGGGTTTGGCGCGCCGCGCCACGGCCTGACCGATCCGTCCCATGCCAAGAATGCCCAGGCGTTTGCCGCCGACCCGTTGGCCCAAAAGCGCGGATGGGGCCCAGCCATCCCATTGCCCGGACTGCATGATGTTGGAGCCTTCCTTGAACCGGCGCATCACCGTCAGGATCAGCGCCATCGTCATATCTGCCGTGTCATCGGTCAGAACGCCCGGTGTGTTGGACACAAGAATGCCGCGCTGGCGGGCGGTCTGGACGTCGATATGGTCAACCCCGGCGCCATAATTGGCGATCAGTCGCAGCCGTTCGCCCGATTGAGCCAGGGCGCCTGCGTCGATATGATCGTTCAGGGTCGGCACCAGAACATCCGCCCGCTGCATTGCCGAGACCAGTTCAGCGCGGCTGAAGGGCGTGTCGGACGTGTTCAATTCCACGTCGAACAATTCCTTCAGCCGGGTCTCCACTGCTTCGGGCAGGCGTCGCGTCACGACCACAGTTAATTTTGTTCCGGGCATGCTCGGTTTCCCCTACTGGATTTTCTTCTGCTATAGTGGCAAAATTCCTGCCAAAGGGGCAAGGCGAAAACAGGCCGACAGACCCCGAAAACAGGCAAGAATTTGGGCGGGTACCGGCAAATGAAACAACGGGCCGTTTTAGCGGTGGGATTTGTGCTTTTGGGGCTTGGTGCCTTGTGCCTTGTGCCGGGAGTGGCACTGGCCGGCGACCACAAGCCTAAAAATGGCCCCGTCACCAATCTGCCACTGCCGCGCTATGTGTCGATGAAGGCCGGAAAGGGCAATGTCCGGCGCGGTCCCGGACTGACCCATAAGGTCGACTGGGTGTTTGTCCGCAAGGATATTCCCCTCAGGATCACGGCCGAATATGGCAATTGGCGCCGGGTGCAGGACATGGATGGGGCCGGTGGCTGGATGCATTACTCGCTTTTGTCGGGACGGCGCACCGTGGTCATCCGCAAGGATTACACACCTTTGCGTACGACGCCGGATGTTGGCTCGGATCCCAGGGCTTATGCCGAACAGGGGGTGGTTGGCTATCTCGGCACCTGTCTGCCGCTTTGGTGCCGGGTTCGCGCCGAAGGGCATCGCGGCTGGGTCCTGAAGGATGAGATGTGGGGCGTCGATCCACAGGACCTGCGCGACTGACCCTTGCCAAGGGCCGCGCGCAGGCCCAATCTTGGCCGGTCACAAAGATGCGCCGAGGGGCCCCATGACCGATGATACTGATAACACCGCCGCCCGGTTCCTGCATCTGCGCGGCCAGACCCTGTCCAAAGGCGAGCCGATCGCACCACCCCTGGTCTCGGCCTCGATGTTTCATCTGCCCGGTCTGCCCGAAGGGCCGGGCTATGGCCGGGACGACAATCCGACGGTTGAGGGGCTGGAGGCCGGTCTCAGCCATCTGGAAGGCGCGCCTGCGCTGGTCTTTCCCTCGGGCATGGCGGCCATCGCTGCGGCGTTGTTTGCCTGCCTGCGCTCGGGCGATCGGCTGTTGCTTCCATCGGATGGCTATTACACCACGCGGCTCTTGGCCGAAGGGTTCCTGACGCCGTTTCAGGTCACCGTTGAAACCCGCCCGACACAAGGCTTTGCGACTGGCGGGTTTGCCGGATTTGACGTGATCTTTGTCGAAACCCCGTCCAATCCGGGCCTAGACCTGGTGGATATTGCCGCGATTGTGGCTGCGGCCAGCGGCACAGGCGCCCATGTGATCGTCGATAACACCACCATGACCCCGTATGGTCAGCGTCCTCTGGATCTGGGGGCCAGCATTCTCGTGGCTTCGGATACCAAGGCGCCGAACGGCCATTCTGATCTGCTGCTTGGTCATGCCGCCAGCGCCGATCCTGCCTTGATTTCCAGGATGCGCGACTGGCGCAAACTGGCCGGAGGCATTCCGGGTGCGTTCGAATGCTGGCTTGCCCATCGTGGGCTGGAAACGCTGGAGATCCGTTTTCAGCGCATGTGCGTCTCGGCCGGTATCGTGGCGCGGCGGCTGGCCGACCATCCCGCGATCCAGGCGATCCGGTATCCGGGGTTGCCAGAGGATCCGTCCCATGCGCTTGCCCAACGGCAAATGCAGCGTTTCGGCTTCCTGATCGGCCTCACTTTCGCTTCGGAAGAAATGGCCGAATCGGTCATCAACACCTGCGAGATGCTGCGCCCGGCGACCTCGTTTGGCGGGGTGCATTCCTCGGCCGAACGGCGCGCGCGCTGGGGCGATGCCGTCGCGCCCGGATTTGTCCGCCTGTCGGTCGGAATCGAACCGGTGGAACCGCTTTGGGCGGCGCTGAAATCCGCCCTGGACAGCGCCTGCGCATAATTCCGCATGTGTTGTCGACCGCCGGCGGTCGTTTTCGCTGTTCCCGCCCCGGGTCTGTCCATAAGCTTGGACCTATGTTCGCTGCCAAATCTCCCCCGCATTTTGCCACGCTGGTGCTTTTGACCGCGCTGTCGATCCTGTCGCTCAACCTGTTTGTGCCTTCGCTCGGTCATATCGCCGAGGATTTCCAGGTCGATTATGCCGTCGCATCCCTCAGTATTGCGGGCTATCTCGCGTTGACGGCGGTGCTGCAACTCGTCCTCGGCCCGCTGTCTGACCGCTTTGGGCGGCGGCCGGTGCTTCTGGTGGCCATCGCGGTGTTTTCACTGGCGTCGCTGGGGGCGGCGCTGGCAACGACGATCTGGGTCTTTCTTGGGTTCCGGCTGTTGCAGGGTGGAATTATCGGCGCCATGGCGATTTCCCGAGCGGTGATCCGCGATATGGTCGAGCCGCAGAAAACCGCCAGTGTCATGGGCTATATCGCCATGGCGACGGCCGTGGCGCCGATGCTGGGCCCGATCGTGGGCGGGGCTCTGGATCAGGTTTTCGGATGGCGCGCGAATTTTTACCTGTTCTGGGTTCTGGGCCTGTCCTGTTTCGTCCTGGTCTGGACGGATCTCGGCGAAACCAATACGCAGAAATCGGCCACATTCGCCGCCCAGTTCCGGGCCTTTCCGGAATTGTTGCGATCGCGGGTCTTCTGGGGCTATGCCCTCAGTATCGCCTTCGCGATTGGCGGGTTTTACACCTTTCTTGCCGGGGCGCCGATTGTTGCCCAGGCCGCCCTCGGGATGGAGACTTCGGCCATCGGCATCGGCATCGGCTCGATCACGCTGGGGTTTTTCACCGGCAGTTTCCTCGCCGGGCGGTTTTCCGCAAAGGCGCGGCTCATCACGATGATCCTGCTGGGGCGCAGTGTTGCGCTGTTGGGGATGCTGGCCGGCGTTGGGTTGGTGGTATTTGACGCCGTCACGCCGGTCACGTTTTTCGGCCCGGTCGTCCTGTATGGGCTTGGCAATGGGCTGAGCTTGCCCAGTGCCAATGCCGGCGTCATGTCGGTGCGCGCTGATCTGGCCGGCAGTGCTTCGGGCCTGTCGGGGGCGCTGATGGTTTCGGTCGGCGCGATCACGACGGTGCTGACCGGCATTGCCATTGGCGATGGCATGTCGCCTGCGATCGTTTACGCGGTGATGCTGGTCATGGTCGCCCTGTCCTTTGCGGCGGCGGCTCTTGTGATGATGGCGGAGCGGACAAAACCCTGACAATTGTTCAGGTTTACCGGCGGGAAATCATTTTGGCGCAAATTGAACGGAAGAGTCGTCTGGGCGGCTCGATCGGGAATTTTTTTAGCCGAATGGGGCAGGCATGCACGTCGTACAACAGACATTGTTTCCGCCGGTGGGGTTTCCTGACCGTCTTTACCTGTGCAAACGGGATGCAAAGCATTTGCACCGGGTGGATGCGACGGACAATCCGGCGCCTGCTATCGCCATCGGGCCGGGCGAGATTCTGTCGACCGACACCTATTTCGGCAGCTTCTACCTTGCCTATTGGCGGGCTTACACCACGCTCGGTGCCTTGTCGCTTGCCGTGGCGTTTACGGGCAAAGCGCAGCTTCGCGTGTTTGAGGATACCGGGCGCGGACTGGTCATCCTGACCAGCCAGATGATCGAGTCCAGGGGCGAAGAACCGGTGTCGATCGACATCGAGACCACGCCCGAACGGGCGGTTTTCGCCGCGCCGAACCAGCCGCGTCGCCTGTTTGTCGAGCTGGAGGGGGTGAGCGACTGCAAAATCTGCGCCATTGACTTTGTCACCGACAAGCCCCCCCAGGAGACCGCCAGCCTGTCCATCGGGCTTTGCACCTTCAATCAAGAAGGGCTGTTTGCCCGTACCCTCGGCCGGGTGACGGATCTTCTGGCGCGGTCCGATGCGCTGAAACGGGTCTATGTGGTCAATCAGGGCCACCCGTTTCAATCGGCAGAAATCCACAGATTGTTGCGGCGGGACGGGGTGCGTCTGATCGAGCAGCGCAATCTTGGCGGGTGCGGCGGTTTTACCCGCTCGCTGCTAGAGGCGCAGCGCGAAAATGACCCAGCCAGCCACCATTTGCTGATGGATGACGACATTGTTCTGGACGAGCGCCTGATCGAACGGGCACTGACCTTCCTCAGCTACGCCCGCGACCCTATGGCGCTGGGCGGCGGCATGTTCGACGCGATGCGCCCGACCATCATGCATGAGGCCGGCGCCTTCGTGAACAAGGACAACACGCTCAAACCCTATTGCCACAATGTCGATCTGTCGGATGCCGGCCAGTTGCACCATTTCAACAAACCGGTGCGGACGGATTACAATGCCTGGTGGTTTTGCATCCTGCCTCTGGCCGAAACGCGGAAACTCGGCCTGCCGCCGCCGGTTTTCATTCGGGGGGATGACTTTGAATATGGCCAGCGGCTGGCGCGCGCCGGCGTACCGACCGTGACATTGCCGGGCATCGCCGTCTGGCACGAACCGTTCTATGCCAAGCCCGAGGGGTGGCAGGCCTATTACGACCTCAGAAACCGGTTGATCTTCGGCGCCGCCTACCCGGAAAAAGTGGTGCCCTTGTCCGTTGGCCGGATGCTGAAAACCCTGGTGATGCCGATCCTCACCCACCAGAACATGATCGCCGATCTCCGGATACAGGCGACCCGGGATTTTCTTGACGGACCCAGCCGGCTTTTTGCGCGGGACGCGGCCGATACCCACGCGGCGATCACGGCACGGGTCCGGGAATTCGCGCCGGAAAAGCTGGACAATGCGACCTGGGGCGCGGTTCCCGTCGCCGCGCATCTGCCGCCGCCAAACCGGCTGTGGCATTTCCCCGGCCTCATTGCGCGGGGGGTTCAGACCTTCCTGTTCGGACGGTTCCGGCAGCGGCCGAAAGTGCTGCTTGATGCCGCAGCTCATCCACGCAATACTATCAATCAGACATATGTCCTGACGAACGGGCCGCGCTCATTCCACATGATGATCCGGCCGCGACCCTCGCTGGCGTTTCGTCAGCTGCGGGAGGCGTTGGGCATCTTGTTGCGCTATCGCCGGGCGCTGCAAACCGCATCCCGAACCTGGCTGGACGAAATCGACATCTATCGCGGGCATGACTTCTGGATGGGTGTTTTTGAACTGAAAGGGGAAAGATGACGGCCAGCGATGCACTCCGAAACCTCCGGATTCGGCGCAGCACGGACCTGATGGATGTCATCGACCGCGCTGGCCCGGCCCGGTCGCCGGATTTTTTCGCCGTCGGGGCCGAGAAATGTGGCACGACCTGGCTGTGGGAAATGTTCGCCGACCATCCCGAGATCGGCGTTCCGTTTCCCAAGGAGCTGCGGTATTTCGCGCGCATGTTCCTTGGCACGGAACTGGACAATTACCGCGCGGTCAGCTCCCTTTTGCGGGATTCCGACGCGGTCCCGACCACACGGGCCTTCCTGAAACGATTGGCGACCGAGCTTCGGGTCATTTACGGAACCGACCAGGCCTATCTCCGGGTGTTTGGCGCCCTAAAGGGGCGCGCGGTGGGCGAAATCTCGCCGCAATATTGCCTGCTGCCGGAACAGGGCGTGCGCCGGATGCACGCGCTGGCACCCGAGGCACGCATCCTGTTCCTGATCCGCGACCCGGTGGATCGCGCGATTTCCGGTGCCCGCATGAAAGAGGGGGAGAAGGGGGACGATGCCACAAGGGCCGGCATCCGCAACCGCGCGCTCCACCCGTTCCAATTGTCGATGTCGTGCTATTCCGACCCGCTCGATCTGTACGAATCGGTCTTTGGCGCAGATCGGATCTTTGTCGGCTTTATGGAGGATATCGCCACCCGCCCCTTTGAACTGTTGCAGGATATTTGCCAATTTCTGGGGGTCGATTGTCAGCCGGATTATTTTACCCGGCTGAAACAGGTTTCCAACAAGGGAAACGGGCTTGCGGTCGATGAAGATCTTGCGCCGGACATTTTTCTGGCACTGGAAGGGGAGTATGATCGCTTGGCCGTCCGGTTCCCCGATCGGGTCAACGCCTGGCGCGCGCGTCACGCCGATCATGTGGCACGACGGCGGGACGAGTTGGCCAAAGCTGCCGCCATGCGGGAGGCGGACCTTCCCGAAATCGCTCCGCAGACTCTCCCGAACCAGCGTCGCTATCCATGGTCGCGGTAGGTTTCGGCGCCCTTGCCCCCCTCGACCCGATGATCCTTCGGATGATGTGAGGCGTTGCAATTGCCGTGGAGTTTCCGTCAGCATGCCAAGGCATCTGACCGGAGGATCCCATGCGACTTGCCACGGTTCTGTACGAAGGAACTCCGCGTGTTGTGGCCGCGCTGGCGGATGAGATGCTTCTTGACCTGGACAAGGCGGCGACATTCGCGCGGTACGAAACCGACACGTTCACCAATATGCTCGCGGTGATCCAGGTGGGGGATTATGGCCTGGAACAGGCAAGGGGGCTGTTGCGCCGTGCCGATCGGAGGGCACTCTTGTCCATTTCTGGTGTCATATTTTGTCCGCCGGTGATGCCGCTCCAATTTCGCAATGCCGAAACCGTCGAGGCTGCCGCGCGCCGGCGCCTGTCCGCGCCGGTCCCGGATGTTTGGCGCAAGGCCCCACATTATTCGCCGGGCTACCGAATGGGATTTGCCGGTCACGGGGCGATCGCGGCCTGGCGCGGATATGCCGCTCTGATGGATGTCGACCCGGCCCTTGCGATTGTCCTTGGCCAAACCGGGCGGGGCCTCCCGGTCGCAGCGGCACCGGGGTATATTTTCGGCTATGCGCTCCTGGCCAGTTATGTCGCCCGCGATGTCGAGCGGCGCGAGGCGGCCGTCGGGTTCGGGCCTTGCTGCGGGCGATGAGGTCTGTGTGGAGGCGGCGGAAATCGGCACGCTTTCAAGCCAGGTTCGACAAGGCTGAGCGCGGTGCGTATGAGTGTTTGACGCTCTCGCACGCTGTCAGTTTCGTTTTATTTCAATGTGTTAGGGGAAGCCCGATATCTCCGGTCACATGTGAAATGCTGCCCCCCCCATTTTTTACGAAAAAAGCCCGGCGGGTATCCGCCGGGCTTTCAGGATGAGCGGTTTTTTTGCGCTTAGCGGTATTTGTTGGTGACCAGCGCGCCGCCTTTTACGTCGACTT
>Ga0070726_10003114_pt1 | contig 14200 bp, 11 predicted proteins | sample tdAd471_FD_67275 | JGI IMG/M metagenome (GOLD analysis project Ga0070726, IMG submission 67275) | Marine sediment microbial communities from the Atlantic coast under amendment with organic carbon and nitrate - tdAd47.1 | ecosystem: Environmental > Aquatic > Marine > Coastal > Sediment | place...
ATAGGCCTCGGAGGGAAAGCCGCCATAGATCGTATCGATCGGACCGAGCGAGGCGGTGTCGTCCATGGCGATCTTGTCGGCGGCGAGCGCGATCATCGTACCGCCGGACATGGCCACATAGGGCACATAGGCAACCACCATCGGGTTTTTCTTGGCGCTGTGATGCCGCGCCTTCTTGAGGTGGCGTTTCAGCGCCAGGGCGATCATGTGCGCCGGGCGGGCATAGCCGCCGAGCGTATGCAGGACCACGACGATCTTGGAGCGCGGCGTCGCCCCGCGAATCGCGGAAACGGCCTCGAAGGCCTCATCGAAGGTGATCTGCTGTTCCGCCCGGTCGCGACCGACGAAGTCATCGCCGAGATCGTGGATGAGATCGATGAGGACGGTGTTGCCGCTTTCGATCTTCTTGCGGAATTTGCGGTAATCCTTGTGGGCGTCGTCATACTTCTGGTAGCGCCGCTTGCGCAGGCTTTCCATCGCCCGATTGTCCTGGGACTGCAGCATGCGCTCGCGAACGAAACGGACCACCAGCATGAGCAGGGTCATCGCGAACAGCGCCGCTGCTGCGAAGAGGGTCAACTGGCTGTTATCGAACTCGGGCACGCGCACACACTCCCACGACAATCGTGTTGCGGGATATTAACCAAAACAATCCTTGTGCCACAAGCAAATAGCGGCTCTCAAAACCGGCTTGTTAACCGTAACTTCCGGTGCGTGCCAAAGATGTAACAGGCCGCTTCGGCAACGCCGGGTCAGTCGAAGGCGGGGGCCGCGTCGCCGCCGCCCGTCTGCGCCACCATTTCCTCGGAGAAGATCTGGTTGAGCACGCCCGCCAGACGCACACCACCGAGGCTGAGCTCCTGGCGGCTGATCCGCAGGGCCCGGGCATAATAGGCATCACCCGGTTCGATGGTCTGCTCGGCATTCGCCCAGTAGTAGGCAAAGCCCCGGGAGCGGACGATGTCATGGCTTTCCTGCGCCCAGGCCACCGCATCCACCGGCGTGTAGACCGCCGAACCCGTCAGCGGGATGGTGCTGGCCAGCTCGTCGGCGAAATAGGACCAGCGCTGGCCTTCCGGCGCGAACGGCCATTGCTCATCCATGTAGTCGAGGATGATTTCGCTGTCCCAGACGCGGTGGAGATTCGTGTAGCGCTCGCCACGCCACAGCACCGGAATGTCATTGCCGCCGCGATCACCGTCGATGGAGACATGCAGGGGCTGGTGGATATCGCCCATCCAGTGCGCGAGGAATTTCAGGGCTTCCAGATGCTCCGCATCGCTGGCCTGTGAATCTTCGAGCACGCCAGCATGCAGTTCGATGGCGCTGACCACACACCCGTTTTCAGCGCAGTCCTCGCGGTCGACCCGAGGGTCGGAGCGGTCCTGGTTGATATAGTGCCAGGGGGCCGTGTGGCGGTGCGTCGTGCCGCGAACCTCATCGGCCCAGGAACAGACATCGCGGAATTGGTCGAATTCCGGGTCCAGCGAAATCAGGCGGTCGACTTCGGTACGTGCGGTCTCTGTCAGATAGCGGTAGGCGATATCACACACGATCCGGTGCCCGTCACGGCCATAGGCCTCGGCCGGTGTCGTGGAGAAAAAGCCGCACGCAAGTGCAGCCGCAAGGATAAAGCGCGTCTTGGTCATGTCAGGCCCCGGGGTTCCGGCGGATGATCCGCTGTGGGGACCTGCCCTAGGCGAAGCGGGGGCGGCGCTCTACCAACCCGAAATTGTCCGGAGAATTTACGCCGCCCTGAGGTAGGCAATTTTGCGGAAATTTAATCGGAATCCGAACTGTACCGTCTGGACGGTATTGACTGTACCGTCTGGACGGTTTATGTGCACCACAACAACACGAAGTAAGATGATGCAACAAGACAAGCCTTCAACCCGAGACGCCATTCTTGACGCCGCAGAAGCCGTGGTTGGCCGGGACGGCGGAGCCCGCCTGACCATCGACGCGGTCGTGGTCGAGAGCGGCTTTTCCAAGGGCGGCGTGCTGTACCACTTCCCCAACAAGACCGCGCTGCTGCAGGCGATGGTCCAGCGGATGATCGAGAAGATCGCCGCCGAGGTCGGGGCCGCCCGCGAAGCCGCCCAGGCGGCCGGCACGCCGGAACATGTCGCCGTCGTCGAGGCCGTCCTGGCCCACCGCAAGACCGACTCAGGCATCTCCATGGCCCTGCTCGCCGCGTCCGCGGAACAACCCGCCCTGCTCGATCCGGCGCGCAATTACGTATGCGACACGGTCGGCGAGATGGCGCGCAACGCACCGGACCCGGCCCTTTCGGCCATCATTTTCCTGGCCATTGACGGCCTCCACTTCACCGAACTTCTGGGCATCAACTATCTCAGCCCCGAACAGCGCGACGCCGTGCAGGCGCGCCTCATCCAGATGACTCAGGAGATGTCCTCATGAGCGCCCTTCCCCGCGCCCTCCTCGCTTCGGCTCTCGCGGCCCTGGCCCTGTCCGCCTGTTCAGCTCCCGAAGACTCAATGGCACCGGCGCCGCGCCGCGTCATGGTCGAGACCGTCCAGAGCCTGGAACCGCAGTCGCGCTTTGAGTTCGTCGGCCGAGTGGAGGCCCGCCAGACGGTGGATCTCGCCTTCCAGGTTGGCGGTCAGCTGGCCGAGTTTCCCTATAATGAAGGCCAGCCGGTCGAGGCCGGTTCGCTGGTGGCCCAGCTCGATCTCGAGGATTTCGAGCGGGCCGAACGCGAAGCCACGGTCCAGCTGCAGCAGGCCCGCACGGACCTGCAGCGCCAGCAGACGCTGAATGAACGTGGCATCGCCTCCCAGGCCGCGCTCGATAGTGCCCGTACGGCCTATGATCTGCGCGCCGTCGCGCTGGAAACCGCGCGCCGCAATCTGGGCTATGCGACGCTGGAAGCGCCCTTTGACGGGCTTTTGAGCCGCCAGCTGGCGGAAAGCTTCACGGTCGTCTCCCCGGGCCAACCGATCGCCCGCCTGCATGATGTCAGCGAGCTGCGGGTGTCGATCCCGATCTCCGAGGACATGATCGCGACGCTGGGCCGCGATGACCTCGTCTCGGTGATCGCCCGCTTCCCCTTCCTGCCGGGACAGGCTTTCCAGCTGGAACCGCGTGAACTCGTCACCGAGCCGAACGCCGCCACGCAGACCTATCGCGCCACCCTCGCTTTGCCGGGTGACCTGCCGGCAAACATCCTGCCCGGCATGACCGCCACCGTGGTCGCCGAATTTGACCGCCCCGAACAGACCCGGCCCGGGGTCAGCATCCCGCTGCGGGCCATCAGCTACGCCTCCGACGGCCATCCGACCGTCTGGGTCTATGAGGACGGATCCGTCAGCCGCCGCCGGATCCAGGCGGGCGAAGTCCAGGGCGAGACGGTTATCGTGCTCGACGGTATCGAAGTGGGCGAACGCATTGTCACCGCGGGCGTCAGCGCTCTGGTCGAAGGCATGCGCGTCCGTCCGCTTGAAGGAGAGGACGCATGAGCGACAGCGCGTCCGCTGCGCCCTCCCTCGCGCGGCTCTCGATCGAAAAACCGGTCCTGACCTGGATCATCATCCTGTTCTGCCTTCTGGGCGGACTGTATGGCTTCACCAGCGTCGGGCGTCTGGAAGACCCGGCCTTCACCATCAAGGAAGCCATCGTCTTCACGCCTTATCCCGGCGCCAGCGCCGAGGAGGTCGAGGAAGAGGTGACCGAACGGCTCGAAATCGCCATCCAGCAACTGGCCGAGGTTGATGAAATCCGGTCGGAGAGCTCTCCGGGCCTGTCGGAAATCCACGTCTCCATCGATGACACCATTGACGGCGACGCCCTCGCGGATGTCTGGACGCGCCTTCGCGCCCGGGTCCGCGACACGGTGCCGACCCTGCCGCCGGGGGTTGCCACGCCGCGCGTCTATGACGATTTCGGTGACACTTACGGCCTGTTCTACGCAATTACGGCAGAAGGCTATTCCGACGACGTCATCCGCGACATCGCGCGCTCCCTGCGCCGCGAACTCCTCGTGGTCGACGGGGTCGCCAAGGTCGCGGTCGATGGCGAGCCGGAAGAACGCATCTATGTCGAGATCCCGCAGGAAGACCTCGCCCGGCTCGGGCTCTCCTACGAAGCCCTGCTCGGCGCGATCGGGCGCGAAAACACCGTCGTGTCAGCCGGCAATGCCGCGCTGGACGGTCGCTATATCCGTCTCGACATTCCCCAGACGCTGAGCGGCGTCGAGGCGCTGGAGAACATCCTCATCACGCCGCGCAATGCGGGCGAGGCCATCCGCCTCTCCGACATTGCCACGGTCCGCCGTGACGCCGTCGATCGTCCGACCAATTTCGTCTACCACAACAATACGCGCGCCTTCACCATCGGCATTGCCGGGCAGACCACGGCCAATATCGTCGATGTGGGCCGGGCCGTGGAAGCCCGCCTCGCCGAGCTGGAAGCCGACCTGCCGCTGGGCGTCGTGCTGGAGCCGATCTATCGCCAGAACCAGGTTGTCGACCGGGCGATCAATGACTTCCTCGTCTCCCTCGCGCTGTCCGTTGCCATCGTCGTCGGCGTGCTTTGCATCTTCATGGGCTGGCGCGCGGGCCTGACGGTCGGCTCGGTCTTGCTGCTGACCGTCTCGGGCACCTTTTTCTTCATGAACATCTTCGCCCTGGAGATGGAACGCATCTCCCTGGGTGCGCTGATCATCGCCATGGGCATGCTGGTCGACAACGCCATCGTCGTCACCGAAGGCATGCTGACCGGAGTCCTGCGCGGCAGGCGCAGACTCGAGGCCGCGGAAGAGGCCGTCAAGAACACGCAATGGCCGCTGCTGGGCGCCACGGTGATCGGCATCATGGCCTTCGCCGGGATCGGTCTGTCTCCGGACGCGACCGGCGAATTCCTGTTCTCGCTCTTCGCGGTGATTGCCATCTCGCTGCTGCTGAGCTGGCTGCTGGCCGTCACCGTCGTGCCGATGGTGGGCTTCTACCTGTTCGCCTCGCAGCGAGAAGCGGCGCTGGAAGCCGGAGCTTCGGAACTGGATGAGAGCGCGGTCTACACGGGCGGCATGTACGCCCGCTATCGCAGCATCCTGATCGCTGCCCTGAAGCGCCGCTGGACCGTGCTGGCGAGCCTGCTCGTTATCACCTTCGCCTGCTATGTCGGCTTCGGCTCGGTGCGCAATTCCTTCTTCCCGGAGACGAACACGCCGATGTTCTTCTTCAACGTGGAATACCCGGAAGGCACGGACATCCTGACGGTTGACCAGACCATCCAGGAGCTCGGCTTCTTTGTGGAAGACCAGCCGGAGACCGCTCAGTTCGACAGTTTTGTCGGCGCCGGTGCGACGCGCTTCATGCTGACCTACCACTCAGAACAGCCGTCTTCCTCCTACGGCCAGATCATCGTGCAGACCTCCAGCCTCGACCAGATCCCGCCGCTGGCGGAACGCATGATCACCTATGCCGAGGATACCTTCCCCGATGCCACGGTTCGTGCCGACCGGATCGTCTTCGGCCCGCCCTCCGGTTCCAAGCTGGAAGCGCGTTTTTCCGGTCCCGATGCGGATGTGCTGCGCGACCTGGCCGATCAGGCCATGACGCTGCTGGAGACCGAGGCCGATGTGCTCGACATCCGTACCGACTGGCGCAACCGCACCACGCGCCTGCGTCCGGTGCTGATCGAGGGCCGCGCCCAGACCATCGGCATCACCCGCGAGAACATCGCCAATGCCCTCGCCTTCGCGACCGACGGCGCCCAGGTCGGCGTATTCCGCGATGGTGAGGACCTGATCCCGATCATCGCCCGCGCTCCGGCCGATGAGCGCGCCAGCGCCGACGCGCTGTCGGACCGCCTGGTCTGGAGCCCGACGCAGGAAGCCTATGTACCGATGAACCAGGTCGTCTCGCGCTTTGAAGCCGTCTCGGAAGACGCGCTGATCCAGCGCCGCGACCGGGTCCGCACCATCTCCGTCCGCGCCAATCCGCTGCCGGGCGAGACCGCCGTCGAGGGTTTTGCCCGCTTCGCTCCGCTGATTGAGACGATCGACCTGCCACACGGCTACACGCTGGAATGGGGGGGCGAGATCGAGAACTCGGCGGAAGCCAATGAGAGCCTCGGCGGCACACTGCCGCTGACCCTCGTGGTGATGCTGACCATCTCCTTCGCCCTCTTCGCGACCGTGCGTCAGCCGCTGATCATCTGGGCCATCGTGCCGATGTCGGTGAACGGTGTGGTGATCGGCCTCCTGACCACCCAGGTCGCCTTCTCCTTCACCGCCCTGCTGGGTCTGCTCTCCCTGTCGGGCATGCTCATCAAGAACGCCATCGTGCTGGTCGACGAGATCGACATGCGGATCCGCAACGGCGTCGCGCCCTATGACGCGATCCGCGACGGTTCCGTCAGCCGACTGCGTCCGGTCCTGCTGGCCGCGTCGACGACCATTCTGGGCATGACCCCACTCCTGTTCGACGCCTTCTTCCAGGCCATGGCGGTGACGATTATTGGCGGCCTCGCCTTCGCCTCCATCCTCACCATGGTCGCGGTACCGGTCCTCTATGCGCTGTTCTTTGGCGTGAAAGGCCGGACGACGTCAGCGGGTTAAATCCCCGACAGAATACGTCCATTCTAGTGCTTGACCCCGCCCCTTCGAGGGGCGAGGGTCAGCGCATGGGATCGCTTTCTTCTGCTCACAACATCAGCGACTTACGGGCTCTCGCCAAACGGCGCCTGCCGCGCATGGTGTTCGACTATATCGATGGGGGCTCGGACGACGAGATCACCCTGGGTGACAATCCGGGGCGCTTCGCCGACTACAAACTCCTCTTCAAGACGCTGGTCGACATCTCCAGCATCGATCTGAAGACCCGGGTGATGGGCGCGGACAGTGCCGCGCCGATCATCGTGACGCCCACCGCCGCGCAGCGTCTCTTCCATCCGCGCGATGGCGAGGCCGCCGTGGCCCGGGCCGCGAAGAAAGCCGGTCTTGTCTATTGCCTTTCAACGCTCGGCTCGACCTCCATCGAGGATATCGCCAGGCTGACGGACGGGCCGAAATGGTTCCAGGTTTATGTCTGGAAGGACCGGGCCATTGTCGAACAGGCGCTCGAACGGGCCCGCGCCGCCGGCTTCACCGGTGTCATCCTGACGGTCGACGTCCCGGTCGCCGGCAATCGCGAACGCGATCACGTCAACGCGTTCACCATCCCGCCAAAGATCAACGCCAAAACGGTCAGCCAGGTCCTCGCGCGGCCGGGCTATCTCTGGGACATGGCGACGACGCCGGAAGTCCAGGCCGCCAACTGGGCGGACATGGATACCGGCGGGATGGGCATTATCCAGTTCCTCAATTCCCAGTTCGACCGCACGGTCACCTGGGAGGATGCGAAGTGGATGAAGGACGTCTGGGGCGGACCGTTCGCGATCAAGGGCATTGCCCGCGCGGATGACGCCCGGCGCTGTCTGGACGCCGGGGCCGATGCGGTCTGGATCTCCAATCATGGCGGCCGCCAACTCGACACCTCGCCGGCCACCATCGACACCCTGCCGGACATTGTCGCCGCGGTGCGCGGTCAGGCCGATATCATCCTCGACGGTGGCATTCGTCGCGGCACCGACATCATCAAGGCCATTGCGCTCGGGGCGACGGCGGTCGCGGTGGGACGCCCCTATCTCTACGGGCTCGGCGCAGCCGGTGAAGCCGGCGTGAGCCACGCCCTCGACTTCCTGATCTCCAGCCTGGAACGCGACATGGCCTTGACCGGCGCCGCGCGACTTTCAGATCTCACACCAGACTTCGTCCGCTGCCCCTAGGAGCGCTCCCATGTTTGCCGCTGAAAGCCTTGTCCGCACCCTGATCAACCAGGGCGTCGATACCTGTTTCACCAATCCGGGCACGTCGGAAATGCACATGGTCGCCGCCCTCGACCGGGTAAACGGCATGAAGTCCGTGCTCTGCCTCTTCGAAGGTGTCGCGACCGGCGCGGCAGACGGCTATGCCCGCATGGCGCAAAAACCGGCCTGCACGCTGCTGCACCTCGGCCCGGGCGCTGCGAACGGCCTGGCCAATCTTCACAATGCCCGCCGCGCCTATGCGCCGGTGGTCAACATCGTCGGCGACCACGCCCGCGACCACCTCGTCCACGACGCCCCGCTGACCAGCGATGTCGATGGTGTCTGTGCACCGATGTCCCGCTGGGTGGGCCGGGTCGGCGATCCGGGCGATGTCTCGTCCATGGCCGTCGAAGCGGTCCGACAGGCCTATGGCCCGGAACGCGGCGTCGCCTCCCTCATCCTCCCCGCCGACTGCGCCTGGTCCGATGCCGAGCCCCAGGTGATCGAAACCGAAACCATGCCGACGCTGCTGAGCGTGTCTGCGGAGACGGTCGAGGCGGCCGCCGCGGCACTGGCCGCAGCGAAGGCTCCGGCCATCCTGCTCGGCTCCACAGCCTGTCTCGAGGACGGGTTGTTTGCGGCCGGGCGCGTCGCCGAAGCCAGCGGTGCGAAGCTCTTCATGGACACCTTCGTGCCGCGCATTGCGCGCGGCCATGGCCGGGTAGCGGCCCAGCGCCTCGCCTATCTCGGCGTCGAGGCGATCGAACAGCTCAAGGATGTCGACCTTCTGCTGGTCGTCGGCACCAAGCCGCCGGTGGGCTTCTTCGCCTATCCGGGCGAACGCGGCACGTTCACGCCGGAGGATGCGGCGGTAGTCTCCCTGGGCGATGCCAGCCACGATGTCACCACAGCGCTGGGCCAGCTCGCGGATCGACTGGATGCGCCCGCCACCCCGACGCTGACCGCGCCGGCCACCATCCCCGACATCGACCCCGACGCCGACCTCAATCCCGGATTTGTCGGCCTCGCCCTCGCCCGTCACATGCCGGAAAACGCCATCATCTGCGATGATGCCACGACCTCGGGCATGGGCGTTTTCCCCTGGACGATCGGCGGACCGCAACACGACTGGCTCTGCCTCACCGGGGGATCAATCGGCTCCGGCATGCCCCAGGCCGTCGGCGCGGCTCTGGCCTGCCCGGACCGCCAGGTCTTCGCCCTCTGCGGTGATGGTGCGGCCGCCTACACGCTGCAGGCCCTGTGGACCCAGGCGCGCGAGCAACAGAACATCATCAATGTCGTCTTCGCCAACCACTCCTACCTCATCCTCAATTTCGAACTGGCCAAGGTGGGGGCGGGCGAACCGGGTCCGGCCGCCGAGCAGATGCTGTCGCTGGATCATCCGAAAATGGACTGGGTAAAGCTGGCCGAGGGCTTCGGCGTCACCGCGCAGCGCGCCCGCAAGGCCGGCGAGTTCGAGACCGCGCTGAAACGCGCCCTGGACGCGGGCGGCCCGCAGCTGATCGTCGCGGAAATCTAGTTCGCAGCCATCTCGGCACCGTGCCGGGCGAGCATGGCCTGAAGCTCGGCGGCGTTGACCGGCTTGCCGAGATGACCGGCAAAGCCTTCGGCGTTGAGCGCCTCCCGGTTCTCCTCCGAGGTCAGCGCCGTGACGGCGATGATGCGTGTCTCGGCATTGAGGCGGGTCTCGCGGATACACCGCATGGCCGTCACCCCGTCCATTTCGGGCATCTGAATATCCATCAGTATAATGTCGTACGTCCGGGTTGCGCAGAGATTGACCGCCTCACGCCCGCCGCCGGCCAGATCGATCTGCGGCTTCACCGCACCAAATCCCTGCTCGGTCAGCGCTTTGAGCACAATCAGATTGGTCGGCACATCATCGACGAGAAGGATGTTCAGCGGCTCGACGGTTTCGATCCGGCCCGTCTCCGCGACGCTGGCAGCTTCCGGCAGGTCTTCGGCGATGGGCGTTTCCAGCGTCAGGGTGAAGACAGACCCGGAACCGGGACGGCTCCGCAGGGTCAGCGTCCCGCCCATTTTCTGTGCCAGCTGGCTGGAGATGGCGAGCCCCAGCCCCGTCCCGCCATAACTGCGACGGATCGAGGTGTCGACCTGGCTGAAGGAGTCGAAAATCGTCGCCTGCTTGTCTGCGGGAATGCCAATACCGGTATCGGAAACGGCGATCTCCGTGCGCACACCCGTTTCGCCCGGGGTCTGTTTTACGCGAACAATGATCTCGCCCTTGGCGGTGAATTTCAGCGCATTGCCGAGCAGGTTGTTGAGGATCTGGCGCAGCCGGACCGGGTCTCCGATCAGGGCAGAGTGCGTCATCTCCTCCTCCGACAGGGCGAAGTCGAGCCCCTTGTCCTCGGCTTCGGCCCGCCACAGCTCCGTCGTGCTGGTGAGGAGCTGGCGCAAATCGAAGGGGATTGCCTCCAGCTCCAGCGCCCCCGCCTCGATCTTGGAAAGGTCGAGAATGTCATTGAGCAATTCCAGCAGCGTGTCGCCGGACTCGTTGATCAGCCTCAGACGCCGCTCCTGCTCCGGTGACAGCTCCCCATCATGGAGGAGGACATTGGTCATGCCGAGCACACCATTGAGCGGCGTCCGGATCTCGTGGCCGACATTGGCGAGGAATTCCGATTTCGCCCGGCTGGCGCTTTCCGACCGGAAGACCGCGTCTTCCAGTTCATGGTTCTGATCCGTCAGGCGGCGGGTCAGTTCCAGTGTGGCAGAGCGGAATATCGAGCCGAAGGCGAACGTCCAGGCGATGGCCAGCACCGCGGCGGATGCGTGGAGCGCGATCTGCGCCCGGGGCTCGATCACCGCCACCAGCTCCGCATAGCGGATGCTGAAAAAGAATACCGCGCCGAGATAGAGACCGATGGCGGGGATGAGTGCGAACAGGGCGCGCACACCCCAGGCCAGGAAATACCCGAAGACCAGAGGCGTGAGATAGAGTGTGACCGGCGGCAGGGTCCCGCGATTGCCCCAGGCCGCCACGGCATAGCCCGCGACCAGCAGGAGGCCGACCAGCCCGAGCACGGTGTTCGGTCGCCGAAGCTTGACGATCAGGAGGGTCAGCAGACCCGTCACGCCCGTTACCGTCAAGCTGGACAGGACCATGCCGGGTCGCGCTGCATCCATGACAGACAGCAGGAACGCGTTGGCACCGGCCATGGTCATGACCATGAGGCAGACGGCCAGCGCGATGCGGGCGCGCAGGGTGTAGTCGAGGTTTTTGGTCGGGTCCGCCCCGCACCAGCGATCAACCTGCGCCCAAACGCTCATCGTTCTACCTGTTCCACCGGGGTTCGCCGGGTCAGCGGATGTCGATCAGGGATGACATGCGCGTGAGTTCGAGCACCTTGGCCACCGTGCCGCCGGCGCCGGTCACGAAAAGATGCTTGTTCTGCTTCTTGGTGCGCTCATGGGCGAGGAGCAGCATGCCGACTCCGGCGGAGTCGATTGCGGATGTCCCGGCGAGACTGATCTCGACCTGGTTCCCCTCATGGGCATCGATCGCCTTGATGACGCCCTTGAACCCGTCATGGTCATCAAACCGGAAGGTGCCGGATATCTTCACCACCAGCGTGGTCGAACCGGGGGTGATGGAATACTGCATCGAAATGTCCTGCTCGCTCTCGCGCGCGAGGCGCGAATCTGTTGCCATGATTTCAACTGGATGGGGCTGTGGCAAGCAAGCTGCCCGGTACTAGAATATATTTCCGTCGCGACCTACTATCAAAGACCGCAGGAAACTCGAGGAGAGGCCTTCACACTGCCGGTGACCACAACCGGCCATGCCAGCCAGAACCATGTCAGCCAGAACCGTGTTTCACATAACCCTGGGTCTGCTTCTCCTGCAGACCCTCTACGGACTTTACTGGGCCGGACACGACCTCTCCGCCCGTCTGGGTCTCTGGCCAGACCCGGTCCAGGCCGCCGAGTTCGTTGCGACGCTCGGTCTGGTCCAGGAGACACTCTTCTTCAGCCACGTCATCCTGAACGTTGTCGCCCTCATCCTCGCCCGGCGTCACAGCCGCTTCGCGCTGCCCGTCTTCGTCCTGTCCTTCCTGGCGGACCGGACGGACTGGGTGCTGATGTCGGACAACACGCTCTTCAACACCCTGTTCGACTGGACGCCGCTGACCCTGATCTCCTTCACGGTCCAGGCCAGCATCATCGCCCTCCTGACCCTCCTGATGTTCAACGGCCAGCTGGGGCCGAAACGGGCCGTCTAGACCTCACAGCCCCGCCGCCCGGGCGCGACGCCAGTAGACGAGCGCGAGGACGGTGACGACGGCAGGGATCATCAGCCCGTATTCGTCGATCCACAAACGGGTCTCGCCCGTATTCAGGGTCAGGGGCGTGTAGATCTTCTGGATGAAGATGTTGTGCGCACCATGGAACATCACCGCCGGCCAGAGCGACTTCGAGCGGAAGGTGTAGAAGTTCATGATGACCGACATGCCGACAATCATCACCGTGAAACAGGCCAGCTGGAACAGCGTGTTGCCTCCGCCATAGGCGATGATCACCGGATAGTGCCAGACCGCCCAGATCAGCCCGCTGACCAGACAGGTCGCCTCGAAGGAGAGGATCTTGCGGAGCTCCCAGACCAGAAAGCCGCGCCAGCCGATCTCTTCGCCCGCGATCGAGCCCAGCGACTTCACGAACTGCACGACGGCCATCAGCACGACCATCACCGCCACAACAACGCCCGTGGACGCCCCGGGCAGACCCAGATCACTCCGCCACTCGGCGAAGGTCTCGGGATCGCCGAGACCACCGAGGCCAAGGAACCAGACCAGCCCGTAGGCGATGGACACGTACCCGACCGGAATCAGATAACCGGCCCATCCCGCACCAAACCCGCCCCACCGCCAGGGCAGGCTCGCAATCGTCCGGCCCCGCAGTTTCAGCGTGAGGAAGGCCGCCAGGGTCGGCATCATCATCAGCGTGCCGACATAGAGGGAGGTCGGGACGAGCTGGACGATCGCGTAGTGCGCGACGGCGCTGCCCATCCCCAGCAGCACCAGGAAGAGGCTCAGTGTCGCCAGCGTGGCGCCACGGTCGGTGCGGGTCGTGTCCATACGCAATCTCCTGTCGCGCCGCTCGCCGATTGACCGCGGAATCGGCGCTATCTATAATTACACAATCAGTTGTGCAATTAATTGTATAAAAGGTCAAGCATGCGCGACAGCAACATCATGGACACCCACGCGCTGCGGGGCGCATTCCTGTCGAACAAGCTGCTAAGACTGGTCGAGACGATCGCGGACCAGGGCGCGGTCCTGCTCGAGACGTCCGGCATCGCCATCCCGCCCCGGGCCATTTCCACCGTGCTGATGATCGGCGAGGTGGAGGATGTGACGGCCGCCGATATCGCCAGTGCCCTGGATCAGCCCCACCAGCTCGCCACCCAGCGGATCACCCTCCTCATCGAGCTCGGCCTCGTCACCAAACGCCCCCACGCCAGTGACAGCCGTCGCAAAGTGCTGGAGCTGACCCCGCAGGGTCAGGCGCAATACGAGCAGATGATCGCCATGCTCGCCCAGATCCGCGACGCCATGGACGCCCTTTACGAAGAAATCGGCTGCGACCTGGCGGAAATGGCCGTGAAGGCGGTGACGTCATTGAAGGAGAAGCCGCTGGTAGACCGCATCGCAGACCCAGCAACCGCAGAGGCCTGAGCCCCCATCCGAACCCAACGGGTTCGCAAGCGCGACCGCGCGTCGGCCGGTCAGGCCGCCCCATCGGAGCCGCGAGCGCAGCGAGTTGGCGTGAGATCAAGCCCGAACCCAACGGGTTCGCAAGCGCGACCGCGCGTCGGCCGGCCAGGCCGCCCCATCGGAAGCGTGAGCAAAGCGAGTTGGCGTGAGATAAAAAATGGTGGGCCTGAGCGTTGAGACCTTGAACCAACTCGTAGAAACTCTTGTCGAATGGGAAGAGCTTCTACAGCACTCATTGCTGGCAAAGCCGAAACCTCCGGAGCCTGGCCTCTAGTACCGCTCGAACGGCTTACACGCGCCTTTTCCACGGCGTTCGAAACTCAACTATTGACCGATGGGTGAGCCTTCTGGCCTAATGCAGTCAGAGGTTTGAAGCACCTAACCTGTCACCAAGTTGAACGGCTTCATCTATACAGACTCACATAGCCACTCTGACTCGTGCGCTGTGTTTAAACGGTGACCATCAGCGCAATAGAGGAAGGATTGGACTATGAAGGTCTATCTTAATAACGATCATTTGCCTGTAATGAAACGCCGCATGCGCGAATCGGTCCCGAATCTGGGGGCGTCGGCGCGTATGGAATCCATCGCCCGAGGACTTGGCTTCAACACCTATAGCGGGATGCTTACTG
>Ga0070726_10003116_pt1 | contig 14192 bp, 14 predicted proteins | sample tdAd471_FD_67275 | JGI IMG/M metagenome (GOLD analysis project Ga0070726, IMG submission 67275) | Marine sediment microbial communities from the Atlantic coast under amendment with organic carbon and nitrate - tdAd47.1 | ecosystem: Environmental > Aquatic > Marine > Coastal > Sediment | place...
AGCAGGTTCCTCAGGATCTGTCGAAGTCGGGTTGGGTCAGCGCTGACCTGGACGTTCGTCGGAATCGTGACGGAGTAGTCGGCCGTATCGGTGAAGATCATCGACGCAACCGTGTGCGTCTCGACGGCGAGGTCGAGTGTCTCCGGGTACAGCCTCAGCTGGCCGGCTTCAAGGCGAGGGATAACAAGAATGTCCTCGACGAGGTTGGCGAGGTGGTCTGTTTCTCTGCTCATGATCGCAAGAAACTCGTCGACCTCACGTGAAGGGAGGGATTGCCAATTGTCGTTCAAGGTGTCCGTGAAGCCGGCAATGCCCGTCAACGGCGTGCGGAGTTCGTGGCTGACCATTGATACGAACTCGTTCTTGAGTTCAACGGCTCTCTTCTCCTGCGCAAGCGCCTCGGCTTGGTCGTCCTGTGCCCTCAGAAGTGCGTTGATCGCACCGAGCATCACAACGGCGACGGAAACGATGATGACGCCGATGGTGATTCGGTCGAATCCGGTTGAGAACCCGACCCGCTCGACGACACCAATGATGCCGTCGTCGACCGTTCGGCTCACAAGCACAATGCCTACCCACCACGCCCCCGCATAGGCAACCACAATGGCGGCCTTTGCCATCGGGAGAACCAGAGCCGCCGCGACGAGGAGATACATCAGGATCACAGCGTTGATCGTTGGCGTCGGACCCCGAACGCCAAGCGCGAAGAACAGCGCCGACGCATCGATGAGGAACCCCACGTACGCAGAAGCTCCCGTTCGGTATCTGTAGGCGGCATCAAGTGCCACGATCCCGGCCGGAATCACGATGACGAGGAGGGACGGTTCGGCGGTCTGGATGGCTCCGACGACCGCAGCCGCGACGAAAGCGAGCGCCCCGACGCCACGAAGCGCGTTGAAGGGTTTGCGCACTTCTTCAGGCGCAATCGGTGCGCGTCTCGGCAATCGGAACATCTGCCCTCCTGGCTGTCATATCGGCTGCCAGAAGGGCGAGGTGAAGGACTATTGACCGCGTTGGGCTTCCAGTTCGTCCACGGCGCTCGGTGGCACGCGGAGATCGCCTTTGCCGACGCCGACGCCGTAGTCGCGTTTGCCGGCACCGTGGTAATCAGAGCCACCTGTCGCGGCGAGGCCGAGGGCGTGAGCGATTTCGGTCAGCCGTATCCGCAACTCGGGGGCGTGTGCGGAGTGATGAGCTTCGATCCCGCCGAGTCCAGCGTTCGTCAGGTCTTTGAAGATTCGGGTGTACTCCTGGTGGCCCGCCCTGATGGTGTACGGATGGGCGATGACTGGTACAGCGCCTGAGGTTCGAGCGAGCTCAATGGCCTCCTCAGCCTTGAATCGTTCGCGCTCGACGTACACCGTGCCACCGTCTCCGAGTAGATCGACGAACGCCGCGTCCCGATGGTCAAAGTAGCCACGCTCGACCAGTGCGTCTGCGATGTGCGGGCGACCGATTGAACGACCCGCAGCTTTGGCGCGTACATCGTCGATAGTGATTGTGTAGCCAGCACGGTTGAGGTTCTCGATGATGGCGAGGTTTCGCTCGTTCCTGCCCTGCCGCAACCAGCCGAGTTTGTCCTGAAGAGGCCCCGCCGTCGGCTCAAGGAAATAGACGAGCATGTGCATCTTGGCGTCGCCGTGTTGGACGGACAGCTCCGTTCCTGAGATGAGAGTGATTCCTGCGGCGATCGCAGCGGTTCGAGCATCTTCAACTCCATCGAGGACGTCGTGATCCATAAGTGCCATCGTTGTCACGCCAGCCCGCTCGGCTACCGCAACGAGTTCCTTCGGGCTGTCAGTCCCATCGGATGCTGAGGAATGTAGATGGAGGTCGACGATTCGGCGCTTAGCCAAAGAAGACCTTGAGTGCGATGAGAGCGATTGCAAAGATGACGGTGTATCCGGCGTACCGCTTGATTACCGCAATGCGATGCTGCTTCTTGTCAGCCTTGGCCTGCTCGGCCTTTTTCGCCTCGCGGTTTGACCGCTGCCGCTCGCGCTTGTCGTTTGCCATACGGCCAGATTACCGGCTGACGACGACTGACTCGATGTAGAGCGATTCGAGCGGCGTCGAAGGAGATTGATCTCCACCGTTCGGATTCATGCCAAGGGGCAAACCTTCAATCAATTCCAGCGTTTCGAAGCCGCCCGTTACATACCCAAACACCGAGTAGCTCGGAGGAAGCCATGACGCTTCATCGAGCATGATGAAGAACTGACTACCACTGGTACCTGGACCGGCGTTTGCCATCGCCACAACACCGATGTCATACACGAAGCCATCGACGGGTAACTCATCTGGAATCGTGTAGCCGGGTCCACCGCGCCCAGTTGCGGTGGGATCGCCAGCTTGCACCATGAATCCGGGGATTATCCGGTGCGATGCCGATCCGTTGAAATACCCGCTCTCTGCGAGAAAGATGAACGAGTTCACCGTCTCTTCGGCGAATCCTGGATTGAGCGTGATCTCGATAGGGCCGCAGGACGTAAGGAGCGTCACGGACACAGCGTCAGCCACGTCGGCTTCGCCAGGAACGTCGAATTGCATCGGCGTCACCTCGGTAGGAGCCTCTGCCCCGCATGCCGTGGACTGTGCACGGAAGCCCGCGTAATCACCTGGCACAGAACCAGAGGGCGCAGCTGTTGATGAGCTGACTTCCGGTGGTGTGGTCGTGGTCGTATCACCGGCAGTGCCTGACGAGCAGGCTGCCAGCAGCACCGCACCTGCGGCGACAAGAAGGAGGGTTCTCGGTGTTTGCATGGGCGGGAGAGTATGCGTCAAGGCTGTCTACACCTACACTTTCGGTGCATGACACTCGTTGTCCAGAAGTTCGGCGGCACCTCAGTCGCAGATGCCGACCGAATCCGGTCGGTCGCCGCACGCATCGTTGAGACGTACAACGCGGGAAGCGATGTGATCGCCGTCGTCAGCGCGATGGGCAGCCGCACGGATGAACTCGTTGAACTCGCCAAGCGAGTGTCGCCTGAGCCACATCCCAGGGAACTCGACATGCTGCTGACCGCCGGCGAGAGGGTCACGATGGCTCTGGTTGCCATGGCGATACAAGACCTCGGCGTCGCAGCCACGTCCCTCACGGGATCACAAGCAGGGATTCTTACGACCGGTCGGCATGGGCAGGCTGAGATTGTTGAGATCAAGGCGGACAGGGTTCGTATGGCACTCGACGAGGCAAAAGTCGTGATCGTCGCCGGATTTCAGGGAGTGGATCCCAATTCGAAGGATGTGACCACACTTGGCCGCGGGGGATCGGACGCGACCGCAGTGGCGCTCGCGGCAGCGCTGTCCGCGGACAGGTGCGAGATCTATACCGATGTCGACGGTGTCTTCACCGCAGATCCGAGGATTGTGGACGCAGCAACAAGACTCGACGAGGTCAACTTCGAGGAGATGCTTGAACTCGCCTCAGCAGGGGCTGGCGTGCTCATGCCGAGATCGGTCGAGTTCGGAAGGCGCTTCAATATTCCGATTCATGTCAGATCGTCGTTCCATGGCGGCGATGGCACGTGGGTCAAGGAGGAAACAATGGAACAGGCAGTCGTTCGTGGAATTGCCCACGATGCATCGGAGGCAAAGGTCACCGTGTACCAAGTCCCTGACACCCCTGGTGTCGCTGCAACCCTGTTTGAGCCGCTTGCGGCCGCTGGCGTGAATGTCGACATGATCGTCCAGAACGTGAGCCACGACGGTTCAACCGACATCAGCTTCACCGTCCCTGAATCCAGCCTCGACCTCGCAACCGCCGAAGCCGGCATGGTTGCAGAGAGCGTCGGCGCTGGCGGTGTTGCCGTCGATACCGATATCGCGAAGATCTCGATTGTTGGCATCGGCATGAAGACCGAATCAGGTGTCGCTGCCCAAATGTTCAGGGTGCTCGCTGACCATGGGATCAACATCGAAATGATCTCGACGTCGCCGATCCGGATTTCATGTGTTGTCAGAGGTGCCAAAGTAGAGGAAGCGGTTACTGCCCTTCACACCGGACTCGGTCTGGATGCAGAAAGCACGGAATGAAGACCTTCACACAACCTCACGTCGCCATCGTCGGAGCCACAGGCGCCGTCGGTACCACGATGCTGTCGATCCTTCAGGAGCGAAACTTCCCTGTCGGGAGCTTGCGTCTCATGGCGTCTTCACGCAGCGCTGGGACGACCATCTCCACGAAATGGGGTGATGTCGTTGTCGAGGATCTCGAGACAGCAGATCCTGCAGGTATCGATGTCGCTCTCTTCTCCGCAGGCGGGGCGCGATCCCTCGCATACGGCCCAGCATTCGTCGAAGCCGGTGCGACCGTCATCGACAATTCCTCTGCTTTCCGGATGGACGAGGATGTTCCGCTCGTTGTCGTCAACGTCAACGACTTGGCCATCGAAGAGCACAACGGCATCGTGGCGAACCCGAACTGCACAACTATGGCTTTGATGATGGCAGTGGGCCCCCTCCACGCTGCGGCAGGTTTGAAGAGCCTTGTTGCAGCGTCCTATCAGAGCGTTTCGGGGTCAGGGAACACCGGGATGCGTCAACTCGAATCAGAGATCGAGTTTCTGTCAGGGAACAGAGAGGCGCTCATCACTGGCACGTGGGAGGAACCAGACGGTGATCTGTACGCCAGACCAATCGGATACAACGTCGTACCGCTTGCCGGTTCGATCGCTGACGCTGGGTACACGGACGAGGAATGGAAGCTTGTCTACGAAACTCGGAAGATTCTCGACCGAGACACCATCGGTGTGGAGCCGACCTGCGTGCGTGTGCCAGTGATGGTTGGTCACGGCATTTCTGCATCCATGTGGTTCGATCGCCCGATGGACCTCGATGAAGCCGTTGCGATCCTCGGTGATGCTCCCGGTGCGCAACTTTGGGACGACAGGAAGGTACCGACGCCGCTCGATTCCGCTGGCATCGATGACGTGCTTGTCGGCAGACTCAGAGAAACGATCGGACATCCGGGCGGGATCTCGTTGTTTGCAATCGGAGACAATCTCAGAAAAGGTGCGGCACTCAACGCCGTCGAGATCGCGGAACTTCTGGTCGACTGACCAAGGAAGGGGCAGCTATGACGACCGACCTCGTTGTTGTATCCAAGGTGGACGGAATCGCGACAGTCCGGCTGAACGATCCTGGTTCGCTCAACGCGTTGTCGGTTCCCATGGCCGATCGACTCCGGTCCGTGCTTGTCGACCTCGGTGAGGACGACACGATTCGCGTGCTTGTCCTCACTGGCACGGGAAGAGGATTCTGCGCAGGCGGCGATGTCCAATCGTTCTATGACAACAGAGACGATCCCCACGAGGTCATGCAACAGGTACTGGACGGTCTCCATGGTGCTGTCGGTGTGTTGCTCGATCTGCCTTTCCCGACGATTGCCGCCATCAATGGTGTTGTGGCTGGTGCAGGGATGGGTGTTGCTCTTGCGACAGACCTTGCGATCGCTTCCGACGACGCGATGTTCACGATGGCCTACACCGGGATTGGTGTTTCGCCGGACGGTTCGAGCACGTTCTTCCTGCCTCGGCTGGTAGGTACGAGAGTCGCGATGGACATGATTCTCACCAACCGAAGGATTTCCGGTTCGGAGGCTGTCGAACTTGGCATGATCAACGCTTCCGTACCAGTCGACGAGTTCGAGCAGGCTGTGACGACACTTGCAGGAAAGTTGGCCAAGGGGCCAAAGAAGGCGTACGTTCGCGCCCGACATCTGGTCCGGACCTCGATGGGTAACTCGCCTGCGACGCAGATGGAAGCCGAAGCGTCCTCCATCCTTGCGGCAGCGGAAACAAAGGACTTCTACGAAGGGGTCTCTGCGTTCATCGAGAAGCGCAGGCCAGAGTTCACCGGTGAATAGGGCGTGAGAAAGCCCCTCGGCTAGCGCCAGAGGGGCTTTGGTCGGGACGGTCGGATTTGAACCGACGACCTCATCGTCCCGAACGATGCGCGCTGCCAAGCTGCGCCACGTCCCGATGGAGCCATGGTACCGACGATCGTCTCGGTGTGATTAGCCGATTCGTTCGACTCTGACGCGGTCGACTCGCTGCCGGTCCATGCTGAGGACCGTGTACCGAACACCGTCATCCGTCAGTTGGTCACCTTGGGTCGGAATCCGTGCGAACTTTGCCATGATGTAGCCGCCAACCGTCGAGTACGGACCGTTCGAAACCTCCATGTGGAGGACTTCGTCGAGGTCGGTGATGTCAAGCTTTCCGTCAGCGATCCACACAGCAGAGCCGACCTTCTTGAGGGCTGGCACGCCAGGATCGTGTTCATCTTGCAGTTCCCCAACCAGCTCTGAAACCAAGTCCTTGATTGTGACGACGCCTTCGACACCGCCGTGCTCGTCGACAACTACGCCCATCCCGTAGCGGTTGGCGCGCATCTCGCCGATGGTGTCGAGAATCGACATCGTCTCCGGGACATAGTTTGGTTCCCTTATGAGCTCTTCAAGGTCGGCTCGCTCCTCAAAGTCAGCGCGTTGGAGGAGATCCTTCACATGGACGATTCCTATCAGGTCGTCGAGGTCGCCATCAGTGACGGGGAATCGAGAGTGCCCAGTATCCGATACGGCCTGTCGGATCGCATTCGCCGTGAGGGGGACCGAGAGTGTCACAATGTCGAGGCGCGGCGTCATGACCTCTCTGACAGACCGGTCGTCCAGATGGAACAGAGCATCGATGATCTCGAGTTCTGCCTCTTCGATGTGACCGCCGCGTTCACCGAGGCGAGCAAGCGCCCGAATATCGTCGTCTGTAACCGGGTCGCCTTCGCCCTCACCACTGATCCGAAGGAGTCGGAGGAGCCCACGAGTGATGGCTGAGAAGAAGCTGGCAATCGGAGCCAGGACCTTTGACAAACTCCAGATGACGGGGGCGACGGTGAGCGAGAATTTCTCCGGATGCCGAGCCGCAATTGTTTTCGGTGTGATCTCACCAAAGACGAGAAGTACCGCCGTCATCACCACGGTCGCGATCCAAGGTCCCCAAGCCTCACCCGCAATAGAAATGAAGAGGATTGTCGCAACAGAGGCCGAGAGCACATTCACCGCGTTGTTCGCCACCAACAGGGTTGACAGCATCCGCTCGGGTTCGGCAATGAGCCGCTCGAGCTTACGGCCAGCCTCACCCTCCTCAGCCAGGATGTGCACTCGCTCGCGCGAGATCCCGATCAGGGCGGTCTCGGATCCGGAGAAGAACCCCGATGAGGCCGTGCACACAGCGAGCACGACGAGATAGATGATGGTGTCTGGCGTCATCTCAACAATCCGATGAAGGGACTGGGACTCGCAGGGTCAGGTTCGCTCGACATTGCTCAGGCGTCGTTGTCGATGGCCGCACGCAGTTGAGCGTTCGAGAAATCCTTGGCGACCCAATTGGCCGCTCCGGCGCGTTTCGCCAGAAACGCGTCTGCCTCTCGGTCGAGGAGAATCGTGACGGGGATGGGACGGCCTTCACCGGCTCCGGCCTTGATGTCGCGCACCACAGCCATTGCCCCCATCGACTGCACCTGCATGTCAACGATGACCGAGTCGACAGCGGCGTCGTACGCGACGAAAGATGCTGTCTTGGGGTCCGCGTGATCGACAACGGTCACGCCAGCGCCCGCGAGCGCGGCGTGCACTTTGTCGGTAACTGCCTGTTTGTCTGCGACTAGCAGCACTGTGCTCATGGTCAGAGGGTAACCGTTGCTGTGCGTCGGTCGGAAATACACGGACGCCGCTCCGTATCCTCGGGCCGTGCGAATCCGCAAAACACGACCCGTACCCCACGTCGCTGCAGCGATCCTTTCCTTGGTAAGCGCTTCCCTGTTCTTCGGGGTTTGGAGCGTCGACACCTCGTCTGCCCAACCGTCGGCAGACCCGGTCGTGGTAATTGAGGTCGGTGATCCGATTGATCAACTCGTCATTGACTATGTGAGTTCGTCTCTTGGCGAGACCGATGTGCACCTCTTCATTCTGAAGATCGACAGTCCAGGAGCTTCCTCTGGGGACCTAGCGACGCTCTACGACGCCGTTCTGGACGCCCCAGCACCGGTCGTTGCTTGGATCGGACCAACTCCGGCTGTCGCATACGGCGGTGCAGCGTTTCTGGTGAACCATGCCGACATTCGCTCGGCCGCACCGGGGTCGCGAGTTGGCCTACTCAGTCCAGCCAACCAGCGATCTGGGGAGGGACCTCCGAGCGTGGTCGAGGGCGATGACGCCGGTGCGTTTGTTGCCACCGTTGCATCGCTGTCGGAAGGCGTCGTGACGTTCGATAGCGTCGGGCCAGTCGTCACGGGCTTTGTAGACAGGGTCGATCCGGCACTCGGGCAACTCATTGTTTCGCTCGATGGTGAAGTCGTCGTGCACGATGGCCAGACCTACATCCTTGACACAGCGACGACTCAGACTGTCGATGGCACGGACGTGGTTGTCGCTTCCCGTCAGGTCCAGTTCGTAAAGGCCGGCCTGATCGAGCGGTTTCTCCGGCTTGGGGCTCGCCCAGAAACAGCGTTTCTGTTCCTCGTGTTCGCCCTGGCCTTTGCCGTCTTCGAGTTCTACGCAGCCGGATCTGGCTTGATGGCATTTGTCGCTGGTCTCTCGATGATTGTTGCCGGTTATGGGCTGGCGACGCTGCCAATTTGGTGGCCCGCGGTTGCGATGGTGCTCATCGGTATGGCGCTCTGGGTGTGGGGTTTCATTCAAAACCGCGTCGGTTGGAAGGCAATCGTGGGAAGCGCGCTCGTTCTGGCCGGTGGCCTCTTGTTCACCGCAACTCGTCCTGCGTATCCGCCAGCGATCTGGCTTGTGTTTGTGGCCACCTTGTCAGCCGGTGTCTTCGTCTGGTACTCCCTGACGACCGTTGTGCGCGGCAGATTCGCGACTCCGACAGTCGGCAGAGAAGAGATGCTCGGGCGACGGTGTGTAGCGGTTTCGGATCTCGAACCAATCGGTGTTGTTCTCATCGATGGCGCTCGCTGGCGGGCGACCGCGGATCGTGGAGTGCACATCGCCCCAGGTGCTCCGGTGGAGGTCGTCGGTATCACTGGCCTCCTTCTCGAAGTCGATCCTGTTGGTTCCCCTCAGGCTCACTAGTCATCGAGAACGGGAAAAATACCCCTTTCCACCGCACGTCCCTGCCGCTAGGTTCGACATCGCGTGTCGGTGTGCTGCCGATTCGTACGGCTTAGTACGCGAAACTCGAAGGGCGGATGTTTCAGTGATGTCTATGGATCGTTCTTGGCACCCCGTTGCGTTGTGCAGCGGCAACCACTCACACCTCTTTTTTCCACCGAGTACCCAGGAACGCAAAGACGAACGAGAACGTCGAGAGATTCGCGCCAAGGCCGTGTGCAAGGTTTGCCCTGTAGCTGAGGAATGTCGAGAGTACGCCTTCCAGATCAAGGAGCCATACGGCATCTGGGGCGGTCTGACCGAATCCGAGCGCAGGCACTCACTCGCTTCGAACTAGACGTTTCTCCGTCTGACCTTCCGGCCATCTCCCTGGCGCAGGGTGACGCCTGTCTTGTCGAACCACTCCAGCATTGGGACTGATTGCCTTCGTGCCATCCCGAAGTGGTCCTTGAACGCCGACACTGTGAACCCATCCTCGAGTTCGGTGATGCGGTCAGTGAGTTCGGCCACCTGATCTGCGGTGAAGACGAGGTCCGTTTCGATACGGATGAGGTCACCCCTGCGTACGACGGCGTGAAGCAGTTCGGGGTCGAGCCCAAGCTGAGATGCCCGAGGAACATCAAAGGATGCTTCAAGCCTGGTGCGTACCTGATGCCATGTTTTCTCGTCGTCCGTTGAAAGGCCGCCGCCAAAGCCAATCTGGCGCACGGCTCCCTCAGCAGTTTCGAGGTTCTTGGATTCGGCGACGACAGCGTCAAGCAGTTCCTTGCTGATCTCGAGTCTGCTCGCAAGCTCTGCATGTGCGACACCTGCCCGACGAGGGTGTTCCTCGTGGTACGCAGACACGAACGAGTCAGCCTTGTCGGCAGTCGTCTCGATGAACCACGCCGCCACAGCAACTTCGCCGACGACTGACCCTCTGGTTGGCTGGCCGCCACCTGTTGCACGTGAGAGAGCGTCTATGGAGATCGTCCCCCTGCTTGTCAAAAGGGCGTCCGCGCGTTCGTGTCGGTCCGCGCTCGATCGGATGGCGTCGGCGATTGTCGCGATGGAAGTGCGATCCGTGGGCTCAGGTGGAGATGGATCGACGACGGTGCCGCCACCTACGACCGCTTGCCGCCCACTCTCTCTCAGGATGACGCGGTCGCCGGCGGATGCACCAACAGGCTCAGAGAGGTGAACGAGTATCGCTCCGTCGGCGATCTTTCGAATGGTTGCTAGCCGATCGGCCGTCCCTGTATGGATGTGGAACGCACCACGATCAGGGATCTCGTCGTAGCCCCTACCGGGTTCCACCGTCATCACGAGACGTGAAGTTGCCATCGCAGTCCCAGATGCCGCGATCAGCGTGCCGCGTGGGATTTCCTCAGCCCCCACACCCGCCAGATTCACCGCCGCCCGCTGACCAGCGACAACAACATCGACAGGTTCGTCGTGGTGATGAAGCCCCCTGACTCTCACCCGTTCCCCGGGGTGGATCTCGACCTCATCGTCAACGCGCAATGTTCCCTGTAGGACAGTGCCGGTGGCGATGCTTCCGGCGCCGTGGATCACAAAGCTCCGATCGACCCACATCCGGAACGGCTCGTTCCCGCGGTCTGGGGCCGTAACCGCTCGCCGTGCAAGCGCTTCCCTCAGGTCCCCGATACCCCGACCAGTGATCGCAGATACCGGAATAATCGGCCATTCCGCAAGCGCGGTCCCAGCGACCTCGTCCGCGATCTCGAGTGCAGCAAGGTCGACGGTGTCGTCGTCGACCAGATCGGTTCGAGTGATAGCAATCACACCGGTAGGTGCTCCGAGCATGTCCAGCACTCGCACATGCTCCTCGGTTTGGGGCATCCAGCCGCTGTCGGCGGCGACCACAAGGAGCGCACAGTCGACAGCGATAACGCCCGCGAGCATGTTCTTGATGAAGCGTTCGTGGCCCGGAACATCGACGAACCCGATCTCAACGCCGTTGATCTCCGCCCACGCGAATCCGAGGTCGATCGTTAGCCCACGACGCTTCTCCTCGGCAAGGCGATCTGGGTCTCTCCCGGTAAGGAGTTCAACGAGCGTCGACTTTCCGTGATCAACATGCCCAGCCGTTCCGACGATTGGCATGTCAGCTGACGGCAGCCGCAAGCGCGGCTCTTACGACGGCGTCATCGGAAGGATCAATTGATCGGACATCGATCGATACTGTTCCCTCACGGCGTGTCCCAATCAGCGGTGGTGTGCTGGCCGCCAATCGTCCCCACACCGCATCGGCATTCCCGTCAATCCGGATCGCGACGCTTGGAATCGTCTCGCCTGGGACTGACCCGGCGCCAGGCATGGCTTCCGAGTCCACAACCGAAAGGTGTGGACCGAGGCCGGCGACTATGGCATCGGCCCGGTCGGTTAGTTCTTCGACGGTCGCATTCGCCATTCGCCAGAACGGGATCTGAAGCACTTCGGCGCTCGCGTACATCTCGAATACGTCAGTCAATGCGGCGATTGATTGCCCGTCCAACCGAACCGCACGTGCGATTGGATGCTTGGCTGCTCGTTGGACCCACTCTGATCTGCCGACGATGACGCCAGCCTGGGGGCCGCCGAGCAATTTGTCTCCTGAGAACAGCACAAGGTCGGCTCCGGTGGAAACTGTTTGGATTACACCTGGTTCGGATCGGAGCCACGCCCTGTTATTGCCACCGAGCCATGGAGCCTTCTCATCCATCAAACCGCTTCCAATGTCTGCGATGAACGGGATCCCGTTCTTCGTCGCAAGATCTGCCAAGTCTGCATAAGAAGCTTCCTCGGCAAAGCCATCGATGCGGTAGTTCGAAGGATGAACCTTGAGAATCGCATCGACATCGGAGACGACGTCCTCGTAGTCAGAAAGCCGTGTTCGGTTCGTCGTCCCGACCTCGACAAGTCGTGCTCCGCTCGCCTCCATCAGGGAGGGAAGTCGAAAGGAGCCACCGATCTCGATGAGCTCGCCGCGCGACACGGCAATGGACCCGCCGGTTCCGGCTGCAGTTGCGAGCGCCAGAAGCAGGGCACCAGCGTTGTTGTTGACCGCGAATCCTGTTTCCGCCCCGGTGACAACGGGCAGCAGCGCTGACAGGTAGTCATGCCGACCCGACCGTCGACCCGTTGCCACATTGATCTCGACATTGCTCGGACGCATCGAAATGGCTGTGGCAGCGTGGGCGGACCCTTCTGAAATGGGAGCTCGTCCGAGGTTGGTGTGGAGAAGCACGCCAGTCCCGTTGATGACGGTCTTGGGTCGCGCTGTCTCGATCTCATTCAACCGGATTCGAGCTGAGTCGACTGCGTTTGCGGTGCCGCCGGCAGCCAACGTCGTGCGTGCCTGCTCGATACACGAACGGGCGACACCGAGGACGACTGCCGAGGGGAGCTCGGAGTCCGCGCCGAGTTCGGCCGCGAGGGCATCTACAGATGGAAGGTCGCGCATATCCATTGTCGCAAGCGTAGAACGCTGTTGCCTGCGTGGTGTCGAGGCTGTGGGAACACTTGTGATCCGTGCCTACGCTTGTCGACATGCGAATACGAACATGGCTCTTCATTCTGTTCCTCGTCGTGCCAGTCATCGAGATAACGCTCTTCATCTTCGTCGGTACATCGATTGGGGTGTGGCCGACGATTGGACTCGTGGTGGTGACGGCCTTCCTTGGTTCGTTTCTCGTGAGTCGTCAGGGTCGTGGCACGTGGGAGAGGTTCCAACGCGAGATCGCGACAGGCCAGTCCCCCTCGGTCACGCTGGTCCACGGTGCGATGATCCTCGTTGCCGGTGCCCTGTTGCTGACCCCAGGTTTTCTAACGGACATTGTTGGGTTCACCCTGCTGGTACCGGGTGCAAGGGAAGTGCTCCGTGGTTGGTTCGTCCGCAGGATGAAGTCTCGCTGGATTGTGGTGTCGTGAGGCGAGCTTCGACCGTATGCCTTGTCAAGGATGCGCCCGAGCTTCAGGTGCTGATGGTTCGGCGGCCGCTGACCTCGAGGTTCATGCCGGGAGTCTGGGTGTTCCCTGGCGGTGCCGTTGATGAGGCCGATGCCGTGCCACCGAATGTGTTTGTTGCCAAGGAGATCGATGATTGGAGAGTCGCAGCGATTAGAGAGATCATCGAGGAGACAGGAATCTGGCTGACGACAGAAGGCACCGAAGAACACGGGGTGACAGAAGCAGCGTTGGATGATGTGGTTTCAGCTGGTCGTTCTCTCGACATCGACGCTCTCGTCTACTTCGCAAACTGGATTACGCCGAGGGTGTTCCCTATCAGATTCGATACGCGGTTCTTTCTTGCAACCGTCGGCGCTGACACTGCCGGTGGCGTCGATGGCGATGAACTCATCGACTTGGATTGGGTCGACCCCATGGAGGCTCTCGAACGCGAACGGGCGGGGGTATGGGATGTGGCCTTCCCCACGAGGGAGACGCTTCGGTTGCTGGCCACCGAGACTTCTGCGCGGGATATCGAGGCACGGCTGAGGGAACTCGACCTCGTGCCGCCGGTAGAGCCTCGACTATCGGTGTCCGATACCGACGCGCGGATTCTTCTCCCGAACGATCCCGACTTTGATGCGGCAGGGCCTGAGCAAGACGATCCGACGATTTTGGCGAGGCTGCAGAAAGTCGTAAGTCTCGGTGGCGTCGTTCCTGCGGAGTTCCGGAGCAGATCATGATCGAAAGGGTTCTTGCTCCCAATCCCAGTCTCTATACGGGGCCTGGTACCAACACCTACCTCCTCGAAAGCAATGGTGCGGTCCTCATTGTGGATCCCGGCCCCATCCTGGCGGCTCATGAGGTTGAGATTCTCAGGGTGCTCGGTGACCGGACACTGGTGGGCGTTGTCGCGACGCACACCCATCCGGATCATGCGCCACTTGCAAACCCACTTGCTACGCGGCTCGATGTCCCCGTGTATGGGTTCACCTCGGGTCCTGAGTTCATTCCGGACATTGCGATCGCAGACGGCGATTCGGTCCGATTCGGTCAGGCTGCCATCGAAGCCGTCCACACCCCAGGGCATACGCCCGACCACCTATGTTTCATTCTTGAGGACACACTGCTGACC
>Ga0070726_10003118_pt1 | contig 14188 bp, 15 predicted proteins | sample tdAd471_FD_67275 | JGI IMG/M metagenome (GOLD analysis project Ga0070726, IMG submission 67275) | Marine sediment microbial communities from the Atlantic coast under amendment with organic carbon and nitrate - tdAd47.1 | ecosystem: Environmental > Aquatic > Marine > Coastal > Sediment | place...
AGAGCCGCACGGAGGAGATGGAGCAGCGGTACACGACTCGCTACGAGTCGCTCCTGGCCCAGCTCCAGCCGCTCATCGAGTCGGGCCTCAACGTCCGGGTCGCCGCGGGCAAGATCCGCGTGGAGCTTCCCTCGGACGTGCTGTTCGCTTCGGGGTCGGCCTCGCTGTCCCGTGCGGGCAAGGGCGAGGTCCAGGAGGTAGCGAAGGCGCTCACGCCCTTCCGCACGCTGCTGGTCCAGGTCGAAGGCCACACCGACAGCGTACCGGTGAAGAGCTTCAAGTACGAGTCGAACTACGACCTCGCCTACGCGAGGGCCAAAGAAGTCATGAGCGTCCTCCTCGAGGGTGGGCTGCCTTCGGATCGGGTGTCTGCCGCATCGTTCGGAGACACCCGCCCGGTCGCGTCCAACTCCGACAAGGAAGGCCGCGCCAAGAACCGACGTATCGAGCTCGATCTCGAGCTTCTCCCCGCCGAGTGACCCTCGTGACCGATCGCAACTGCTTCCACCTTTCGAACGTTTCGCCGCGGGTCCAGCCCGCACCCCCAAGGAGACACAACATGGGCCGTTTCACCCTCACTGTCGGACTCGCCTTCGCCCTCACTGGCTGTGACGCCTTCAGCCCGGACTACGAGCTGATCGGAGAGTATGGCATCACCATCCTCTCCCCCGACACAGGCGACTTCACCCTCGCCGGCGAGAGCACCGACATCGTGGCCCTCGTCACCGATGTCGACGCAACCGCAGAGGTGGAGGTGCTGTTCGTCAGCGACCTCGACGGAGAGCTATGCCGCATCGACCTCGACGAAGACGGAATCGCCGCGTGCGACGCCGACCTGTCCCTCGGCAGCCACCTGCTGACCATCGAGGCCTTCGAGTACGACGAGGTCGTAGCCGATGCCTTCCTCCGCCACGACGTGGTGGCCCCCAGCGGTGACCTCAACGACCTCGACGGCGACGGCTACACCGTGGCCGAAGGCGACTGCGACGACAACAACGCCAACACCTACCCGACGGCGCTCGAGCTCGTCGACGGCATGGACAACGACTGCGACGGCTTCGTCGACGAGGGCATCGACACCTTCGACAACGACGGCGACGGCTACGCAGAGGCGAACGGCGACTGCGACGATGCCAACCCCGCACGGAGCCCCGGCGCCCCGGAGCTCGAGGACGGCATCGACAACGACTGTGACGGCAAGATCGACGAGGGCACCCCCTCGTACGACGACGACGGCGACGGCTTCAGCGAGGCCGACGGCGATTGCTTCGACAACTCCGCCCTGGTCTACCCTGGCGCGCAGGAGCTCCCGGATGGCCTCGACAACGACTGCGACGGGATCGTCGACGAAGGCACGGTCAACTACGACGACGACGGCGACGGCTACAGCGAGGCGATCGGCGACTGCAACGACTCGGACCGGAACATCTCGCCGGTCGCGGCCGAGGTCCTCGACGGCATCGACAACAACTGCGATGGCCGCATCGACGAAGGCACGGCGGCCTACGACGACGACGGCGACGGCTTTACCGAGCAGGCCGGCGACTGCAACGACGTGCTCGCGTTCGTCTACCCCGGCGCGGTCGAGGTCACGGACGGCGTCGACAACGACTGTGACGGCGTCATCGACGAGCTCGACGGCGTCTACGCCGGCGAGATCACCGTGGTGGTCACCGGTAGCAGTGTCGGCGTCTGTACCGGCTCGCTGTCGCTGACCGTCGACGAGATGGCGGTCACGCCGATCAACGGTGTGGGCGACTGCCTCGCGGGCCTCGCGGACAGCATCTCGCTCACGGGCACCATCAGCGGAGCCGACGCATCCGGTGACGTGGCCGCCCAGATCGGCGGCGTGCCCAGCGCGACCACCTGGTCGGGTGTGTTCGCCGGCGACGTGGTGGGCGGAACCTTCCAGGGCTCCGCCACCGACGGCGTGTCGACCTGGAACTACACCGCTGTCTTCGCCGCCGAGCGCTGAACAACGTACCGAGGAGGAGGACCCGTCATGCGCACCATTCTGGCGTTGATGCCACGTCTCATCACCCTAGCGACCGGCCTGCTGGTCGGTGCCGCAGGGGCAGGCGTCGCGGGCATCGTGTGGCGGACCCTCCCCCCTCCGGGCCTCACCTGGCGTGGCCTGTCCTTCGGGTTGCAGCCCGAGGGAGTGGCTCCCTGGACCCTGCTCGCCGCCCTGGCCATGGTCTTGGGGCTGGCGATGGTCATCTTCGCGCTGGCGCCGACGCGCAGCGGTTCGCGGAGCCGTAGGCTCACGCTGCCCGACAACAGCGGCACCGAAGGCCTTTCGGTGCACGTGACCGCGGGCACCCTGGCCAGCTTGGTGACGTTCGAGGCGGCCAAGATCCGTGGCGTCCGAGCCATCGAGCCGGTCGTCGCCCTCACTGACGACGGGTGGTCCGTGGACTGTGATGTGACCATGTGGCGTGACCGCGCCATGCGCGACCTCGCGGAGGAGCTCGACGAGCGCCTGCGAGAGACGCTGCTGCAGCACACCGGCGTGCACGTCGCCGAGCTCGATCTCGACCTCGGGTACGGCGCCGAGAGTCGCCACAAGGGGCGGGTCCAATGAACGGCTTCGACGAAACACAGGAGATGACGATGCTCCCTGAGCGCCTCGCCCTCACGGGCTTCTTCCTCGGCGCCGTCCTGGGCGCCTATGGCTCCTTCGCCGGGACGGCCGCCATGGCCGCTGCGGTCGCTATGGGCCTTCTCGGTGTCGTGGCCGTGTTCGGGCTGCGGGCCGCCGGCCAGCTCGACCTGCGTGCCCTCCTCCGCAACTACCTCGATGAGGACCGTGGCCAATGACCGACGACGCACCACGACTCATCGTCGGCGCCCTCGCTCTAGGCCTGCTCGTCGGCATCGGCCTCGGAGGAGGAACGGGGGCGGTGCTGGTCGTCGACACGCAGCGGTCCCTCGACGCCTGCGAGGAAGAAAGGGCCGATCTGTTCGAGCGACAGCTGGCGAGCGCGGACCGCCTCGCAGTATGTGAGGCGGCCACCCAGCTCGGGCACGCCATGCATCACGTACAAGAAGACAACTACGGCCTGGCCGTCGAGGCACTCGGCCTCGCGGCAGAGCGCCTGGAAGAGACCGGTCGCGTGACGGAGGCAGAGCTGCTGGCGGAGGTCTCGCTTCAGCCGGGCAACCAGCCCGTGTCGCAGCGTGCCCTCGTCGATGCCTATCTGACGGTGACGGAGACCAGCACGCCTTGAGCGAGGTGGACGATGACGTACTGGTTCGGCGCGCCCAGGGCGGCGGCCCCGACGCCCGCGCAGCCTTCGACGAGCTCGCTCGCCGGCACGCTGCGTGGCTGGTCCGCTACCTGTACCACCTCCTGGGCGACGTGGGCCTGGCCGACGACGCCGCACAGGACTCGCTGCTGCGGGCCTACACCTCGCTACACCGTCTTCGCGAGCCCGCCAAGCTCAAGGCCTGGCTGCGCCAGATCGCGACGCGCACCGCCTTCAACGCCCGTCGCTCCCGCGCCACGCGCGGCCGTTACGAAGACCAGGCCCGCGAGCCGACGCGGCTGCCCGGAGCCCACGAGGTCGTGTCGGCCGAAGAGTCTCTGTCGATCGTTCTCGACCAGATGTCGTACGGCTACCGTGAGATTCTGGTGATGCGCTACATCGAGGAGCTCGACATGGACGAGATCGGCGAGGCTCTCGATCTGGGGGCCTCGGCCTGCAAGATGCGCCTCAAGCGCGCTCGCGACGAGTTCAAGCTGCTACACGAGAGGGTGGTCCATGACCGATGACGAAGAAGACCGCGCCTTCGGCCAGCAGTTCGTGGCGCTCCGCGAGGCCGCGGTCCACCTGCTCGAGGGCTTCGAGGAGCGCCTTCGCGTCCGCCTCGACGAGGCCGACCGGCACCGTGGGCCGAGCATCGCCATGATGATCTCGTCGGCCCTCGTCGAGCTGATGAACGTGACGGCTCGCATGGCGGGCTACACAGACGACCCCGAACCACGGCCCGAGAGCTCTGTCGATGACCCTTGATTCCACCCTGCTTGCCGCGGGTCAGCGCCTGCTGATGCACGTGGTCGACCTCGCGCCGGGCTTGCTCGGGGCCCTGCTCATCCTCTCCGGTGGGGTCGTCGTCGCGTGGCTGGCGCGTCGCGCCGTGACGGCAGCCGTGCGGCGGTCCGGGCTCGAGTCCTTCGCCGAGCGGCACGGGGTAGTGAAGGTGCTGTATGCGCTGCGCCTGAGGAGCTCACTGCCCGAGCTGCTCGGGCAGGGCGTGGGGTTGGCGATCCTGCTCGTCACCGCTATGTCGGTGGCCGAGACGCTGGGCCTGCCGGGCGTGGCTGACGGCTTCGCGACCGTGGTGGAGTTCCTGCCGCGGCTCGTCGCCGCCGGCATCGTGGCCCTCGCTGGTTTCGTCGCCGCCGACATCGCGTCGCGGGTCGCCGAGGGGATGGCGTCGCGCCGCGAAGACCTGATCGCGCCTACCCTGCTGGGCTCTGCGCTGTACTACCTCGTGCTCGCCGTGTTCCTGACGACCGCCGTGCAGCACCTCGGCCTCGACATCGATCTGGTCGACCGCTTGCTGGTGGCCCTGGTGGGGATCGCCGTGGGCAGCGCCGGTCTGAGCTTGGCCCTCGGGAGCCAGGGGCTCGTTCGCGACGTCCTCGCTCGGCAGTATGCGCGGCACCTGTTCCAGCCCGGCGACGTGGTGACGGTCGGAGAGTCGACGGGCACGGTCGTGCGCTTCGACGCCGTGACGGTCACCCTGCGGGCCGAGGATGGCTCCCTGACGGTGCTCCCGTGCCACGTCCTGCTGGCCGACGAGGGTGTGAGGATCGAGGCCCCGTCGAAGGACGCGTAGCTCGGATCCCCTCGTACGCGGCTGCGTGCCAGCTGGTTTCCGGCTCAGGTGACCGTCGGCGCTCGGGCGGTGTCTACCGGGCATGACAGGAATCATCGCCCTGTGCATTCTGGTGGCGGCGTCCTACACCGTCGTCATCGCGGGAGGCATCGCCTTCGAGCTGACCGGCGTGGATCGAGAGATGGCGCGGTTTCAGGCCCTGTCGTGCTTCACCGGCACGGGCTACACGACGCGCGCCTCGGAGCGCATCGTCGAGCATCGGCAGCGGCGACGCATCGCCACCGTCTTGATCGTGCTCGGCTACGCCAACGCGGCATCGGTGATCGCGACCCTGATGCAGAGCGTCGACGTGAGCTCGGTGCAGCAGAGCCTGATGCACCTCGTGGCGGCGGTCGTGTGCGGGGCGGCGACCTGGTATCTGATGCGTCGCCATCGAGAGCGGTTGATGGACTGGATCCGCGCCCAGCTCACGCGGCGGCTGCTGGGCCAGCACGTGGCGGTGGAGGTGTTGTTCCGAGCCGGGCCGGGGCTGGGTGTGGCCAGGGTGAGCGTGCCCGAGGGCTGTGCCATCGCGGGCATCCCGCTCGCCGACCTGCACTTGCCCAGCCGTGGCCTGTCGGTCTTGCTGTTCGAAGATGAGTCCCACGTCTACCATCCACCTACGGGGGACTCCGCCCTCGACGAGGGCGCGCACGTGCTCGTGTGGGGACACCTCGACGAGATCGAGGCGGCCTTTCGTCCGGGCTCGCCCGATGGCGCGGTCACGGTCGCCTGATCGGTACCCGGTACCCGGTGACCGAAGGGCGGCCGCAGGTGTCGATGAGGTGGAGGTGTCGATGAGCTCCACGCAGCAGCCCAGTGGCCAGCTGGGAACGTTCGGGGGCGTGTTCACGCCGACGGTGCTCACCATCCTGGGCGTCATCATGTACCTGCGCCTGGGCTGGGTGGTCGGCAACGGCGGCCTGCTCGGTGGGCTGCTGGTGATGGGCCTGGCCATCGGGATCACCACGGCGACGGGCCTCTCCCTGTCGTCGATCTCCACCAACACCCGCCTCGGCGCGGGGGGCCCCTACGCCATCATCAGCCGCAGCCTGGGCCTCGAAGTGGGCGGCTCGGTCGGGGTCCCGCTGTACATCAGCCAGGCGCTGGCGGTGGCGATGTACGTGTTCGGCTTCCGCGAGGGCTGGCTCTGGTTCTTTCCCAGCCACCCTGCGCTGTTGGTCGACCTCGCCACCTTTGCCCTCGTGTTCGGCATCGCCTACGTGTCGGCCGAGTTCGCGTTCAAGATCCAGTACGTGATCATGGGCGTCATCGTGCTGTCGATTGCGCTGATCCTGGGCAGCCCGGCGGGCTGGTCGGGTGAGGTCCAGTGGGTGGGCGAGTGGCGGGGGTCGCCCGAGAACGGCTTCGCCGGCACCGACTTCTGGGCGGTGTTCGCGGTGTTCTTCCCGGCCGCCACCGGCATCATGGCCGGCGCCAACATGTCGGGCGACCTGGAGAACCCCCGGCGCTCGATCCCGCTGGGCACCATCTCCGCCATCGCGGTGTCGACGGTGGTGTACGTGCTCATCGCGGTGTGGGCGTCCCGCGCCGGTAGCCCCGAGGAGCTGACGAGCAACTACACCTTCCTCGTCGACGCGAGCCTGTGGGCTCCCGGCGTGCTCGCGGGGCTGCTCGGCGCGACCCTGTCGTCCGCGCTGTCGTCCCTCGTCGGCGCCCCCCGCATCCTGCTGGCGCTCACCCGCGACGGCATCGTGCCCAACATCGGCGGCATCGGCGAGGTGTCGGCGAACGGTGAGCCTCGGCGGGCGATGGTGGCCAGTGGGTTGTTGGTGATGGCGGCCCTGCTGCTTCGCGACCTGAACGCCATTGCGCCGGTGTTGTCGATGTTCTTCCTGATCACCTACGGGGTGATCAACCTGGTCGTGCTCCTCGAGGCCAGCCTGGGGCTGCAGAGCTACCGGCCGACCCTGAAGGTGCCTCGGATCGTGCCGTTGTTCGGCGCCCTGGGGTGCCTGTTCGCGATGTTCATCGTCAATCCCACCGTGAGCCTCGTCGCCCTGGCCATCGTGGGTGCGCTGTACGCCTTCATCCTGCGGCGCAAGCTGGGCAGCGCGAGTGACTCTCGCTCGGGCATGTTCGCGGCGGTTGCCGAGTGGGCTGCGGCCCGCGCCACCGAGTTCGAGGCCGACAACCCCAGGGCATGGAAGCCCAACCTGCTGACCCCCGTGGTCGACACCGCCAGCGTCCGGGGCTCGTTCCAGCTCCTCCACGAGCTGGTGGCACCCGAGGGATCCATCAAGCTGCTCGGCATTGCGTCGCAGGAAGATGTGGTGGACGTGTCGACTCGCATGGGAAAGCTCACCGGCGAGTTCCGGAAGAAGGGCGTGTTCACGACCTACTCAGTGCTGGACTCCGCTGACCTCGAGACCGGCGTGGTGGCTGGCTTGCAGGCCCTTCGCTCGGCCTTCTTCCGCCCCAACGTCCTGTTCGTGACGCTGCCGAAGTCGGGGAGCGTCGAGTCCCTGGAGCGCCTGTGGCGGGAGAGCCGGCGGCTCCGGGTGGGGCTGGCCCTGTTCGCGGACCACCCGGAGGCGGGTCTGGGCAAGCGCTCGGTGATCCACCTGTGGCTTCCCCCCGGCGCCCACCAGCGCTCCGTCGACGAGACGCTGGGCTCCCACAGCCTCAACCTGGCGCTCCTCACCGCCCTGCGCCTGCAGCGGGCGTGGAAGGCCGAGATGCGGGTCTACGCCGTGTGCGCAGACGGCGTCGAGTTGCCGCTGGCCACCGAGTGGCTGGCCACGCTGGCCGATCGAGCCCGCCTCCCCGCCGAGGTGCAGCTGTCGACGGTGGTCGGGGAGCTGGAGGACTGCTTGGTGCAGGCGCCCCAGTCCGACCTCGACCTGTTCTCGCTACCCCACGAGCCCGACGTGGCGTGGGTGCGGCGCAGTGTGCAGCTCACCCGGTCGGCGTGCCTGTTCCTCGGCGACAGCGGCAAGGAGAGTGCGCTGGCCTGAGAACGTCAGGCGGGAGTGTGGAGAAGGAGGTACGCCCCCTCCGATCGCCAGGCGGAGCCGTGGCTCGCATCGCAGACGAGGCCGCACGCTTCGGCGGTAGACTCTCCCAGTGCGAGCCACAGGACCTTCATCATCCGTCACCGGCTTCCCCTGGCGAGCTTCCTGAGCTGCTTCCTGCTTCCGTCTTGCGGCGGGGTTCCAGCGGTTCAGGCAACGCCAACCATCACGCCCGGCCAGCCCTTGCGGTCCGACCCTGGGGCCACCTGCTGGCACACCACCCGAGGCGCCGATGGGTGGGCATGGCAGGGGCTGCCCGTGCTCGATCCTCAAACGGGCTCTGTGGCGCCCTGGCACCTCTACCCCTTCTCCCTGACGGCCGACATCGAAGCCGCCGGCGCCTTCTCCTTGCGCCACGGTAGCGACGGGATCTGTGTCGCCTTGCCGGTGGGGTGCCACTGCGAGGCGCCTTCGTGCGAACACTGGGGCAGCGTGCCCTGCCCCGAGGGCTTCACCAACGAGCCGTAGTCGAAGCCACGGAGAGGTCTCGGTGCCCGGCACCGCCCCGACCATGCCGTTCACCAGCACCAAGGATGCATCATGCACCCAGCCTCCCTACTCGTGGCCGCCCTGGCCCTTGCGCCTTTCGCTAGCCACGCTGCCGAGTCCGGAACGGCCGCCGCCGACACCTGGTCCGGCGAGTGGGTGGGCACCCTGAACGACGAGGTCGGCATCGTGTGGAACCTGGTGGAGAAGGACGGGGCGCTCATCGGCTCGATCGGCCCTCTCGACGTCGGTGCCGTCCTTGCCATCGACGAGGCCGATGCGGGGGCGGCCCGGCTGAGGTTCACTGTGCCAGGGGAGGGCCGGTTCAAGGGAAGGCTGACCCCCGCCACGCGTGGCGCGGCCTACCCAACGGTCGAAGGCACCTGGCGTGGAGACGACGGCACGGCACGGATGGTCCTCACCAAGCGCCCGGAGGGCACCCTGCCGAGACGCACGTTGTGGGGGAACGAGCGAACGTGGCTCGGCACCGTGGCCGCCCGCAGCGCATCTGTGGCCGCCGGCGACCTGGACGGCGATGGAGACACCGACGTCGTCGTCGGCAACGGCCGGCACTGGCCCCAGGCCAATCGCCTGTTCTTCAACAATGGGGAGGGCACCTTCTCCCGCGCCGAGCTCCTCGGCGGGCAGCTCGACACCACTTACAAGGTCGTGATCGTCGACGTCGACGTCGATGGCGACGCCGACATTGTCGTCGGCAACGAAGACCTCCACAACGTCGTCTACCTCAACGACGGCACCGGCACTTTCACAGCCGGTGCCCCCTTCGGAGCACCGGGTGTGTCCACCCGCGATCTGGTCCCCTTGCATCTTGACGATGACGAGGTCATCGACCTGCTGGAGCTCACCCGCGCGGGACCGAACACGCTGTTCGTCAATGACGGGACGGGAGTCTTCACGCCGAGCGGCTCCCTGGGAGGCACGGAGGACTCCATCGGTGCGGCAGCCGCTGCCGACCTCGACGGAGACGGTCACACCGACCTGGTCTTCGTGGACCGGGACCGAGGGGAGAACCCTGTGTTCTTCGGCAGCGACACCGGCTTCGAGGCATCGCACACGATCGGTCGCCCCACAGACCAAACCCACGACGTCGCCATCGCCGACGTTGACGGGGATGGGCATCTCGACATCGTGACGGTCAGCATCGAGCAGCCCAACCAGGTGCACTTTGGTGATGGCGCACGAGGCTTCGAGGAGACGGTCACCTTCGGTGAGGCGACCGCGCGCAGCTACGCCGTCGCGGTGGGAGATCTCGACGATGATGGCGATCTCGATCTCGTGAGCGGCAACCAGACGGGCCGCAACGTCGCATACATCAACCTCGGCGATGGGCGATCCTTTCATCGGATGCCCTTCGGCGACGACGCGCGCACCTACGATATCGCCATCTCTGACCTGAACGGCGACGGCTTTCCGGAGGTCGTCACGGCGGACACGGGTGCCGTGAACACCGTGTACTGGAACCGCTCGTTGGACTAGTCGGGGGGTCTTCACAGGACCCCAGCGATCCGCTGGAGGCCCACGATACCTAGGTGAACGCGGCGCCGGTGTGGCCCTCACGGCCCCTGGATGCCATCGGCGCCAGCCCCTCTGGCGCGTCGGCGGGCAGCAGCACGTCCCACGCCTCCCGGTCGAAGCCATCACGGTGCAGCCTCACCACCCACTGCCACCACGCGGCCTGCGGTGCCAGCGGCTTGCCCCGTGCCACAGCTCGGTAGGCGGACTCCGCGTCGTGGTCGGGGGACCCCGCCTTGCGCATCGACCAGGCCACCGCCGCCGCGGCACCGCTCACCTCGTCGGGGCGGGTGGCCTCGATCTCGGTGACCATCGGGTCCCACGCCCTCGGGAGCTGAGCGGGCGACCACCCCGCGAACCAGGCATCCAGCCGGGCCCGCGCGTCGGGGGGGTTGGCGCGGTGCCAGGCGTGGAACACCAGCGTGCGTCGCAGGCTGCCGCAGGGGGTGACGTCGTGGTGGGACTTCGTGCTGAGCTCGATGGCGACGGCGTGGTTGGGCGCCGGAGCGCGGTCCACCCACACCCGCTCCCCGTCGAAGGCGCGGAAGCGCCCCCCCTGCGCGGCGTCGAGCTGCACGATCAGCCGCGCGGCCTCGTAGCCGGCCTGGGGCGCGTCGGTGTGCCGGTCGGAGCCGTCGTCGGGGTGCATGCGCTGGGCGGTGACGGTCATCTGGGGGTGCAGCGGCAGGTCGAGGCTGCGGGCGAGATCGGCGTGGGCCCCTCGCACGCGCGCGGCCGATAGCTGGCCTTCCACGTGCACGATATCGCAGCGATAGAAGTGCTGGTCGTGTCGCTGCCAGGAGTGTTTCCCGTGGAACACGCTTGCCAGCATGGCGAGATCGTCGGGCGCGAGCCAGGCGTCGGTGACCGCGAGCCGGAACGCGCCCGCCACCCGCCGCAGGGGCTCAGGCAGGGTGCACGCGCGCCAGCTCGACCCAGCCCGTCTTGCCGTCGTAGCAGACCAGCAGCTCCTCCCGGGCGGCCAGCCCGTCGAGGTCGCCCAGGCGCAGCGGGCCGAGGACCTGGCCGTGGTAGCTCACGAACCAGCGCTTGGCGGCCGGGCGGTCGGAGGCCCACCGCTGCACCACCTGCACCTCGGCCTCGTAGGCAGCCCGCTCTTCCTCGTCGAGGTGGCCGCTGTCGTCGGTGTCCCAGTGGGCGAGCAGCCAGGCCTGGGTGGCGGCGTGGGCGCGGGCGTCGGCCTCTTCTTCCAGCTCGTGCTGTAGCGCCTCCACCTGCATCGCGTCGTCGATGCGACCGGCCGCCCGGAGCTGCTCGGCCTGCCGCTGCAGCTCCGCCAGCAGGTGGGCCTCCCGCCACCGCGACGGCAGCAGGTTGAGCTTCGACAGGATCACCGGCGTGAGCAGGCTGGTGCCCGGCAGCGGCAGCGTGCCGTTCGTCGCCGCGATCATGCCCGCGGGCACCATGCGCAGCATGTCGGCCAGCTGCGCGCGGACCTCCTCGGCCTCTTCGGGGGCCAGCGGCTCACGACCTGCCACCCGCTTGCGGATCAGCGCGAACAGCGACCGGCTCTCCTTGAACTCGCCCACCACGTGCGACCACTGCCGCTTCGCCGTCTCGATGGCCTTGGCCGACAGGCTGCGCACCCCGCGCGGATGCTGCACCACGTCGAGCTCGGCCTGCAGGGGCCGCAGCGCGGAGGTGTCGACGCCGTGCTGCTGCAGGTGGTCTGCCAGCTCGAGGATCCGGGTACCCATGCGAGCAGCTATCCGGTCCGAGCCCGGAGCGGGATAGCTGCTGCGGTGGACTGTCGACACCATCCGCGCTGCCCGGGCTGCCCCCTGCTGCCCCAGCCCTACCCCTCCCAGCTGCAGGCGAAGCAGAGGCGCCTGCACGCGGCGCTGTCGGTGTTCGGCCACCTGCCGGCGGCGCCGCCGGTGCGAGGGGCGCTGCACACCGAGGGCTACCGCCATCGCTTGAAGCTGCCGGTGCACCACGGCCCCAAGCACACCTCGATCGGGCTGGTGGATCCGAAGACGCAGCGGGTGCTGCACACGCCCGACTGCCCGGTCCTCGCCGCGGGCCTGCGCGAGGCGCTCCCCCCGCTGCTGCGGTGGCTGCAGGGTCGGCGCTCGGTGCACAGCGTCGACCTGCGGGTCAGTGCGGCCACCGGCGAGCTGCAGCTGGTGCTGGCCTGTCGCGGCGGCAAGCTGCCGGGGGGCAAGGGCGGCGCTCGGGAGCTGCTGCGCTCGGTGCCGGGGCTGGTGAGCGTGGCGGCCAGCGAGGCCGATCCGTCGGGGCGTCGGGTCATGGGCCGTCGCCCGCGCATGGTGGCGGGGGAGCCGCTGCTGCGCGAGGCCATCGGCGACACCGACTACGTGCTCTACCCGGGCGCCTTCTTCCAGGCCGACCCGCGCAACGCGGTGCAGATCCACGACCTGGTGCGCGAGCTGGTCGGCGACGCCCGCACGGTCGCCGACCTGTACGCGGGCGTCGGTGCCTACGGGCGGATGCTGGCCCCTCACGTCGAGCGTGTCGTGGCCATCGAGGAGGTCCCCCAGGCCGCCAAGGCCGCTGCCTACCGGGGCCCGAGCAACCTCGAGGTGCAGGCCGGCCGGGTGGAAGATCTACCGCTGGCCGACCGCTTCGACGCGATGGTGCTCAACCCCGCCCGCCGCGGCTGCGATCCGGGAGCGCTGGCCCACCTCGCCACCCGCACCGACCGGATGGTGATGGTCAGCTGTGGTCCGGAGACCCTCGCCCGCGACCTCGACGTGCTGTCGGCCCACGGGCTGCGGGTGTCGCGCATCGAGGCGGTCGACCTGTTTCCGCAGACGGCGGAGGTCGAGGCGGTGGTGCTCTTGGAGCGGGGCAAGGCGCTGCGCTCCTGGCCGGTCGAGGGGGGGCGGGCGTCGGGCCCGTGGCTGGGTAGGCCGAGCGGAGCGCAGGGGCGGCCCAGCGTCGTGGAGGCGCTGGTCCTCGGCGACGCGCGGCGTGCCCGGGTGCGCGGCGCGCGCCTGAAGGTCACCCGCAAGGTGGCGGGCCACAGCCTGGTGGAGCTCACCCTGTCGGCGCCGCTGGGTGCGGTGCTCGGTCAGCTGCGGCGTGTCGGGCATCCCGTGGCCGGCGAAGACATGAAGACCGCACGATTTTTCAGAGACAAAGGTCTACTTGTCAGGCCATTTGTGCACGTACTGCGTGCGGGGAGCGCGAAGGCGCCGCGCCATGGCGACCTCGAGCTGTGCCTGCGGCAGCTGCGCTAGCGGGCGCAGGCCACGTCGGGCTGCTCGCCCAGATCTCCGTACACGGTGCAGGCCAGGCCGGTGTTGGTGGTGATGGTGCCCACGAAGCTGCCCCCGATCCCCGCGAACTGCACCGTCCACCGCTCGGCGTCCGTGCCGCGGTAGTACAGCGTCGTCGACCAGTCGGACAGGCCGTGCTCGTCGAAGTCGGCGGTCAGGTCGTCGACGGTGAACGAGGTGTCGGCGACCGATCCGTCGTCGAGGCGCAGGGTGGCTTCGCGGGCGCCGGAGGCCTGCAGCGACCACACGTCGGCGGGCTGCGACCAGCTGCCCTGCAGCCAGCCATCGTCGACGGTGTACTCCTGATCGGCGGCACGGTCACCGCCGCAGGGCAGCGCGGCGGGGGCGGTGGCGAAGGTGCCCTGGATGCGGATGCCATCCCACTCGGCGCACCAGGTGCAGGTGCCGACCGCGTCGACGCAGGTGGAGGGCTCGGCGGAGCGGTCGGACTCGGCGCGGTCGATGGCGTCGTGCATCTGCTGCAGCCCGCCGAAGGTCTCGGCGAGGTCGGCGCTGGCCGTCTGGGCGACGGAGTCGGCGTCGAGGCTGGGCGGGGTGCCGCAGGCGGCGAGGGTGAGGGCGAGGATGAGCGAGCGATGCATGGGAAGGCCTCCGATGCCTGCCTCTCGGTGCATCGGCGGAACCCTCGACCGACGGGGAGTCAGGTTCCGCGCTTCATCAGCATCTTCACCTGTGTGGGACCCAGCTTCAGCTCCTGAAACCCTACGATCAACGCCGGCGTCCACGTGCGGTCGTCGACCTCGTAGCCCTGGCGCTGCAGACCCTCTCCGAGGCCGGGAAGGTGGTCGGCGCCGTACCACAGCCCCACGGAGCTCAGCCCACCCACCTCGCGCAGCACGTGCTCGTTGCGCTCCTGCAGCAGCCACCGCTGGTACAGCGCGTCGCTCGATGGGGGCTCGGCCAGCTGCTTGACGAGGGCGAGGCGAGCAAGGGCGCGCCCGGTGCCAGCTCGCGGCACGTCGAGGG
>Ga0070726_10003123_pt1 | contig 14182 bp, 9 predicted proteins | sample tdAd471_FD_67275 | JGI IMG/M metagenome (GOLD analysis project Ga0070726, IMG submission 67275) | Marine sediment microbial communities from the Atlantic coast under amendment with organic carbon and nitrate - tdAd47.1 | ecosystem: Environmental > Aquatic > Marine > Coastal > Sediment | place...
ATAGAAAAACCAAGAGAGCAAAAAGTGCTGGTTTTCAGTAAGACAGCTGGTTACCGCCACGCTTCGATTGAAGCGGGTGTTGTTGCTATTAATAAATTAGGGCGCGAAAATGGCTTCAAGGTATTTCACACAGAAGATGCGGGTCAGTTCAAAGAAGAATTTCTAAGCCTTTTCTCCGCGGTGGTTTTCCTAAACACCACCCAGGATGTCCTCGATGCTACCCAGCAAGCTGAATTCGAACGCTATATTCAAGCAGGAGGGGGATTCGTGGGGGTTCATGCCGCTGCGGATACGGAGTACGACTGGTCTTGGTATGGTAAACTCGTTGGCGCCTACTTCAAAAGCCACCCGAAAACGCAAGAAGCTGAAACAGTGGTAGTTGATGACTCGCACATTTCTACCAAGAAATTAGGTGCGGAAAGAATTAGCCGCACAGATGAATGGTACAACTATAAAAATATAAATCCCGACCTCAATATATTGATGAAAGTCGATGAATCCTCCTATGAAGGAGGCGAAAATGGGGAAGATCACCCCATCGCTTGGTACCATGAATATGATGGAGGCCGAGCCTTTTATACCGGCTGGGGACATACGCCTGAAAGCTATCAGGAGGAGGAGTTCCTCAAACACCTTTTAGGAGGGATCAAGTATGCCATTGGCAAAAACAAGGCCCTTGACTATAGCTTGGCTCATACTTATGCAGTACCTGCTGAAAATCGTTTTGTCCAAACCGTTCTTGGTTCCAACCTGGACGAGCCTATGGAGTTGGATGTTTTTGAGGATGGTCGAGTGATTCTGGTAGAACGAAAAGGAGGCATCAAACTTTGGAATCCTGAAGCAGAGCGGATGGAGTTGATTACCATGCTGCCCGTCTGGAAGGAGTTTGAAGATGGACTGATGGGGGTAGCCATTGACCCAGATTATGAAGAAAATCACTGGGTATATATCTACTATGCCCCGCCAGATGGCATTTCTCACAACGTGATTTCTCGCTTCGATTTTGATGGAAAAACCTGGGATTATGATTCCGAGAAGGTCATATTGAGTGTGGAAACACAACGTGTTCAATGCTGTCACTCTGGTGGATCATTGGAATTTGACCGGCATGGTAATTTATTTCTATCCACAGGTGACGATACCAATCCCTTTGCCTCCAACGGCTTTGCACCAATTGATGAGCGGGAAGGCCGCGAGCCCTGGGATGCCCAACGTACGTCCTCTAATACCAATGACCTAAGAGGAAAAGTGCTGCGTATTCACCCAGAGCCAGATGGAACCTACACAATTCCAGAAGGAAACCTTTTCCCTAAGGGCACCCCCAATACTCGACCTGAGATATTTGTAATGGGTTGCCGGAACCCCTTCCGAATTTCCATCGACCAGAAGAAAGATTGGCTGTACTGGGGAGATGTTGGGCCTGATGCAGGAAAAGATGGCGAAGACCGAGGCCCGAAAGGTTATGATGAAATAAACCAGGCACAGGTAGCCGGCTACTATGGTTGGCCCTATTTCCGAGGGGATAATAAGGTGTACCATGACTATGATTTTACAGCTGAAAAATCTGGCCCCCTTTTCAATCCAGAAAAACCCATCAATGATTCTCCGAATAATACGGGACTAAAAGAACTACCTCCTTTCAATTCCTCCTTAATTTGGTATTCTTATGACGAATCCAAGGAGTTTCCCTGGACGGCTACAGGTGGGAAAAACCCAATGGCGGGTCCCGTTTTCTACAAAGATGCTTTCCCCGATGCCAAGACGCAGTTTCCTGACTATTTCGATAATAAACTTTTTATCTACGAATGGATGCGGCACTGGATTTATGTGGTCAAGTTAGATGAGGAAGGAAAATTCATCAAGGCAGACCCCTTCATGCCAAGCAATGAACTCAAACGGCCAATGGATATGGTATTTGGTAAAGATGGCGCACTCTATTTACTCGAATACGGTATGCAATGGTTTGCCCGAAACCCGGAAGCCCGTCTTTCTAAGATCGAATATGTAGATGGCAACAGGGCTCCTATTGCTAGAATTGAAGCTGATAAAACCGTAGGTGCGGCACCGATGACCGTAGGATTCTCCGCTGCCAAATCAGAAGATCTCGACGGTGACCGAATTACCTATGAGTGGATATTCAAAGGATCAGAAGTGCAAGACGAATCCGCTTATCCGATGTACACCTTCACTAGTCCAGGTACCTATCGGGTAAGGCTCAAAGTCACTGACCCTTCAGGCTTAGTATCCGAAAGCTTTATAGACATTCAGGTGGGCAATGAGTCCCCCGAAGTGGCATGGGAAATCAATGGCAATCAAAGTCTTTACTGGAATGATGGCCTACTCGATTACCAGGTCAATGTCACGGATAAGGAAGATGGAACGACCCTGAACGGAGATATTCCCGGCGAAATGGTAAAAGTAAACATCGATTACCTCAAAGAAGGATACGATTTGACGGTGGTGGCACAGGGCCATCAAATGGCAGATGCGACACCTACCTCACCTATAGCTAGAGGAGCGCAACTGGTCGGACAATCTGATTGTAAGAACTGTCACGCCGAAAAGGTGAAGATCAATGGGCCAAGTTACCTCGATATCGCACAACGTTATGGAGAGGAAGCAGATGCAGTCGCCACGCTATCACAAAAAATAATAAGTGGTGGCGGTGGGAATTGGGGAGAAACAGCCATGTCGGCTCACCCGCAACTAACGACTCAACAGGCCGAAAACATGGTCAAATATATTCTATCGCTATCCGGAACACCTGTAGTAGAATCGGCCTTCCCCATCAAAGGAAACTATGTGACCAATCAGCACGATCGAGAAAAACAAGAAGGGGTCTATGTATTGATGGCGACTTATACCGATTTAGGGAATGGTAATATTACTTCCATTACCAAGCAAAATTCACTAATTTTGCGCGCTGCCAAATTTGAAGCTGAACACCAAGGTCTTAAGAGTGAAAACGCCAAGCCAACTACATTCCTGACCAGGAATGACTGTCTCGGCGGATTAACGCAAGATCAATACGTAGGAATCCGAGATATCGACCTCACAGCCATCGCTCATATCACGCTGAATGCTGTAGTGAAAGGAGCGGGAGAAGTGGAAATAAGATTGGATAGTCCGGAAGGAGAATTACTAGGCACCTATCCCCTAACGGCCGATGCCGAGAACCTACAAAAAATAGACCTCCCCATCAAAGCCAGAGAAACCACACAAGACATTTATCTAGTATTTAAGAACAAAAACGATCAAAAAGTCGATGTGCTCCTTGATTGGCTATTTTTTAGCAGAGGAAATGATGTACTGGCTATTTCATCAAACGACTAGCCACACGGCACAAGAGTGATCGAGCAACTCATTCACAACTTCGGAGAAGGAGCCCGAGCAGATAACTGTTGCTTCTCCGAAGATTTTACATTTTAAACCGAATTTTAGCATGTATCCTGTAGTAAAATTTGCAACCAAAGATCCCAAGCAGTTCTTCCGTACACTGAATCAGCGTGTCAATGAATACTTCAAGACGAATGGTATTAACAAGAAAGGAAATGAACGACTGTATTTGAAGACCGCTATCATGTTGAGTCTATACTTGGCGCCCTACTTTTTGATGTTATTCGTGCCCCTTCCCAATGTCGTTATCCTAGGCCTATATGTAATCATGGGTGTTGGGCTAGCGGGCCTGGGGCTATGTGTTATGCACGATGCCATTCACGGTGCTTATGGCCAGTCTCCCTGGATCAACAAACTGGCTGCCTTTTCTATGAACTTGATTGGGGGTAGTCCTTTTACTTGGAAAATCCAGCACAATGTACTCCATCATTCTTATACGAATATTTACCACTTGGATGAAGATATTGACGATAAGCCCTTTTTGAGGCTTTCTCCTTCTGGTAAACTAAAGAATTACCACAAGATCCAGCACTGGTATGCCTTACCTTTATATAGCCTTGCCACCATTAGCTGGATACTAATGAAGGACTTCAAGCAATTAATGACTTACAACCGAACAGGAATGACTAAACAACACGGTTTTAGTCCTGCACTCGAAACCGTCAAAATGATCCTCGGTAAAGGGCTCTACGTATTTTTCATCATCGCTGTGCCTATTATGTTGGGGGTAAGTGTGTGGGCCGTGGCAGTAGGATTCGTATTGATGCATATGCTGGCCGGTTTGTATATTACTATTGTGTTCCAATTGGCACATGTGGTCGAAGGGCCAGATCATCACGAAGCTCCCTCAGATGGTATCATGGAGGATACTTGGGCCATTCACCAGTTAAAATCTACCGCTAACTTCGCTTGCAAGAATCGACTGGTTACTTGGCTGGTGGGCGGACTTAATTTCCAAATCGAACACCACCTGTTTCCCAATATTTCACACGTACACTATGTGAATATTGCCAAGATTGTCAAGAAAACGGCTAGCGAATTCAACTTGCCTTATTATGAGCATGAGCGTTTTCGTGGGGCTGTTAAATCTCACCTGCGTGTGTTGAAAATGTTGGGGAATGGCGCGATGGCTTAAGGTTTAAATAGAAGTTGGTTAGTAGGTCAGTTATCTCCCACACTCACGGCCTCGTACCCATGCCATACACCTCCTGCATAAAAGCTTGATTCAGCTGGTAGCTTGCTCGTACAGGTTCGAAAGGAGCTTTGAAGTACAAGTATATTGGAAGCTGATCTGATGAATAATCGAGTAGGAAGGTGGCTGCAGCAGTTTTAGTCAAATAGGCATAGTCCACATTGTCTTTTAGAATAGATGGTGTCTTTCTCACTTCCATGGTTTCTTGGGAAAGATTGATAGCCAGTAGCTGCCCCTTCTTTAGCAGCGGAGAAAATATAGAAGAGAAAAAGTTCAGTTGGTCTGCATAAGTAGAATCCTTAGAAGAAATTAGCATAACCACTTTCGGATAGCTACCATGTTCAGATAAAAGACTTGTTTCGCCCAAAGCGTCTTGGATCGCCAAGTCTTTTATATCCAACAACTTTAGCTCCATTGTCTTTTCATCATGTAGCTTGGTGATCAATGCATGCAAGGGGCTAGTCGGCCAATTTTTTTTGAGCACATTCCATTCCTCCTTGATTGCTTCCAGGTCTCGCCGCCCTTCCATTCGCCACAATTGTAGATAAAGATGAATAAACGCGATCTCTTTTCGTAATTGTGGGTGGCCAAGCGTCCATTCTTCACTCCAGCGGCGGCGCATCTGCCACTGGCCCAAGGTGTCTTGCCGAGAAATCTCACCAAGGGCCAAACTCCTCTCTAATTGATTTTCACTGTAGCTGTACACAGCATTCAAGTAAGCCTTGGAACGCGTTTCATTGATGGCTTTCAAACTTAGTAATTCATTAGAGGCAATAGCGAGAATGGGATTTTCCGGTTGCTGCTTGATGTGGGTGTAGTAAACACGATTCAATTGATCAAAACGATGACCAATCATTTCAGCAGTAAAGTATTGCACAAAATCAGGGTCTATATTTTGCGCTTCCTGCTGGTAAGCAGCTAACACTGTTCGTCGCTTTGCCGCTAGAGTATCAAGTGCTAATAGGCTTTCCTCTAAAGGATCACCTGCATAAAAGGACTGATGAAATTCCCCGGCAAAAAGGCTGGTATTTTCAAGCGCTGCTGTTCCGGCAAATTGGACATTGAATCGATTGAGGATTTGTAGATCAAGGCTATCGCCTGGTCGAATATAACAGCGATAGGTATCTTGTCCCCATTGCAAATGAAGAATTTCGGGCTTAGCAAGGTCAATATGCAGCTTGAAATACCCTTGGCTATCGCTTTCGACGGCTGCCTGTACCGGAAAACTGGCCTGCATCAGCGGATTATCATAAATGCCATAGGTAAAGGATTCTTGAGCAGAATAGAGAAATCGCCCCGTAATCGTACTGGATTGGCCAATGAGGAAGAAACCACAAAGAAGGAGGAATAAAGTTGAAACAATTCGCATGGGTAATAATTGGGTGGATGGCTCCTGCTAAAGTAGAATTTCAACCCCATAATACCAATTAGGACAAGTCCATTAACATCAAAGTGACCGGGGTATAGCGTCAGGCCCCTTCCTCATTCCCCTAAACGTCCTTTAAGCCTTGGGCTTTGATCGCGTATGGGCTCGGAATAATTTTCCATACTTGGGACTCTCCGTTTTCATCCAATGGTCCCAAAAGGTAAAATAGAGCCCAAAGTTGTACCGAAATTGTTTGTGATGTAAGTCATGATGAGTGGCACCAATCAGCCATTTGCCCAGCCAGTGCTGTTCAAATCCCTTCGGAAAAACTTCAACACCTGCGTGATTAATCGTACCTGAGAGGGTCATGATAATGAGCAAGAAGAAGAGCACAAAAAGATGTAAAGGTAGAATCAAAATCAACAATGGTACCACAATGGCTTGTAAGATAGATTCTATCGGATGAAAGGAAAAAGAGGTCAATGAAGAGGTCTCAATACTATCATGGTGCCATTTATGCACCCACTTATAGACCTTCGGGCGATGCATCCAACGGTGCAACCAATAATAGTAGGTTTCATGTATCAGTAAGGCCAAAACAAGGCTCAATGGATGATACCATATCGGATACGCCTCCCAATCAATATACATCTGTGTCCACCCTTTTTGCCAGAAAATAACCAAAGCTGTCCCTGAAAAGGAAAAGATAAAAGAGGTTAGAAACGACCGATACACCTCTAGTCGCATCTGCTTAGCATCCATACCTTCCTTCGTGATGATCCTTTCCGCAAAAGCCTTTCGAAGCCAAACAAAAAAGACATAATGATACAGGCCGGATACGACTAAGTACCGGATGAAAGTGATCAAGAATATAATGGTAGTCAGCCTAAAAAAATAGTAAGGTTCCGTAAAGGGTGTGCGCAGAAATTCCTCCATTTAAGTGTAACGCAAGAAGCCAAAAGTTGTTGATCAATCGAGGCTCATTGTCGGTGTTTTCACCGACAATATCCCTGCCAATGCATTCCAACCCTCAAAAAAAGCAATCCAGCTTTTTTACATTTCGCTGAGCCCCGATACCGCCCATCTTTGAGTCATCAATTAATACCTAAAATTACTTCACTCATGCGGTTATTAATCAGTGCCATTAGTTTTCTCCTCCTTACAGTGGCTATCCAGGCCCAATCAGGAACCATTAAAGGTACCGTCTTGGATCAACAATCCGAACTTCCCCTAATCGGCGCAGCGATAGAATTGATCAATGTTGAGGCTGCAACAGGGGCAGTTACCGACATAGATGGCTATTTTTCATTGGCAAATGTCCCGCTTGGGCGAAACGTCATTAGGGTCAGTTACCTCGGCTATGAAAGTCTTACCTTACCTAACATTGAAGTAGGAAGTGGTAAAGACGTCATCCTCAACATTAGCTTGCAAGAAAGCGTCAATCAGATGCAGGAAATCGTCGTCACCGCAGAAACCATAAAAGATCAGGCGCAAAATGAAATGGCCACGGTGTCTGCCCGACAATTTTCCGTAGAAGAGATCAATCGTTACTCGGGTGGACGTAGTGATGTGGCACGCTTGGCCTCCAACTTTGCCGGGGTTTCCGCGCCTGATGATTCACGGAATGATATCGTTATCCGAGGCAACTCGCCCACAGGTGTCTTGTGGAGATTAGAAGGGATTCCTATTCCTAATCCCAATCACTTCTCCACTTTTGGAACGACAGGTAGTCCAGTCAGCGCATTGAATCCCAACCTACTTCGCAATTCCGACTTCCTAACCTCTGCCTTCCCCGCCGAGTATGGCAATGCCAATGCAGGGGTCTTCGACCTAGGCTTTCGCAATGGAAATAAAGACAATACCGAATATACCTTTCAAGTCGGTGCCTTTAGTGGCTTAGAAGGGATGGTGGAAGGGCCTATCGGCAAAAAAGGAGGCTCTTATGTTGTTGCTGGACGTTATTCCTTCATTGGCCTGATAGGATCGGCTGGTGGCACCACTGCAACGCCCAATTACCAGGATATTTCTTTCAAAGTAGACCTAGGTAATACCAATGCGGGTAGATTTACCCTCTTCGGAATAGGAGGACGTTCGGATATCACCTTCCTGGGGGAAAACATCGATCCCGATGATCTATTCGCTGCCGAAGACGAAGATGCTTATGTGAAAGGAAGTTTTGGTCTGGTAGGACTAAAGCATAATTTGATCGTGGGCAAAAATACTTATTTGAGGACGGTGATTGGCGGTTCCTTCCGAGGAAACACCTACGAACAAGATCGCTATTTCGATTTGGATACACCCAACCAGAAAAAATTGCGCTTGATAGAAGTGGATAATAGCGAAACCCGCTTCACCATTTCTTCCTACCTGAATAGTAAGCTCAATGCCAAACAAACCATCCGAGCAGGCGTATTGTATGAAGATTTTGGTAATGATGCCGCTTTCCAAGATCGTGATGGGCGTCCGGATTCGGACGGCGATGGCGAACCCGATTGGTTCACCGTATACGATTTCAATGGCAGCATTGGCCTGGTTCAACCTTTCATCCAGACAAAATATCGATTGACGGAAGACCTCAGTTTCAATGCCGGCATTCACGGACAATATGCCACACTCAATGAGCAATTTGTCGTAGAACCACGGGCTTCCTTAACCTATGCCGTCAACCCAAGCCACAAATTTACATTGGGCTATGGCATGCACAACCAAACCGCTCCCCTACCCATTCTATTCCTCAATGAGGAGGTGGAAGGTGAGCTTCTACGTACCAATGAAGACTTAGATTTTGTACGTTCCCAGCACTATGTACTCGGCTATGATGCCAAATTGGGAAAAGATTGGCGCTTAAAAACCGAAGTATACTATCAAGATATTGACCGTGCACCTGTTGAGCAAGACCCAACGAGTTACTCTACCCTAACAGAAGGGGCTTCTTTTGTCTTCTCCGATGATAAAACCTCACTAGTGAGTGAAGGCACCGCCTATAACCGAGGGGTAGAAATCACCTTAGAGAAATTCTATAGCAAAGGCTATCACCTGCTGACCACTGCTTCGTTCTTCGAAAGTAAGTATGAGGGTAGCGATGGGATAGAACGAAGTACACCTTTTGACAATGGCTATGTGGTTAACTTTTTAGCCGGGAAGGAATTCAAAATCGGGAAGGCTAAGCGCCATGCTTTCGTCATTGACACCAAATTGACGGCTTCTGGTGGTCGCTGGTATACTCCGGTCGATCTTGAGGCTTCGAGGGCAGTAGGTGTCGAAATTCTACAAGAAGACAAGGCTTTTAGTTTGCAGTATGATGATTACTTCCGCTGGGATGTGAAACTGGGTGTCAAACTCAATAGCGCAAAAAAGAAAATTTCGCATCAGTTCTATTTCGACTTCCAGAATGTAACGAATCAAGAAAACATCTTTGTTCGGCAATACAATCGCTTGACTCAAAATATAGACCAAACCAATCAAATCGGCTTTTTCCCCGATTTCTTATACCGTGTACAATTCTAAGTTTCCGTTCGATGTATAAAAAATCCATCCGCGTCCAGTGGCTCTATTGGGCCAAGCGCCAGTCCTCCAAGATGTACCTAGTACAGGAGCTTGACCCCATAAAACACATCCTAAAAATTGCATTAGCGCAAAGATTCATTCACCACTGTTAAATCTATCTATCATGAAAAACCCATTATCATTAGTATTCCTCTGCTTGGCATTATTTACTACCTATACCCTAAGTGCCCAAGCTGACGGCCAGTGGCTGAGCAAAGCCGACATACCAAGCCACAAAAGTCAAGTGCAGAACAACGAAAGCAATGAAAAAGAAGTGTTACTGGAGATCAATCAGTACCTGAGTGAACACCTAAGTGTAGCCTCAGAATTTTTGGAGTACTATAACTCCGATGTAGCATTCACGATTGCTTTTGAGATAGCTCCAGATGGCAAACTACAACATATCCTGACACTGGAAGATTGTAAAAACCCGATTGCCTCAGCCCTAATTCATGAACTAAAAAAATTGGAACGCGTTGAGCCAATTACTCGGAATGGCGTAGTCGTCACCGCTCAATATAATATTCCAGTATACCTCAAGAAATACTGATCAGAGGCAGAAGAGAAGGAACAACTCTATGGTCTACTTGACGATGGATAGGTTCCTTCCTTTTAAAGCACTTACCCGATAAGGCTAATTGGGCTTATTTATTTATTTTTCATTACTAAACTAATTGGTAGGCAGCAAAACCATTTCAGAAGTCTATTAAACATGAGTATATTTAGGACAGCCTTATTTCCAGCAGCTATTTGATTTATATGTTCATCAAACCTAACATACCGTACCTCTCTTTTGACGATCGCAAGCTAATGCTCTTTGGGATTCCTATTCTGGCAGCCATTATACCGCTGATTTTCTTCGACGTTTCTATCGATGAATACCTGCCCATAGCCCACCAGGAATTACCAGAAAGTATGATCTACACCAGTGCTTTTTGGTTTTGGAATCGCTTCATTCTCATCAGCTTACGGAAAAGGTATGATGCGTTTACAGAAAGTATAAGAAGGTTTACATTGCAAATTCTGATCATTATAATCACAGCCCCTCTAATTTCTTTCGCTATTGCCTCCCTACTCAGTATTATTTATGCACTCACCGATTTTGTTGATCTCTGTGACCCTACCTTGCTTCAAGGCATGGCCTCTACTTACTTCTTGACCGTTTCGGTCATGCTGCTTTATGATACCATCTACTTTTTTCATAAATATAAAGAAGCAATCATGGAAAAAGAATGGATACAACAAGCCCACATCCAAAGCCAACTAGATAATCTGCGCAATCAGATCAATCCACACTTTCTCTTCAATAGTATGAATACACTCATGAATTTAATCCCCGAAGAGGGAGATCGAGCACGAAAATATCTTAGCAAATTATCGACCTTCTATCGCTACGCTGTTAGTAAACAAGAAGAGGCCACCGTCCCAATCGCTATGGAGTTGGATAATGCAAAAGTATATGTAGAATTGCTGCAGGAGCGGTTTGGCAAAAGCCTAGTCATTCAAATGCCAGATCTTGTCCGGATCAATAAACATACCCTCCCTTTATCTTTGCAACTACTGATCGAAAACGCGATTAAGCACAATATTGTCTCCAAAAATAAGCCCTTACAAATTGAAGTTTTCTTTTCAGCAGATGATAAATACCTCGTGGTAAGGAATAATATTCAGCGAAAGATTCAAGCGGTTGAATCAACGGGCATGGGGCTAGATAACATCAAAAAACGGATCGCTTTTTTTACGGAAGATCTCTTGATCGTTTCTTCTCATAATAACTATTTTGAAGTGCGTATGCCACTTATTGAACGTTCCAATTAGACCATAAGACTATGAATATCTTGATCATTGAGGACGAAATAAATGCTTTCGAATACCTCCAGTCTACTGTGAAAAAGATGCAGCCAAAGGCTAATATTCTATCGCATTTGGATAGTGTAGAGGATAGCGTCAATTGGCTTCATCAACATGAGACCCCCGATCTCATCTTTATGGACATCCAATTAGCCGATGGACTTTGCTTTGAAATCTTCAACTATGTAAAAGTGGAAGCACCGATCATCTTTACTACTGCATTTGACCAATATGCCATCGATGCCTTTAAAGTCAATAGCATCGATTACCTGCTCAAACCGATCAATCCGGAGGGTCTATTGAAGGCCCTACAAAAATACCAAGCCCAGCAAACGACCAATACAAGCGCCTTCAATCAACAAATTCAATCGGTCTTTGGACAACTCAATCGACAAAAAAAACATCGTTGCCTAGTGAAGAGAGGTAACCATTTTGAGTTTATCGAGGTGAATGATATTGCATTTGTGCACTCAGAGAGTAGCATCACCTTTCTGCACACTTTTGATGGGAAACGTCATTTATATAACAATACGATAGAAGGCTTGATAAAGGCATTGGATGAGACGCTATTTTTCCAAATTAGCCGGCATCAAATCGTCAATATTAATGCCGTCCAGAAAATACATCCTTACTTCAATCAACGCTTAAAGCTGGAATTGAATACGCCAGCAGAAAAAATTGAGTTTCTAGTTAGTAGATCTAAAATTACGTCTTTTAAACATTGGATTGATTTGTAGCTCTCTCAGCTACGGCAAGAAGTTGGTAGGCTGCTATTCCTTCACCACTAGTCACTGACTAAAACTGGATATCGTCTAAGATCATTCGCTCCGCTAATTCTCCAATTGTTTCCTTGCCAAACATATCAAGCAGCTTATTTCGGTACGCTACGGCTTGCTGGTGAAACATACAGGGCTTAGCGGATGAACATTCTGGAAGTCCCAACACACAACTCGTCAGGTTTTGTGGGCCACCAATCTGTTCGATAACGGGAAGCAAAGAGGCTTTTTTATCAGACTCACTAAGGTAGAACCCGCCATTAGGTCCCTTCATAGAGGAGGCAAGCTGATACCTGGTTAATTGCTGTAAAATTTTAGCCAAAAAATGTTTGGGAACTGCCAATTCTTTTGCAATTTCGTCTACCCTCATTTTCCGATCTTCATCTGTATGTGCCGCCAGGTACAACATGGCCCGGATAGCATACGTGCAAGTTTTACTAAACATCCTATCTCTTTAAGGTCTCTGACAACAAATAAACCAATTTTTCCGCTAATCCTAGAAGGTTGCCCTTAGAAGTTTATTTAAAAAAGTACTTTTAAATTAGGAATGAGGGACAAATAATCCCCCAAAAGACTTGTAAAGCAGTAGGTATAATTTCATCGGGAAAATCATAGTCGGGATGATGCAAAGCTGGCCTATCCTCTCCTGCCCCAATCCCAAACATGACCGTAGGGCAGAGCACCCCAAAAGCACCAAAATCTTCGCCCCAGGTCAAAGGTTGCTCCATCATCTGATCAGACAGGTGATGCCGATGAATCGATTCCCGTAATTGTGTAACTAGTAGCTCGGCATTAAAATTAGCTTTGAAAGTATCTGTCCAGCTAAAATCAAGCTGGAGGCCCGCTTGGTCAGCAATAGATTTTACCTGCCCCAGGAAGATCGTCGTTAAATGCTCCATTTGTGCTTGTGTCCAAGCTCGCAAAGTCAAATGCACTTCACCCGCACCAGCCGATACACCATAGGCCTTTTCTCCCATGCTGAGATAAACCGGTGTTAATAAACGAAAATCCGTTCTTAAAGGGTCAGTTATTTCTAATTGCTGTGCAAATTGTAAGATCTCCGCGATGGCCAAGGCAGGATTCAAGCCATTCTGTGGTTCAGCGGCATGGGCGGTTTTTCCTCGCAATTGGATGATTAAAGATTGAACGGATGGCGTGAAGGCTCCCTCTTTCCATATGATTTGCCCTAAGGGATAGCCAGGAAGATTGTGAAAGGCAAAAGCTTTATCCACCTTAAGGGATGCCAATTGTTCATCTGCCAACATCGCCATCGCTCCCGCTCCAGTCTCTTCTGCGGGTTGAAACAACAGACTGACCTGGCCGCTCCAGTCTGTAGAATCAGCTAGCAAATGAGCCAAGCCCAATAAGACAGTGGTATGCCCATCATGTCCACATTTATGAGATACTCCCTCATAAATAGAACGATGACTGAAAGTATTGGATTCTTGGATCGGCAGGGCATCTAGTTCGGCCCGAAATAGGAGATGTTCACCTGGTTTTCCACTATCAAAGGTCGCAACAAGGCCGGTGCCTCCTACCCCTTTTAACAGCTGAGCAGCTTGGAAGGGGGAGAGATAATCGATCACATAAGCACTTGTTTCCTCTTCCTTTCCTGATAGTTCGGGCCGGCTGTGTAATTCCTGGCGAACTTGGGTTAATTGCTGCCGCAAAGCATCTGTTATCATCATAGCTGCAAATTTGATACAAATTTACTACGCTGAGCGCATGTTTGTGTAAGGCTTTCGACTATAAATATTTCTTCGCTGAAGCTGCACATTAATGTCTGATTACCGACTTTGAATTTCGACGAACCGGCTTCTACACCAGCAATTCCTCATGTGAAGTCGGAAAGGCGAATTCGGAAGTCGGAATCCGGGTGTTGCCAGCCTATTTTCCGATTTTCACCTTCTGATTTCCGATTAGTGCTCTTTGCTAAAGATTTATGCTCTAAGTAATGGACAAAGAATAAGTTCCGCATTTTGAGATAGAGATTTTGGTGATCCCGATAGCTATCGGGAAGGCATTTTTTGAAGGGATAGCAGCGCTATCGCTGAA
>Ga0070726_10003124_pt1 | contig 14175 bp, 13 predicted proteins | sample tdAd471_FD_67275 | JGI IMG/M metagenome (GOLD analysis project Ga0070726, IMG submission 67275) | Marine sediment microbial communities from the Atlantic coast under amendment with organic carbon and nitrate - tdAd47.1 | ecosystem: Environmental > Aquatic > Marine > Coastal > Sediment | place...
TTTTTCCACCAGCCGTCGTTGTTCATCACTCACGTAGCTAGGCTATGCTCTTTCTTCTCGCCTAGCCTGGTGAAAAAACATTTAGCTCCTTGGCCCAAATTATTTATTCTTCATTACTTAGTATGTTCTCTATAAATATGGAATGCTTGATACGGTTTTAAATGGGTCAAATCTTAAAATAGGCTCTAAATATTGTTTCAGGAGCAAGTCTGTTCTAAGTGGACCTTATCATATTTTCTTACAAGGGGAATAGCGTTTACAGGGGGAGTACTGTAAAACTAAATCATTTTGATAGAATGAAAAAATATTGCCTGTTAAAAATAAACCTAGGGTAATTAAACGGCTAGATCATCTTTACTCTCCCATTCGTACCGCATCGGCCTCAGCAGCGATATAACCGAAAGCAGACCAGTAGCTAGTTGCCAAAATACGGTCGAAGACTTCCTTCGCCTTTTCCGTATCACCATTGTAAAGGTACCAGTTTCCTACCCCATAGCCTTGGGTAACGATATTGAGTAGTTGATCGGGATCAGTGTTGTTTAGATCCAGTAAATCCTCGGGCTTTTTCACGCCTTTGTACATGAGGAGTCGATTAAAATAACTGGCATTTTCTATAATTTCTAATTCGGGGGTAATGGCTTCGAGCACGGCTTCTGCTTCGTTTAGTTTCCCTAAGCGGCGGAGCGTCATGTAGTGCCAATCACTGGTGGCGGTTAAAAGGTCTGGATTGGAGGAATAGGTTTGGCAGTCTTCATAAAGCTCCGCGGCTTTTTCAAAATCTCCCTTCAGGTAGTAGGCTAGTGCCCAATGGTACCAGATATTAAATTGTAAATTGGATAAGGGAATATTCAGCTTGTTGGGTAAACCATCTGGCTCAATTTCGATTGGGCGGCCTGCTACCAATTCGGCGGCTTTTGCGAAATCAGCGATGGCCAGGTCAAATTTACGAGTCGATAAATAGCGGTGCCCGCGATGGCGATACAACTCAGGAGAATTGGGGTGAACTTGAAGTCCTGAGGTGAATACGCCAATTGCTTCTCGGTAACGGCTGAGATAGGCGAGGCGTCGACCCAACCAGACAATATTTTCTAGGTTTGTGCTATCTGCATCGAAATTTACTTGTGCAAGCTGTAATAAACTGTCTTTTTTTGCGAGACCAGCCGCTGTCTCTTTCGGCGGAAAGAGTTCCTGTCCCGCCAATGAAATGGCTTCAGGCACGGGAGTGTCTACTTCAACAGGAGGCGTTGTTTCCTTTTCCGTGGTCGGCGAACAGCTAACCCACCCTAAGCAAGTCAACAACAGAACTACACCTAGCTTTTGCATAAGTTGATTGGTTTTATTTTGTGAAAGTTAGTGGCAATACCGCAGCAATTCTGACCTTTCATGAGCTATTTTCTACCCATTTTAAATGACTTCAACGCAAAAAAGGAAAAGAAATTGAGGCCAGAGGCAACCCCATCTACGCTATCTCACGTCAAGATAAGTAAATCACATTGGTTAAAAGTGAAGCTATGAAAACTTTTGTTTACGCCATTCTCTTTATTGCGGAATTCAACCTTCAACCTTCAACCTTCAACTGGTAAACCGTATTTGTTCAGTACTATGGTCACGGATCTTTTTTATTGTTAATGCGTTAACGCACTATCATGCCACCAACAAAGAAAGAACTACAACAATTGATATACGACTGCCGGAAGCAAAAACGCTCGGCTCAGAAGCAGTTGTATCAGCACTTTTATAGTTATGGTTTGACCGTCTGCCTGCACTATGCTAAAAACCGAGAGGAAGCAGAGGAAATGCTGCACGATGGTTTCTTGAAAGTGTTTGATAAGATACAGCAATTTCGTTTTGAAGCCCCTTTCCGCGCCTGGTTTCGACAGATTATCATCCGCGCTGCCATTGATTATTATCGCAAACACCACAAACTCACAGGAGAAGCCAAGCTTGTCTCCTTGCCCAAAACCAGTGCTACCGAGAATGAAGCCTTGGCTAAGTTGCGCAAGGAAGATGCCTGGACGATCCTCCAAGCCCTACCTCCCGGGTATCGATTGGTTTTTAATTTGCATGTAATGGAGGGGTATACCCATGCGGAAATTTCCAAGGAACTCGGGATTAGTATCGGAACCTCCAAGTCCAATCTTTCAAAAGCGAAGCAAAAATTGCAGCAGCTAATGGGCCCCTTTTTTAAATGGGGGCACAAAACTTTAAATGCTTAAATGAGTGAGAATATGGAACATATAGCCGATTTTTTCAAAAAGAGCGGCCATGAGGAGAATGATTTTCCAGTGGATGAAGCCGCATGGTCTCGATTAGAAGTAGCACTAGATCAAAAGAAACGGAAACGCTGGATTCCATTTTGGTGGGGATCGATGGGATTGGCCTTATTGATTGGCGTTACAATTTATTATTTGTCTAGGCCTGCATCCTATCCGTCGATACCTGAGCAGCAGGCAGCAGCAGTCTCTAAGGAAACGCCAGCGACTTCGACAGCCCAGGCAACAAGTAAAACACCGAAAGCTACGATCAAGGAAGCGTCAGCCACAAATTTAAAAGAGATAGTAGCAGCGGATAAAATACGAAAGGAAGCCGCTGTTCCTGGAAATGGGGCCGAAGTTGATGAGGTGGCTGTAAGCAGTGCGCAAAACCAGGAAAGGGTTGAAACTTCAGCAAGGGTGGAACAAGCAACCTATGAATCCTCACCGTCAATACCGGAAAACCCAGTGGAGCAAGAACCTGATCTGCCAGTGCTAGTGAAAGCAGCTAGCACGCCAGCTGAAAAAATAGAACAGAAAGCCTGGTTGAAGAATAAGATTGTTGGGCCAGTAAGCTCACGGCAGAAGGATGCTACCCGCTACAATTCTAGTGAAAGTAAAGTAGTGCGCGCGCCGACTGGCGGGCAAAGTATAGGTACGAAGCAACAACAATCTGGCATTTTTGGAGCTAATATATTAGGAGAAGAAATCAATACTTGGCAAAAAGAAGGGCGTCATGGGCGCTGGCAATTGAGTGCTGGGATTGCAGATATTCCTGGACGCTATATGGGGGTACTAAATTATTTGACAACGGATATCCAAAATGCGAATAATCCAAATGCTATGCCCTATACATTGGCTGATGGGAGTACTGTAGACCTATACTATGTTGATGGTGTAAATAACAAAGTCAGTGATAACCTCACTTTTTACCGTTTATCCTTGTTCGGAAATCTAGGTAAGGGACTAAGTGTCAAAGGAAGTCTTTTACTAGGGGCTATCAATAATAAAACGCCCAACGCTCTCATTAGACAAGTTCCTGATCGTCCAGACATCGTTTATTTTACCTATAGCTATAGATCACTTAATTGGATGGGCGAGATTGGCTTGCAGTATACGTTTTATAGAAGACAACGCTTTCAGCCTTACATTGGTCTCAATGTATTTCAACTACTGGCTAGTTCATATAATTCTGAAAGAAGAATCGTGGCACCCGGCTTGAACATTAATGAGCGGAGTAATTTCACGGCAGGGACAGGGGTGATTTCCTCCTTGCCTGGCTACTATATCGAATTTGGGGGACAATACCTGGTTACACCCAAATGGAGTGTTGGCCCGAGTTTGATTTATGCCGGCGCGCCCCTAACTCAACCACAAATCGGCTTTGGCCTAGAAATTCGCTATCGGTGGTAGTTTTAAAATAGGGCTGGTGTAACAGTAAAGCCAAAGTTTTTCAATACGAAGGTACAGAGATCATTGACATTGTCATTCTCTGTGCCCCGATGGTGCCCGGTTTCCGACCGGCACCTTGCAATGTCCGCGGTTACGACAGCTCCTGCGGTCATTCCTAATCAAAATGTGAATTGAAATCAAAATGAAAAGGCGAGGACAAGACTCTGACAACTAGGCGAGAATACGGGCGCCCTTCCCCATCAAAATGTGAATTAGAATCAAAATGAAAAGGCATGTCCATCGCCGCTTTCGCCCTTGGTACACGAGCTCCTGCTGTCGTCCCAGGCTATTTATTCAACCAAGCTTTAAATGAACGCGTATTAGCGGAACTGACAATGATGTCACGACTTGGCGGCGGTTGTAAATCTACCATTACCCTGCTTTTGGATACAGGCGTGATTCCTTCAATGGCTTCAAAATGAGCAATAAAACTGCGATTAAGCCGGAAGAAGAGGCTAGGATTGAGTTGTTCTTCTAAATCGGACAATTTATAATCGATGATAAACTTATTGCCATCTTTTCGATGGAGGTAAACATATCGATCTTGCCCTTCAAAAAAGGCGATATCTTCCACTTTGACACTGAGTATCTTATTTCTTCTCGATACCACAAATCGTTGTTGATAGACGCTCTCTTTTTCATCGATGACTGCTTTAATTTTTGCAACATCCAATGGAGGAGAGGGAACTTGAGTCGACTTGTATTTGTCCAGACTCTGGGCCAGTTCTTCTTTATCGATGGGCTTGAGTAAATAGTCTACACTATTGACCTTAAAAGCTTTCAGTGCGTACTGATCATAGGCGGTAGTGAAGATGATAGGCGTTTTCACCTCTATGGCTTCGAAAATTTTAAAACTGATATCATCCGCTAGGTGGATATCCAGGAAAATGAGATCGGTTTCATGCTGTTGGAGCCAGGCTATCGTTTTCTTTACGGTATCTATTTTAGCTTGTATCTCTATTTTTGGATCTAGCTCTAGTATTAATTTCTCGAGATTGTCGCGGGCGTGTTTTTCGTCTTCAACTATTATTGCTCTCATAGTAAGGTTCTGCGTTTTTAGAATCGTATCACTAATGGCTTGCGCTAAGACTGCTGAAGTTTTCAGCGGTTTGGCTAAGTAAACTTCAGAAGTCTTGCCAGACGCTAGGTGCTAATCTTCCAGCAACAAGGGAAGGCGAGTCAGGTAGCGCCCCCCTTCGGTACCACTAAAGACCTGTTGTTTTGCAATCATGTCATAGCGGGCCCTGAGGTTAGCCAGACCAATACCCGTCGAATCTTCGACTGAGCCTCGCAGTTGGAGGTTGTTACTAACATGTAAGCTGTCATCCTTCGTGAAGATATCGATAGAGAGGGGCTGGTCTTCAGAAACGATATTGTGTTTGATGGCATTTTCGACTAACAATTGCAAGGCAAAAGGAGGTAAGCAACTCTGCTTGTGCTGGTCTTCAATATCGTAATTCACCAGCAAACTATCATCAAAGCGCATTTTCTGTAGGAAAAGGAAGGAGTCCACAAATTCCAATTCTTGTTGGAGTGGAATGATGAGCTGATCGCGCAATTCCAGCACCTTGCGATACAACTTTGCAAACCGAGTGGTGAAGGCTACCGCCTTATCCGGATTATCGGGAATGATAGCGGCCAAAATATTCATGCTATTGAATAGGAAGTGCGGATTAATCTGGTTTTTGAGAATTGAAAACTGAGAGAGAATATTTTCTTTCTCCATGCGTTCGTTTTGGAGTTGAAGCATGGCTTTGTCTTCTTCCAATACCTTGTTGCGTTTTTTTAAGGTATAGGTTTCCAAGGCATTTTCCATAATGAATTTCAACTCATCGACATCCCATGGTTTTGTGATGTAGTGGTAGATTTTTCCCTTATTGATGGCATCAATAATCGCTTGCTGATCACTGTAGCCCGTCAATACCATCCGGATAATTTCGGGGAAACGATCCCGTACTTTTTCCAGCAGCTCCACGCCTGTCATCTTGGGCATCCGTTGATCACTAATAATTAGGTCGATAGCTTGCTGATTTAAGAAGTGTAAGGCTTCTTGACCGCTTTGGGCGAGATGTACCTTGAAATGTCGACGGAAGACCGCCCGGAAGGCCATCAAGTTGTCTTGTTCATCATCGACATAAAGGATTTGAAAAGCAGTTGCCATGTTATTGTGTTAAAAAAGAACTTGCGGACGAAGCTAGCGGTGATTTGTTAACAAAAATAAAAAAAGGAATGGAAATTGTCATCCGGATGATGAATAGCAAGCTAGCATTCAACTTTTTTCTTTGTCATTCCTTTTTATACACGATAGCATTTCTTATTGTTGCGGAACAATACTATCTGTGCCTTTATCATGAATCTGAAAAACTTATTAAATGAACACTAGATCTGTTTTAGCACTACTATTTATACTGGCTTTTGGAACGAGCTCTTTTGCACAAATGGAGCTTCCACGCAAGAGTCCCAGGGCAAGTGTTTCCTATACTATTGCTTACACGACTGTCAATATTAATTATTCGAGTCCTGCGGTTAAAGGCCGGGCTATCTGGGGCGATTTGGAACCCTATAATCAAATCTGGCGGGCTGGAGCCAATGAAGCAACGACGGTTGAGTTTTCTACCCCCGTCAAAATAGAAGGGAAAGAACTCCCACAAGGTAAATATTCATTTTTCATGATTCCTCAAGAAGGGGGAAAGTGGATTGCTATTTTTAATAAAGCAGCGGAGCAGTGGGGCGCCTATTCTTATGACAAGGAAGAAGATATACTTAGGGTAGAAGTAGGCGTGCAGGAATCTAAAGTAAATGAGGAACGCCTCAACTATACGGTGGTAGAACAAGATATTGACCAAGGCTATATTCGCCTGGGTTGGGGCCACACTCGAGTATATATTCGTTTTCAATCTTACCTCTTGGAACAATTGGAAAGTGAGTTGAATTCGGCTTTATTACAAACTGCTGAAGAAGAGCAGTGGAAAACTTATGCACAGGCTGCGGATTTACTTTCTGAAAGTAGAAAACACGGCAAGCAGGCCTTAGCTTATGCAGAAGAATCTACGAGCTTGTATAACCATTCTAGTAATTGGTGGATAAAAGCCCGTATTCAAGCTGCGATGGAAGATTATCAAGGAGCCATCGAAAGCGCCAGAAAGGCGGCTGAAGCGGGAGAAGCCGATGAAAAAGATCGCTTTTATAAAAATACCAAAACGCGTATGGATAGAATGATAGCGGATTGGGAAGCGAAGACGCGATAGAGAGGAGAATTGTATCATCCCTTATTTCGGAATGAGGCCTATTCAACGCTTTATCAATATTGCGAGTTGCGGGTGGCGAGTTCGCTAACCCGCAACCCGCAATAGCTTGACTACCCGTTTGAAACCAGGAATCAGGGCGGCTGATTCAAGCTCAACCTACAACCACCTACCTCACCCACCGAAAAGCCTGCTGTCCCTCCGCCCGCATCGTCGCCAATACTCCGTCAAGGTGATCGCATTCATGTTGCATCAGCTCCGATAAGTCATCGGCCAAATCCCAGACTTGCTCTTCCCAATTTAGATCGCGAAAACGCATCTTACAATAGCGGTGTCGCTGGAGAAAGACGTGTAGATTGGGGAAACTCATGCAGTCATCCCACATTTCAATCTTTTCTTCACTATGATCAAACAACGCTGGATTGAAGAAGGCGATGGGCTTTTCTACATTCATGACCACTAAGCGCTTCATTACGCCGATTTGCGGCGCAGCAATGGCTCGGCCTGCGCCGTACTTGGCCCGGAATTCCAGGATGATATTTGCCATGTCATCTACCGTCGCCTTTAAGTCGGGAACTTCCTCCGGCTGTACTGGCGCGCAGACTTCGTAGAGGCGCGGATCACCAAGTAGGATAATGTCTGATAAATGTTTCATAGTAGGTAAGTTGACAGTTGAGGGTGGATACAAAGCCTGCTTGCCCGTATCACGATTAGAGGAGCCCTTGTACGACCAGTCCATCATAGGCCAAGTCCACACCGGGCGGCAATTGGGGATTCATCTCTTTATACAAGCCCATCCGGTGGCTCACATGCGTCAAGTAAGCTTGTCTGGGACCTATCTCTGCGATAAAAGCGAGAGCTTCTTCCACATTGAGGTGAGAGTGATGAGTTGTGTGGTGCAGGGCATTAACAATTAAAGTATCGGTGCCTTCGAGTTTTTGTTTTTCCTCGTCGGATATCGTTTTCATATCAGTAATATAAGTGATGTTACCCAAGCGAAAGCCAAGTACGGGGACTTTCCCATGCAAAAAAGAGATGGGCTGAATAGCTGTTTCCCCAATATGAAAAGGAGAGGCATCGATAGAGACGATGCGTACGCGCGGAGCGCCAGGGTAAGGATTGCTTTCAAAAACATAATCAAAACGCTTCAACAGCGCACGTTCTACCGCAGGCGTAGCATAAACGATCATGTCTTTTTTCTGGCGGAAATTGAACGGTCGTACATCATCCAATCCGATAATATGGTCGTTGTGTTCGTGGGTGAACAGAATAGCATCCAGCTGATTGACTTTGGCGCGGAGCATCTGCTGTCGAAAATCAGGGCCACAATCGATCGCTAAGGTCTGCGAACCAATTTCGAGTAATGCCGCCGCTCGTAGGCGTTGATCCTTGGGGTCGGCGGATTGGCAAACTTCACAATCGCAACCGATGATCGGTACACCTTGCGACGTTCCTGTACCCAGAAGTGTTAATTGGAAATTAATGAGAAATGAATTTTAACGCGTTAAGAATCGGCCTCCTCTTCACTGTTCTCTATCACTCCTTCTTGCATTTTTTGCATTTGCTTATATATCTTGGCTGAAGGTTCTGATAGTTCCTCGAGGGGTATGTCCTCAATAGATTGGAAAATCTCCAAAAGGCAATTAATACGACCTTCTGTATCAAAAAACTTATTGATTACCGCCATCTTTCGATTTTCAACAATACAGTAACCCGAATTGAAGTTTCCTTTTTCATAGCGGATCGTATACTTGATCTCGCTAAAGAGAGTTTCTATTTTTTTTAGGGTATGCTTGGTATATTTGAACATCTGGCCCGGCTTTTTGCAAAAATAGGTATTGTTCCGGATGTTTTCTCAAATTATACCTAGAGAAGGCCTACTTTTACCAAAAGTACGATAGGAAGTGGCTTCAGAAGGATTGATGGGTGACTATTTGAAAGGACCAAAACCTAGGAATGGGTTGGTTTTCCACATTTCGCCTCCACAACAGTCTTAAACTACTTCTACTTAAAATTTAGACTATGAGAATTTTTTATGGGTGCATTCTCTGCTGTTTGCTCACCAGCCAGTTATCCGCACAAACTTTCAAGGCCGCTATCGTAGGCGGTTTCAACCTCGCACAGATCGATGGAGACCGACTCGGTGGTTTTCACAAAATAGGATTGAATACCGGGGTGAAAGCCGCCGCAGTGTTATCTGACCGCTGGCAACTTAGCCTCGAAATGCTATATGTACAGCAGGGGAGTAGCCGTTCCAAAACAGATTCTCCCCTTTCACTTTTTGATAATATTCAACTCAACCTCGTAGAAGCACCCATCATGCTCAGTTTTAGTGATTGGAAGGTGCAGGCGGAGGCGGGGATTTCCTATTCCAATATCATCAACTACAAGGTGATTTCTATAATTGGAGATGATATAACTGATCAGGAAATGTATAAATCTAATATTTTTACCGGTATCTTGGGGGCCAGTTATTTCTTTACTGATAAATGGACCTTAAATGTGCGATGGTCCAAAAACTTGGCCAGTTTTCAAGATCGAGAAGGGGGCGATCCCTTTTTTGGTCGCGTAGTCAGTGTTCGCCTGTTATATTGGTTATAGCATTGAAAACGGCAGAGCTTTTAGTATCATTTGGCGCAATTAAACACATTAGCATGGCTAGAATCATACTTGTAATTACTTTATCTTTTTTTATGATGGCTTGTGAAGGCGGCCAAAAAGGAACTTCTTCAACTACTGATACAGCAGTAACTACTCCTGCGCCGGCCGAAACGCCTGCTGCGCCCGCCACAGCGGCAAGCGCTACTTATCCCTCCATTGCCGGAGAGACGGTTAAAATGCTCTGGGATAAATGCGACTATATCGATTTTGTCTTTTACTACCTCAACTTTTCGATGAGTCAGAAAGTACAGAATAGTATCCGGGCTACCATTGCTCAAATCTCGACTGCTGTCCCCGAAATCGATCCCAATTGCCAACCCATCGGCCGTATTTTTTTCCAAGCAGAAGGAGTCAATATCATGGAAGCCGACATTTTTTATAGCAATGGTTGTGCCTACTATATCTTTTATGAAGATGGCAAATATGCTTACGCCAACCAAATGCTTCCTACCGCTGAGAAGTTCTATGACAATATCTTCAAGCAAGTTCAAGGCCAACAAAAGCAATAGCCCATGCCGAGAGTAGCGGTGATGGATTTGGGGACGAATACGTTTCACTTATTGATTGTACACGTAAATGCAGCGGACGAATTCGAGGAACTGCATAAGGAAAAATACTTTGTCAAATTGGCGGAAGGCGGGATAGAGATGATTGGCGCCCCAGCCATGGAACGAGCCAAGCAAACGCTTAGGCGCTATAGAGTCCTGATCGATGCGTTTGCCGTCAGCCAACTTAAAGTACTAGGTACGGCAGCACTACGTACCGCGAGTAATGGTGCTAGCTTGTTGTCCTGGGCCAAAAATGAATTGGATTTTGATATCGAAGTAATTGCTGGCGGGGAGGAAGCTCAATTCATTCATAGCGGGGTATATCAGTCTTTACCTAGTCGCACTGGTCGCTATCTGGTCATGGATATTGGAGGCGGAAGCGTGGAGTTCATCATTGGAGAAGGGGGAAAAGCCCTTTGGTACCAAAGTTTTCCCGTAGGAGCCGCCGTTTTATTGCGCCAATTTCACCGACAAGATCCTATTCATCAAGAGGAGATAGCGGCGATTTATCAATTTTTGGATGAAAAGTTAGCCCCGATTCAGGCGGCTTTGGCTTTGCACCCGACGACTTGGCTAATCGGTGCTGCGGGCACTTTTGATGTCATCGCGAATGAAATTGCAGACCCTAGCAGTTCTCATACCTGGGAGATTGATCTCGAAAAATTTCCCCAGCTCTACCAAGCCTTACAGGCTACCACCTTAGCGGATCGGCAAGCTAGTGATTGGATTCCTTATGATCGTATCGATATGATTGTGGTAGCCTCCGTACTGATTCAGTATGTAGTGGAACGATTTGAGATAGATCGCTTTTCTGTTTCTGCTTATTCCTTAAAGGAGGGTGTTATTGCGGACATGTTAGACTAAGAACCTACCCAGGGAAAACCTTTATTACCAATTATTAACTACCCATTACCCATTACCCATTATTCATTATTCTAGGATAATGACGGCTTGACTTTGACTGCGTCCGTTTTGTTGAATAGTTACCCAGTAGGTGCCAGCTGGCAGACCTGCCACATCAATACGCGTTTCTTGATCCTGCAAGGAGACTTGCTGAATGATTTGCCCATTGATGGCCATTAACTGCATAGGAACGCCTTGCGTAGGCGCGGTTCCCAATCTGATTTGTAGCCAATCCTGAGTAGGGTTCGGATACAATTGATAGTCAAAATCCGCTTGGGGAGTGTCGCTATTGGTATTGACCATCGGGTCTAGGACAAAATCCCAAATGCCTCGGCCAAAGGTGCCAAAGCGAGCGGTGTGCAAAGATTCGATATATTCAACCGACCAATAGGTGTGCGTAGGTGCACAGGAACCCAAGAGTGGATACCAGCGATTCTCTTCATGGACATGCACATAAGGTCCGGTTTCGGTAGCTGCAAACAGGAATTGCTCATCGGGGTCGGCCGCTAAGCCCAAGACTAGGGTAGGAGGGAGCCCGCGATCCAAGGGCGCAAAGTTTTCACCCCCATCTTTGGAAATAAAGACAGCTGCGTTGGAATAACCACTACCGGCCAGATAAACGGTCTGCTCATTGGTTTGAGAAACGTGAATGGCTTGGCCATAAAAGTATTGCCCCTGTACGATGAAATTGATGGATTGCTCCCAGTTTTCGCCGGCGTCCTTGGAGTAGAAGAACCGGCCATTATCGGTCGCAACGTACCAGTAATTTGGATTGCTAGGGGCTGAAGCGAGGGCCGATATTTGCCCGTCAACCGAGGCCGCTCTGAAGTCGAAAGTACCTGCCTCACTCTCAATGTGATGTCCTGCTGCACTCAATTTGATCAAATAGGATCCCTCATCATCAGACAAGCTTCCACCTGCCATGTAAATAGCGTCTTCTTCGGCTATTGGGCTGGGCATCAATGGCGGCATCCACAATTCGGAGCGCTGCCCTTCCTCCAGCTGAAAAGAGGTTTTATAGCCTAAGTTTTGAGGATCATCGTAGTAAGTGATCCAGCCCTCAGGGTAAACCGCCCAGAGCGATTGCCCGCCTTTGCTGAAGGTCAAATGGCCATAATCACCGGAAATGACTTGATCAAAATGTTCGCTGCCCTCCTCACTATCCGTAAAACCTCCTGCTCGCTGAAAACCTTGGTCTTGCGATCCGGCATAGACATAAGTAGGATCTAGCGGATCAGTAACGACGCTATAATATTGGCTTACATTGAGGCCATTGAGGCCGATATTAGTTTGTGTCGAGAAATAATCATATGAAATACTTAGTCCGCCATGATTACTCACCAGCAGGAAGGACTCACCTTCCGTTGTTTCAAACTCGTTGAAATGCATAATATCTGCGTGCAGATTATTAACAATATCATCATAGTAATCTGCCCAACGATTGATGCGTGACCAACTTTTGCCCGCATCCATACTCCGAAAGCATTCCACTTCACCCATCATCAGCACCTCCGGATTACTGGGGCATACATACAGGCCCACCTCCCAAGGTGTTTTGGGTAATTTACCTTGATAGTTCCAGGTCAATGCTCTATCTGTAGACTGAAAAACGCCCAATTCTCCCGCTTCATTCTTACTATAGCTATACAGCACTATAGAGTCTCCCTGGGCCCAACCGCGGAGGTTGATCCGAGTATCTCCAAAAGAGAGATTGGATTCGGAAGAAATAGCTGTAAATACCCCGGTATGCGGTGTGTATTCCGACATTAGGGCGGTTTCCTGACTATTGTCTACCAAGAAAACCGACTGACTATGGTGAGGATTGGACAAGTGAAGCTGGCTAAACAAATTGGTATCAAAGGATTTAATTTTTTGGAAATTTTCTCCTAGATCAGTAGACACATACAAGCCCAATTCACTCCAGTAATCGGGTTTGGCTAAGAGGAAAATAGTAGAAATAGCGCCTTTGAGAATAACGATGTTTTCGCTTCCGCCCCAATAATCATTCCGCTTTGGTGTCCCCGCCGAAGCCGTCCAATTGAGTCCGTCATCATCGGAATAATGCGGTTCTTTGTTGATGAGGGCAAACAAACGGCGATCTGCTCGGTTGGAAAGGAAGGCTAAAGCCCCACTGCTAAAGATATAATCTTGATTGACGACATTCCAGGCCGAGCCATCCGCTCTACCTCTCCATAAGGTTCCCCCAGCGGAAATGAGCCATATTTCCTCATTGACTGGGTCATATTCTGTATCCATAACACTGCCCGCCTGATTCTTACTCCCTCTTTCCATCCATTCTCCTCTTAGTTTATCTCCGGCTACACTGATCGCCTCACAATTGGATCGCAAGTTGATCGCAGGTCGTTGGGCCAAGCGTTGGAGCTGGTTCTGGTATTCTAATTGCGTCCAATGATCGGCTGGTGCAGCCTTGTGCATCTGGAGCAACCAAGCTAGCCTTTTATCGGCATTACCGGTTTCCTCGCCATTTTTGATTTCGGTTTTTCCATTGGTGGGAAGTGGACGGTCTTGAGGACCACAGGCCAAGAAACTGCTCAGAATAAGGCATGCCAGTATGGTAGAGGTGTAATGTCTCATGTATTGTCTTTTCAGCTCTTGGCACAGCGTCTTGCTAATGAGTAGGGACCGTTTGAGAAGAATCTGCGCTGTAAGTAACTACTACAAAAACGGCTCCTACAAATATAAAGTATTTAAATTAAAAAAGAGAGGGGCCAAATGTCGGGTACTGTCGCACCCACGGCTTAGGGATATCTTATCAATAAATCTAACATTTATCCAGCAATTTCATGTGAAGGCGGAAACCTGCCTGGCCGACGCCAGAACAGACAGGTGCGAAATCGGAAGCCAGGCAGGTTTCCTCTTTCCGATTTCCGCTTTTTCAATCGTCTTGCTCATTTCTGTTACATTTCTAGACGTGAACACCGTATATGATGACCGCTGACATTTATCCTTGCTTTTCGGGCTTCTGTCGGATAATAAGTAATGAAGAATAAATAATTTGGGCCAAGGAGCTAAATGTTTTTTCACCAGGCTAGGCGAGAAGAAAGAGCATAGCCTAGCTACGTGAGTGATGAACAACGACGGCTGGTGGAAAAA
>Ga0070726_10003125_pt1 | contig 14172 bp, 9 predicted proteins | sample tdAd471_FD_67275 | JGI IMG/M metagenome (GOLD analysis project Ga0070726, IMG submission 67275) | Marine sediment microbial communities from the Atlantic coast under amendment with organic carbon and nitrate - tdAd47.1 | ecosystem: Environmental > Aquatic > Marine > Coastal > Sediment | place...
CCGCAAACTCCGCGTTCACATGACATTCTCTGCATCGAACATCCGCGTGCTTGCCGAGCAACGGAAAGTCCGTGCGAGCGTGATCGAAGCTCGAGGAAACCTTCACCAGCTCCCAGCCCCCGGTGCTGTGGCAGCTTGCACAGGTTTGGAACTGAAACGCACCCTGATGCGGGTCTTCGTGACAGCTCTTGCACGCCGTCATCCCGAATTCCTTGTACTTGGCGAACCCGTTCTCTCGAGGGTGGCATTCGAGACACTCGACGTCTCTGTGCCGTCCCGTCAGCGGGAACTCCGTGTCCGCGTGTTGGAACTTCGAGACGTCCTGCCAAGACTCGAAGTTGTGGCAACTGTCGCATTCGGCTGATAGCTGGCCGCGATGCTCGTCTTTGTGGCAGACGCCGCATGTCGTCGAGAGTCCTAGGAAAGAACGCGCAGGATCTTGAACCTTTGCCTCGCGAAGCACATCCAGGTCAATGAAGTCGTACTGGTGGCAGTCGCGGCACTTCTGCCGACCGTGGGCTCCCACAAGCTGGTAGCCGGTTTCATCGTGGTCGAAGTTCTCTTGGCCCTTCGGCCAATGAATCAACTGAAAGGACCGCCCGACGTGTTCCCGGTGACACTTCGCGCAGTCTCGCCCCTGCTGGGCCCGGTCGACAACCGTCGCGTGGTACCCGTTCTTCCCTGCGACCCGGCTAGCGATCTCGGTGTGGCACTCAGAACAGACGAAGATCGGTTGTCCACCGCCAAAAACATGGCATTGCGCGCACTGCAGCGGCGAATCAAGTTCCCGGTGAGCGTTGCTGAGAGGTCCAGGCGAAAGCTGCGCGTGCCCGACCGCGGAGAATCCCACGAGAAATGCAAGAAGCGAAAGTAGAAGCAATCGGAAGGGCACGATTGGGTGCTCTGGCAAGACCAGACGAGTTTTTACGACGGGCAATCGAGGCGCCATACCAGGCTGAGCCGATTGTCCGCGTGACCGCGACCAGCGGTACATACGTCGAATCACCTACGCCGAGCCTCGACCGCGCTCCTCCCTAGTAGGACCAGCGGAGCAGCCTATTCTACGAATCCAAGTGGTGTGGTCGACAGTAGCTGTGTCCGAGCATCACTGCCAACTAGCATCCGCAACACATGTATTAGCGCCTTTCGAGAGAATAGAGCAGTCGTGCTGGACGGTCAAAGAACTCCCAGTCTGCTGGAGCGCAAGGCGCTCCGAATCGTGGTCGGTGGATTTGCGTTGGCCATTGCCCTACTGCTGGGGGCTGCGGTCGGCGCGGTGGGCAGCGCTCGATCGATTCGTAAGACCGCCAACGAGCTGGCAAAGGAGCAGCTCACGATCACCCAACTGGTCAACGAGTTGCAGCTCGAGCAAGCCGCGTTGTCTTCGCTCGCTCACCAGTACTTCCAAAGCACTGAGCCGCTCGACCAGGGGCGTCTTCGAACGACCCTCGACCAGATGGAAGCTGTCCTAAGACGCGTTGTGGACGCCCCGCCCGTCTCAGCCGATGAAGAGGTGCGACGCCAATTGCGCGCGGACGCTCATGATTTTTCGGAACAAGCAAGAATGGTCGCATCAACCTCTTCCGTTTCTGGGGCGGCGATGGACCGGCTATTCGATGCGCACTCAAGGATCCTTGTGGATGTCTCGACCCTCATGGAGGCTAGCTCGGGGCGATCGATCGAGGCTGAGAACAGGATTGCTGCTCAGTCGGATGAAGCGCTGTATCGTTCCCTCGTTTGGCTCGGCTCGGCCAGCTTACTAGCGGCCATTTGTGCACTCTTCACCGTACGCGCCGAAGCGAAGATGTTTGCCAGGATGCGTTGGCAGGAGAGCGAGTTGAGCCGTGTCAGTTGGCAGATGCTGCAGGGGCAAGAAGCGGCGCTGCGCCGCTTTTCCCACGAGTTGCATGATGATTTGGGTCAATCGCTGACGGCCATCCGAGCAGTCGTAGAGAACGCGACGCCAAAGACCCTCGACCGCTGTCAAAAAGACTGCCTTGCCCTGGTAGACGATTCGGTTACGAACGTCCGAGAGCTGTCCCAATTGCTCAGACCCGTCATCCTGGATGACTTTGGACTATCCGCGGCCCTCGACTGGCTCGGTGAACGGTTCGGCGAAAGGACAGGTATCCGCTGGACCTATCACTCTGATGTCGATGGTCGCTTTGCGGACGAAGTAGAGACGCACCTTTTTCGTATTACACAGGAGGCGCTGACCAATGTCGCGCGCCACTCTCACGCGACCGAAGTCAAGGTCGAACTCCTGCGGAACCTCAAGGGGCTCCGACTAAGCATCGAGGACAACGGGCGTGGCCTGGATTCGAGCGCAATACGTCCTCCGCAAGAAGGCGGCCTCGGATTGGTGGGGATGCGCGCGCGGGCCCGACAGATCGGCGCGGAGCTCAGCATCGGCTCGGGGCAATTGGGCGGTGTTAGCATCGAGGTCTCGGCACCCTTTGCGGCGGCCGCCGAGGATACTCATGGAGCGGAAGATTCGAGTGCTTCTGGCTGACGACCACGAGGTCGTGCGACAGGGTTTTGCGCTCCTGCTCGATTCGCAGCTGGACATGGAGGTCGTCGGACAAGCCGCGGACGGCAAGGAAGCGGTTCTTCTCGCACGCGAGTTGCGCCCGAATGTAATCGTCATGGACGTCACCATGCCGAACCTGGGCGGGGTCGAAGCGACGCGACGCATCAAGGAAGAGCTTGACGACGTGCGTGTGGTCGCGCTGAGCATGCACAAGGACTCGGTGTACGTCCGAGAGATCCTGCGCGCTGGAGCCGACGGGTATCTCTTGAAAGCTTCGAGTAGCGCGGACTTGCTGACGGCGGTGCGAGCGGTTTGGAACGGAGAGGGTTTCCTCAGCCCCTCCGTCTCGCAAGCCGTGTTGGACGATTATCGCAAGCAGGCTAAGGCTCCCATTGACTTGCTGACCGCGCGCGAGCGAGAGGTGCTCCAGTTGGTGGCCGAAGGATCCACGAACAAGGATGTCGCGCGGATCTTGGAAATTAGCGTATATACGGCCGAGGGCTACCGCAGCCGCATTATGGAAAAGCTGAATCTCCACAGCGCCGGCGAGATCGTACGATTCGCGATGCGCTCGGGACTCATTGACTAGTCCCCGTCAGTCTCCGTGGGAACTGGGGTTTCCCAGACGGTTTACGACGGCATCCGCCGCCGCCGATCGCAGCCCGACTGCCTGAGCCGGGAGCAGCCCTCCGAGAATCAGCAGGATGAGCCCCGCGGTCAGCGCAAGGCGCTCTCCCCATCGGGCGTCAGGCACCCCCGCGAGATGCGGACCCGGCGAGCCCAGGAACAGCCGGGAAAACAATCGGAACAAGTGGAACGCGTTGAGAGCCGCTGCAAGCGGCATGACCAAGCCTAGGCGGGGATGAGACGCCAGCGCCCCGTGCAGCAGCAGTTCATCCGCGATAAAGCCGAGCATGCCGGGCATTCCGACCAACGCAACGCCTGTAACGATGAAGAATGTTGCGAGGCGCGGGAAGGGCCCAGCCAGGCCGAGAAATCCTCGGTCCGATGCTGGATGATGCAAACGTTGCTCCAGGGCGCGGAGCACGACCGCCAGGGAAGTTGTCGCAACCGTCACGACCATCCAGTAGACGAGTGCGCCGGATACCCCTTCCGGCGTGCCGGTCTCAAGGCCTGCGAGGACGAACGAACTCTGGCTGACGACCAGCAGCGCCAAGATGCGGCGGGGCGAGCGTTCCGAGAGCGCCAGGACGGCGCAGTAGAGCGCGGTGAACAGCGCCAAGTCCGTGATCAGGATCAAGGCCTCGCTCGATATGGCGGGGAAGACCGGTATGACGACGCGCAAGATCAAGAAGGCAGCCAGGTGTCCGCTGACCACCAGAACTGCTGGAGCCAATCCCCCGTGCTCGTGCGCTGCAACCACCCACGAGTGCGCCGGGAACAGACCCTTCCGAAAGAACACGGCCAGCATGAGTAGGGCGAACGCGACCATACCTCCCGCATCGGCCGCGGTTTCAAACGACGACCAATGGGCGAGCACTCCCAACGGGCTGCGGGCCGACCAACTCATGTAGACCAGCCCCGCAATGAGAAAAGCGGTGGACGCCGTCAGGGCCAGCGCAGGGAGACGGTCCGTCTTTTGTGCGCCGCCCAGCGGACGATCGACAAACGGAGCCGCCGAGCTGATGATCCACCCGGCGACGAACAGGAGCGGGCTACCAGCTGCGTAGGCAGCAAGGGTGCCCGCTTGAATCAGCAGGACTGCTCGCACTCTCGAAGCTCGACAATCCTGATAGGAGAGCGTCGAGATCACGCCACAGGAGACGAGAGCGAAGAGGGCCAACGGTGCGGCGCTCAATGCGTCCACAAAGAGGTGGCCGAACAGCCAAGGCTCGACCAGCGACACGTAGCCGGCGGCTGCGCACTCACGCAGCGCCTCCAAGCAGGCTGTCGCGGACAGAGCTGATGCGACCACTGCCCAAGCCTTGCGTTGCCGATCCGATCGAATTTGACCGACGGTCGCCGCTCCGGAAAGGGGGAGGGCGATGGCTGCTGTGATCAGGGGAAGAGCTAGTTCAAGCACGAGACTTGGCCTCCTGTGCCGCAGCTCGCGGCGCGGCGCCCGCGACGTTTAGTTCCACGGTTCGGATCGCGCGTGAGAGCTTCGCGACCGCACCCACGATGAAGCGGTCGAGAATCACGTCCATACGACCGCGGTCGAGTGCCAGCCGGTAGAGCCAAGACCGCAGGCCGGCCGGGAGGGCCGCCTCGTAGTAGAGTCCAGCGGGGTCCAACTTGCCCCCTGACGCCGAGTGCATCCGGTGGTAGTCGTGCAGCATCGACGGCGTGCGCAGGAATTCGAGCGTGCGGATCACGGAGTGGCCAAGGATGTGGATTAGGGCCAACCAAGTCCAGCCGAGTCCGATTTCAACAAAGATCAACCCGAGTTGCGCGGCAGAGGCTTGCGCTAGAGAGGTCTTCGCATCGGCGCTCACTCGCCCCCCGAGCGTTCCGACGGCTGCAGTAAACAGCCCGGTCGCGATGACCATTCCAGAAACGATGGGAGAGGAAAGGATCAGAGGCTCTGAGCGGATCAAGAGGTAGGCGCCGGCGTGAACGGAGATCGCGCCGTAGAAGATCGCACTCGAAGGAGTAGGCCCCTCCATTGCACGCGGCAGCCAACCCGTGAAGGGAGCCTGTGCGGCTTTGCCGGCAGCCGCGAGTAGTAGGAGTAGGCCGACGATAGACGCTTGTGCGGGGGACAACGAAGCTGCGCTCTGCGTCGGCCACTCGCCCGCAAACAGGACGGAATAGGTTCCTGATCCGACGTAGTGATGCAGAGCGAATACTCCCACCAGCAGTCCGATGTCGGTCCCGCGATAGATCGCAAAAACGCGCATCGCATTTCGGACGGGTTCCGCCCGCTCTTGAAAGAACGCGATCAGCAGCACCGAGGTGATCCCGACCAACTCCCAGCCGCCGATGACCAGATCGTACGACCCGGCGGCGAAGACCACAAGAGATCCGAATCCGAACAAGTTGAGCAGGAGAAAGAAGCGCACGAAGCCTTTCTCCCGATGCAGGTAGCGGCGCGAGAATGCAGCGGTGAGTCCGATCAGCAGTGCCGTAAGCAGGATCATAGGCATCGATAGCCGGTCCGCGAACAGCTTCAACGGAAATTCGTATTCGTGTACGGCGAACCACCTTCCGAGCGAGATCTCGACGGCGTGACGGCCCGAGGCGAGCATCGAGGTCGCTAGTGTGAGCGCCGCGAGCGAGGACCCCGCAAAGGCCGTTGCGGTCACGCGACTGATCAGCCGTTCGGACGGCTCCCAACCGGACAGCCAAGCGAGAGACAAGAGTACGAATGCCGCTCCCGGCAGCGCCACAGTGGCGACCAGCAGCATCTCCGGACTGAGGTTCAGGTGTTGCATGTGTGGAACGTCTCGACGGGCTACGCGGCTTCTGCCGAGTTGCGAATGCGCGCGATCGGCAAATGGCCTAGATGTCCGGAGTACCAACTGCGAGAGGAGGCGACCTCAGGCAGATCGATTCCGTTTGGCGAAAACGGCTCGAATCCACCCTCCCGGTAGACACGAATATCTCCGGTCTCAGGATCCATGCACGCGAACCGAATCCAGAGATTCTCGACCAAGCGACGGACGCCTTCGTTGGACCGAATCACATTCTGGAGCAGCTCGAGGTCGGCCTCGACGACGAACAAGATACGGACCGGCTCGTGAACCTCGACCATTTGCCATGGCAATCCGGTCCTAAGATCGCTCGCGTGGCCGTTCATGACTCCGACGAGACCCGTCACGTTGTGCGGCAGTTTGGTGCCGCAGCCGTACCGCGTGTTGTCCACGAACGAGAAGTAGTACTCCAAGCTGATGCCCGCACATACCGGGACGACGGCTCCGAGCAAGGCGGCGAGCTTGGCGCCGTCGTCGTCCTGAAGCGGATCATACGAAGTAAGGAAGGCGCGACGGTCAAGGAATAGTCCTCGCGTGATCGCACGTCGTCCGACGATGCAGACGGCGTTGGTGCAGTGTCCGTACTCGGGACGCGGCTCAGCCAGGTGCTCGGCTCGTTCTTCGACGTGGCGAAGCCCCTCGGCAAAAGTCGCGTTGGGATTGGCGGCCTCGAACCGGCGTGTTCGCTCGTGAGCGTCTCTGGCACGGGCTTCATCGAGCGCCGCCCGGACCTGTGTCAACTCGTCAAGATGAGTCGGAGGGACCTCGTCGAGATCGAAGAGGGAAATGGAGTCGTCGCAGGTATCATGCGCTCCCCCAACAAACCACGTGTCCTCGGGGACCATGATTCCCCGATCTGCGAGCCGGCTGCGGACCTCTGGACGATTGGCCATGGCAGCGAATAGACGACCATTGGGTCCGCCGCGCCGTCCTCCGCAAGCTCCGCAGTCGTGGGCGGACTCATGCGGATTGTTGAGACTGGTGGAGCCGTGCCCGAGTACGACGACCAGGCGCGCGAAACTGCGCGTCAATCCGGCAGGTCCGAGAACCGAAGCCACGCTGTTCGCTTGCTCTTCAATCGTGAATCCCAGCCGCAGGCCCTCCATCGTTTCCGCCGCTTGCTGATCGTCGCTCGTCAGCGTCAACTCCGTTCTCGGCAAAGGCAAGAAGAAGCGGTTGAGCTTGCGGTTCAGTCGCGCGTACGAGAGCGGTGACAGGACCCGAACAATGAGCGGGAAAAGCGAGAAAAGGCCGAGGATCGCCGCGCTGAACCAGCCGGACATGAGCGTTCGGGAGGAGATAAACGAACCCCGCGCCAACTGTCCCCACAGCTTCTGACGCGCGCGCCTGACGTCTTGGAGGCCGCCTTCGTCTTGTTCCGGCACCTCATGAACTGCGTGCTGAGGCGTTACAACCACCGGGCACAACGCGGCGCCGTGCGCGTCGTCAATGCCCCGATAGTCGACTGCGACTCCATAGAATCCCGCCGCGCCGAACGTCTCGATAGACGGCTCCACTTCTTCAAGGTGGCGGCGCAGAGATTCCTCTCGTTCGTCGATGCAGCAGAAGACTTGGGCTGACGGTCGAGTCGGTTGGGGCGTTCTCCATCCAGACCGATGCCTTGCCAACGGGCCCAGGATCATCTGCTCATGGCGAAGCTCGTAGGCGAGGTGTAGGACCCGGCGGCGCTCCCAGTCGTGGAACGCCGCGATCTCTTCGAGTAGGCGGGCGCCGTCCCGGTCGTCGAGGGCCGCAAGGTCTCCGACTGACAGACCAATCAATTGGGCCACATCCAGCAGGCGCCCGGCCTCCGCCAACCTGCGCTGCTCGCTTCCCGCCAACGAAGGCGCGATCGGGCGGCGCCACGCTTCGCGCATATCGCCCAGCCTGTGGCGCTCGGTCAGTCTCGCGGCTGCAACGGCGTTGAGCGTGAACCGAATCGCCAAGAAGTCCGTGAGCGAAAACGGCAATAGCTGGTGCGGAGCCAGAGCCGGGTTGGTCTCCAATTGCCGGAACTGGCCCGCCCATCCGGGCAATGCCAGCAGTTCTGCTTCGATCACGGACTCCGTCTCACTCTCTCGGACGCCGAGGATATCGAGACAGCGCTCGATCGTTTCGAGCGCAGAAAGCCCGGCCTTCTCTTGAGTGCGGACTTCTTGGGTGAGGCCCCGCAAGGACTCGGAGGCGATATAGGCTCGCTGCGAAATCAGTCGCCGGGCGGATCGGAGGAAGCCAAGTTCGCGATCAGGCATCGGCCAGTAGGCCTGGCCTTGGTCGAGGTAGACGGACGACAACTGAATCAACCTCGGATGGACGGCCGCATCCAAGCCTTCGCCGCATGCAGCCTCAAACCCCTCATGGGGACGTTGGGGAGAGCGGGTCTCGGGGGCGTCGGGACGTCCCACGCGCATCATGCAAACGGAAAACAAGGCATGTAGCGCCGCGTCCTCGACGCCGTTGCCGTCCGCCGACGCCTCTCCGCGCTGCATCAGAGCTGCTCCGTCCTCGATCAGGCCATGACGGGCGGAGTCTGTGATGTCGCTGCGGAAACGGCGCAGCAGGTCGCCCTCATGCAGCAACCACTCGACGTTCTCGGGCCTAATTTCTCGGACGCCCGGAATGAGCATGGCCCGGCGAAGGGTCCGTCTGTCGAGTGCCGGGCGCTTGAGTACGACCTGGTTCTGCTCTCGGTCGAGCACGGCGTCGACGTCCTCGGGCAGGATGCGCCGCCGTTCCAGCTCAAAGTGGTATGCCGCTTCGCGCATGTACGGTTCGGCGTCGAAAGTCTCGGCCGCAGCGACTACCGCCTGTTCGAACTTTAGGTGCTCAAAGTGGTGCAGCGTATTGTGGTGAACAAAGACGCCGATAGGGCCTTGGGCAGGCAGCAGATGGGCGGCGTGTGCAATGGCGGCCTCAATCCCGGCGGATCGAGCTGAGGAAGCTGGCTCTACTGCTGAAACCGGCTCGAGGAGGGTACTCATACCGAGGAGGTCCGGAGCAGACGCCGCGCGGCCAATTTGTGGTCCGAGGATGCGATGTGGTTCTCGAGACCCGCCAAGATCAGCTCACGGTCCTCCCACTCGTTGCCCAATTTTTCGAGCTTGTCTAGAACCGTGTGGTCGACGACCCAACAATGGTGGAAGTCGAGGGTGACCTCGCGGACCTCGGGTGCGATCGATCGGAGCCGCCGTTGAAGTCCCAGGAAATTGGAAAAGACCGCTGCGTCTTGAATCTTGAGGGTCAGACGATCGCCGTGCCGCTCCTCCTCGACGATTGCCCTGAAAAGGCTGGACAGGGGAACTCCGTTCTTCATGTGGAGAATCAGCTTCAAAACCAGCCCCACGGCGACTCCCAAAAGCAGGTCGGTGGCGAGGGTGACAAGTAGCGTCGAAACGAACAAGAAGAGTTGCTCAGGTCCGATTTGGTAAACGTGCTTGAATTCATGCGGCGCTGCCAGCCGAAACCCGGTATAGACGAGCATCGCCGCCAGAGCCGCAAGCGGTATGTGTTGCAAAAGCCCGGGGATCAGTGCGACCGACAGCAGCAAAAAGGTCCCATGAAAGAAATTGGACATGTGGCTCTTTGCTCCGTTGTCGATGTTCGCCTTACTGCGGACGATCTCCGAGATCATCGGAAGACCTCCAATGGCGGAGGAGATCAAGTTGCCGACCCCCGTCGCCAGCAGATCCTTGTTGAGATCGCTGGAGCGCTTCTCCGGGTCTAACGAGTCCACCGCCGAGACGCTTAGCAGCGACTCGATTGTGCCCACGAGCGAGAACATCACCATGTATTTGATCGAGGTGGCGCTCATGATCATTGAGAAGTCGGGGAAGACGATGGCGCCGAAAAGGGAGCCGGGCAACTGAATCAGGAACTCTGGGCCGACGTGGTAGTCGTGAGAGAACAGCTTGTAGAAATGTTCGTGCTCCAGATCGAAGAGAAATCCTAGCGGGACAGCCGAGGCAAGAGCCAACATAGGCCCCGGGATGCGGCGAATCCAAGAGATTTGGATGTAGGGAAGAACGAAGAGGATGACGAGCGCGACGAGGCCGATAATGGCCACCTCGGGATTCATGGTCTGTAACGAGTGGGGAATCTCCGCCAACAAGTGAAGCGGTTCCGAACCTTCGGGCGTTACGCCTAGGGCGACGTGTACCTGCTTCGCGATGATGATGACCCCGATTGCCGCCAGCATCCCGTGGACGACCGACGAGGGCATGGCCGCACCGAGCGCGCCCGCTCGAAGGAGCGCGAGCACGATCTGGAGCAGCGCCGCCGCGACGCCCACGGCAAGAGCCCGTTTGTAGCCTGCCGCCGGGTCGCCCATCCCCAACTCCGTTACGGCTCCGAGGGCGATGACAATCAAGCCCGCCGCCGGTCCCTTGATCGTCAGCCTAGCGCTGCCGAGGAACGAGACCACGACGCCGCCGACGATCGCGGTCAGTACACCCGACACGGGCGGGTAGTTGCTCGCCATCGCGATGCCGAGACAGAGCGGCAGGGCAATCAGGAAGACGAGGAAACCCGACACCAGGTCTGATTTCCAGTTCTTGTTCGTGCTCATGTTCTTGAAGGGCTCTCTAGTGGAAGTCGACTGGAGCGGCCCACGAGCCGCCTCAATCTGAGTGTTGGCCGTCCCCGCGGTTGAGCGCGACCCCACCCGTAGGGGGGGATCTAGACCGGATTTCAGGGGGGTGGGCGATCAGCGGCGGAGGCTGGGCTATGCTCGCTCAGAGCGCTTGATCGAATCATGCTGTCCAGGCTCCACACACTGCTTGTCACTCTCTCGTTGCTGACGTGCTCGACGGCTCTAACCGCCGCTGACGGCGACAGAGGGCCCTTGAACCGGGAACTGCCCGGTTGGCTCACGCTGGCCGCTTCCGCCCGGTTTCGGGCGGAAGCTCTTCAAGGCGTCGGCTTCAAGGAAGACGACGACCGAGCATACGTCTTGCAGCGCTATCGCTTCTCGACGGAGGTGCGTCCAGCGGAGTGGCTACGGTTGTTTGGTGAGATTCAGGATTCGCGCGAAGCAGGCTCGCCCAGGCCGGGAGCCGCGTTCAAGGACGTCACGGACTTGCGTCAGGCTTGGTTCGCTCTTGGGACCGAGGGCGGCTTCTGGGACCTCAAGGTGGGGCGTCAGCGCATGGCGTTCGGAAGTGAGCGCATCGTCGGCGCCGGAGAATGGGGCAATGTGCCGCGCGTCTTCGATGCCGCCCGGCTGGGGCTCCACAAAGGACGGGACCGAGTCGACGTCTTTTCCAGCTCAGTAGTTCACGGCGATACGGGCCCGTTTGACGATCACCGCGTCGCGGGCGACAACCTCCACGGCGTCTACGGTTCTCTTGGGTCGTGGTTTTCCGCAACCAAGATCGAGCCGTATCTCTTCATGCGCACCAGTCCCGACTTTCGCGGGGAGGACGCCTCGCTCGGCAGGTTGCGCAGTTGGACCCAAGGCGTTCGGGCTATCGATTCGGGGACGGGGCCGTGGGGCTATGAAACCGAAGTCTCGTTGCAACGCGGAACGATCGGCTCTGACTCGTTAAGAACTTGGGCCTTCACCGGGCAAGCTCAACGTCGTTGGCGGGACAGAAGGTTCAGTCCAGTCGCGATCGCTGAATTCAATTTTGCGTCGGCAGACCGCACGCCTGGAGACGGCGTCATCCAGACGTTCGATCAGATCTACCCGACTAATCACGGCAAGTATGGAATCGTCGACCAAGTCGGCAGGAGAAACACAAGAAACGTCCGTGCCGGGCTCTGGCTAAGCCCGGGCGAAGACCTGATGTTGCGTGCCGAGGGGCACTCCTTCTGGATCGCGAGTCGTTACGATGCGCTCTACGGCGCAGGCGGCGGCGTCGTCGTCTCTCGCGTGCAGGCCGGTTCAGATTCTACTGACGTCGGTCGAGAATTCGACATCACCGCCGACTGGAAACCGTCGCAACACTACGAGTTGGGTGTGCAGTGCGGACGGCTCTTTCCTGGCCAATTCCTACGCAGGCGCTCGCCCGGCTTTCCGCGAAGCTTCTATACGGTGTACTTGGCTGTCGGGATCTAGCAAAAGCGACCGAGAGCAGGGAGACGATTTAATGAGAGAGGATGCCCACACAGTGCTGACCAAGCTCGTACAGGGCAGCCATCGTTGTTTCGCGACACAAGGAATAGGAATTCAGACTGAGCGCGAAAAACTCAGTGGGACTCCGTACGCTGCTGTTTGGTGTTGCTCTGATCAGCGGCCTGACCCCGAGGTGCTTTTCGACGCGCCGGAAGGCGGACTGTTTGTTGTTCAGACCTCGCCGACTTGGCCAAGTATGGCCGTGTCCGCCAGCATTGACTATGCAGCCTCACAACTCAAGATCCCCCTACTTGTCGTCCTCGGACACCATGGTTGTAAGCTGAGCAATCGCGACTCCTACTTTCGATCAGACAATGGGAATTCCGAGCGCCCAAAAGGTGGGTTCGATCGCGCCTTCGTCGAAGAGGCCGTCCGGACTTTTCGATTCGAGGGCGAGTTTCATGGACCACTCGAGATTGTCGGCGCCTACCTGAGAGCGAACGGCCAAGTTGAGTTTTTCGGCAACGATCAATGAAGCGTGGTTCAGATTGGCAAGCTACAACAAGGCGTATCGCAGCGTGACGGAGTGGCTCACGCCAAACATGTCGGCGTGCTTGTCTGGACACCTCCGCCCCAACTACCTCTGCCACAGATTCCGAATTGTGCTTTGTGGGATCGCTCTCACCTATGGCGGCTTCGCCCAAGCGCAGCCAACCGCGCCGGTCTCGCCGCGCGCCAAGGACTTTCCCGAAGAAATCGCTAAGAGCTTTGCCGCCCTATTTTCAACGGCTAACTTGCGGCCCCTCGTTTTCGGATCCCTTGCGACCGGCGTCGCGATCATCCCCGAACAGAACGTCGAAACGTACTTTCGTGATCATCCGGAGAAACTGGAATCGGTTACTGAGCTAGGCGAGATCATGGGCAATGAATACATCCTCTCGCCGATCGTCGGTGGTCTGTTCGTAGCTGGACGCCTTGGCGGAGACCAGCGTTTTCAGTCCATGACGTACTCGCTCACCGAGGGCTTCCTGATCAACGGCGCTGTAACAGCGTCAATCAAGTATGCCGTGGGCCGCACGAGGCCGGACGGGAGCGACAACCTCTCATTCCCGTCAGGGCATACCTCGACGTCGTTCATGTGGGCGACGGTTCTCTCAAGAACGTATGGACCGAAAGCGGGCATACCTGCCTACATTGCCGCGTCTTACGTTGGCGTCACTCGTCTTGAGGAAAATGCGCACCATCTCACCGATGTGGTCGCCGGCACCGCCATCGGATACATAGTCGGGAGAACGGTGACGAGACGGAGGAGGACTAGCCGAGAACCGCGCGTGACTTGGAAGATTGCTCCGACACGCGGCGGCTTTGCGGCTTCGTTGTCCTTTCGCGGACCTTAGGTGAGGTTGTGCTGTTTGGCGAGACGAGTCCTGAGTTCCGGAGTTGTCGTTCTCTGCCCAAGATTGTTGCAACGCGTAACTTGCTGACTTAGTACGTCTGAAGAGGTCACCGTCAAGCAACCCCCTCGCACGCGACAGACTGGAACACGCCCAGCACTCCGAATGTGATCGGCGACAATGATCGATTCTTCGTCAAAGGGATATCGTGACGCCAGTTGTGTCGTTGCCCCCCCCTTCTCGGCGTTGGGTCTTGTCCAGTGGAGGGCGGGAGTGACCTGCGCCGCTTCTTGAGTGGCGCTAGCAATTTGGGCGGCGAAGCGGGCCAAATTGCGGGGTCGCTCCCGCCCTTTCCTGGACCCCGGTCCGCCCAAGCGGGCCGGGCCTCTGTGCGCAAGGACTGTGCAGTCAACGAGCTACTGCTCTGGGTAGCGGAACACCGAACCGTCTATTGGGTGAAGACCACTTGGATTTGACCGGTGTCGGGAGAGCGGGGCGAACTAGGGCGAAGTAACGCGGTTACATCCGTGGTCTACGCCCTAAGGAAGCTGTAGTCGGCGTCCACAAGCAGCGTCTCGAAGTCTGGCGGTCGCCTCAGCTCTGAGCTGTCAGCGGGGATGGATTCGTAGATCGCTTGGTCCGCGATGAGCCGCCATTCGTCGCACAGGGAGTCGAAGATCCGTGCTCCCAGGCGCCATTTCAGGCTTTCGACCAGGTGTCGATCCTTGTCTGCGAGGTTCCATCGGAACCCGGTCTCGACCT
>Ga0070726_10003131_pt1 | contig 14162 bp, 15 predicted proteins | sample tdAd471_FD_67275 | JGI IMG/M metagenome (GOLD analysis project Ga0070726, IMG submission 67275) | Marine sediment microbial communities from the Atlantic coast under amendment with organic carbon and nitrate - tdAd47.1 | ecosystem: Environmental > Aquatic > Marine > Coastal > Sediment | place...
GCCGAGCAAATGACTCGGCTCACTGAATCAAACTCGGCCAGATGGGCGGGGGATAACGGCGATGCGCCTTGAAATAGAGCTTCCGCGCCTGCCGGTCAACTCGCCGCCAGAACCGCCCTTCGCGGCCGAGTACGGAACCTAATCCACCGCCCCTGTACCAGCGAATAAAGCGCAGATAATCACGCTGGGTGAGACCCGCGTCCATGGCGGAAAAATAGAGGCCAGCAATATCTTTTAGCCGCCATCGGCGAGGTAATTTGCGGCGAATTTGCACTCGATGGAGATCAATCAGGGCAACGGCCGGGGCTACTGCCATGTCTCCGCTCAACTGATCCGGCCAGACATGGAAATGACAGATATAAAAATCGCGATGGTTCACGCCATGGTCATGAAGCTGGCTGGCGATTCCGGCAATTTTTGCAATCAGTGCTCTTTTGATTAGTAGCCGGGGCTTATCGAAACCCTCTCGGCCCCAGTCGGCACAATAATCTTCCAGAGAGACACTACCCATCAGGTCATCGGTGATGATAAAAGATTGCTGACGGGCGGGATTACTACCCCGCTTGCCATAGCCAACGCAGGTCATGGTTTCTACACCGAGCGCCTGAAGCTTTTTTATAGCCAGAAATTCATTCTCGGCACTAATAACCGGCAACCGCAACTGCAGGTAATTTTTGAAGATCTCTCGCCACCCAACGCCAAGGTGGCGTTTGATGAACAGACTCCGCCCATGGCTCTCTAACCGCAGCGTCTGCCGCTGAGGCAAATCACGAAACAGCTGACCATCGGCATTAAGCACGCCGTCAAAGCTCTCCAGCTGGGCAAAATCCTCGCTCAACCCGGGTTGCAACCAGAAATTCATGGGTCACTCACGAGAACCGGGCGACTGGCCACGGAAAGTTTTTCAGCCACGACCTTTTCTATCTGCTCCGCAGCGATTTTATGCAGACTAAACAGGTCCGCCGACTCGCCAAAACGTATGCCGTTTTCCCGCCATCGCTGCTGGTTGTCGCCCGTGAGCATCGCGCTCAGCACCTGGTTCATCTGTTCCTGCTCGAACGGATCGGGGAGCACCTCACCGGCGTCGACCTCCTCCACATAGTGGGCATAACCACATGCGGCCGTCGTCAATACTGGCAACCCTGCGACCAGCGCTTCCAGCAGGATCATTCCCGAGTTTTCATAATAGGCCGGGTGTATCAGCAGGTCCGCCGCCTGTAAAAACCGAGGAATATCCGTGCGACCGGGGAAAAATGTCAATTGGTCAGTTAGACCAAGCCGGCCTGCCAACACTCGAAAGGGCTCAAAATTATCTTTCCCAATCACCACAAATTGCACCCGTTGGCGCTGATCATCGGGCAGCGATTTCAGAGCGTAAAGCGCACGGTCAAGCCCCTTGGTCTTAAATCCGGAACCGACCATCAACAGCAGTTTCTGCTCGGCACCTATTCCCAGTTCAGCGCGACACTCTGTGCGCAGCTGGAGGCTATTGGTCCCCGCTCGGCGATCTTCAGAGATTCCTGGCGGAAGCAGGGTAAACCGGGTATCCGGCGTCCCGTAAGTTTGCTGGTAGTGGAGCATTTCACGTTTTCCCAACGCCAATATATGAGTCGCGGCCCGGTCCGCAAACACCGCTTGCTCGTCTGAAACAAAGTATTTATAGCGAGGCGTAATCCGGTAGAGCGCGCTTTTTCCCGCGGATTTAAGGTGGTAGCAACCATCGGCGGCAAAGTAAACATCCAGACCGCTAAACTTGTTGAAGCCAACCACCCCATCAACCTGGTGCTCGTGTCGGTATGCCGCCACTTTTTTTGAGAAATTACGGTATCTCCGATGGTTGCTAATCCCACGCACCTTGAATTCCCTGACCGCTATATTCGCCGGCTTATCGCCCTGCCATTTAATACAGAGTAGCTCCACCTGATGGCCTTTGTCCTGCAACACTTCGGCAATACGTAAGCAGTCACGCTGAACACCCCCAAAAGGAAAATACTTGTAGAGGGCCAGGGCGAGTCTCATGGGCACTGTGGGGCCGGGGCCGCGTTGGTCGCTGTCTGAATCTGAGCCAGCAGCTGAGCGAATACTCGATCCGCCGTCAGGTTTGAAAAACAGGGTTGGGGCAACTCTTCTGAATCGCGTTGGTAACACTTTCGCTTCAGACAGGGAGCACAGGGGTACTCTCCCTGCAGGTTTTCACACAGCTTACCCCAGGTGCCGGTCAACGCCGAATTGGTTGCCCCATACAGACAAACCGTCGGCACCGACATGGCCGCCGCCAGGTGAGCCGGACCGCCGTCAACGCCAACAACCCCGGCAGCACGGCGCAGCACCACCGCCAGCTCGGTCAAATTCATCTTCGGTAACACGGTAACGCCACTGACGTGAGTAGCGATGCGTTTAGCCCGCTGATGCTCCTCCTCATTACCCCACGGGAACAGCATCTCATAACCTGCATCGACGGCCTGTTGACTGAGCTTTATCCAGTTGCTTTCAGGCCATAATTTGCTCGCCCAGGAACTCCCGTGTAACCCGACCAGATACTGGTCAGCATCGCCAATCAGGTCGGTGCGGGGACTAGCTCCATATTCCGGCTTCTCCAGCCCGGGGCGATACCCCAGCGCTGCGGCAAACAGATGACGAATCCGCTCGACCGCGTGGAGCTCCCTGCTGACCGCATAACGACGCTGGTAGAACCACGCAGCCGCCGGCTCGCGAATGGAGTGCCGGTCATACCCGGCGGAGAGCCCCCCGACCTGCCAGACAAGAAAAGCACTTTTTAGCAGCCCCTGAGCATCAATAACCAGGTCATATTCAGTCTTTTTAATAGTCTCCTGCAACGCACGCCATTCGCTGCTACGGGCCGCCTGCAAGGGGTTTTTCCGCCACCTCCGTATGGCCACCGGAATCACTTTTTCCACCGCAGGATGCCATTCGCCAACCTCGGCAAAGGGCTCTTCAATCATCCAGTCGAAACGTAGATCAGGTAGATGTTGACTCGCTTCAGTAATCGCCGGGAGCGCATGGATAACATCCCCAAGCGACGAAGTCTTAATCAGTAAAACGTGCATCCGATCTCAACCGATTGCCGCAGAAACTGCATCGGGTAACAGCTCTGCCAGGCACTTAAAATGCCCCAGCGGACAAACCCGTTCAAAACAGGGGGAGCACTCCAGATTCAAACTGAAGATCGTTGCCTGATCTGAAAGCGGGGGGGTAAAACCTGGATCAGAAGACCCATACAGACAAAACACCCGGCGCTGCAGAGCGGCGGCCACATGCATTAATCCGCTATCGTTAGTGACCACGGCGTCGGCTGTGGCTAGCAGATCACAGGCCTCCGCCAGCGTCGTTTTCCCGGCCAGATTCTGACAGGCGTCATCAGTCAGCTGGTTGATCTGATTGCCGATCGCCTGGTCGGAAGCTGAACCGAATATCCACACCTGCCAACCTTGGGCCAGTTTGTCACGGGCCACCGCCGCAAAATGATCCGCGGGCCAGCATTTTGCCGGCCCATACTCCGCGCCCGGGCAGAGCGCCAGCACCGATTGTTCAGTTACCGCAAGACCAAACTTGTCAAGCGAGCGCTGCTGGCTCAATGGCTCGATAACGAGCTTCGGGTAGTCACAGTTTTCGAGTGGTTCCCCGTCACTCCCCGCCAGAGCCACGAAGCGCTCTACGGTCCGGACCAGCTGACTTTTATCCAGCTCCCGCGGCTCCGTGAGTAGCCCATAACGCAGCTCTCCGCGATAACCGATGCGCTGTTTAATACCGGCCCAGAAGGGAACCAGTGCCGACTTAAACGAATTCGGCAAGACAAAAGCCCGACTATAGGCCCCTCGCAGGGAACGCCCTAAGCGCCAGCGGCCCCGCAAATCCAGCTCGCCGTGCTTGAACGGGTTTTCGATACCCTGGCGAACCTGCGGCATTCTCGCCAGCAGCGGCAACACCCAGGCGGGTGCCAATACATCGATTACGGTCTCCGGGTTTCGTTTTTTCAGGGCGATAAAAAAACTTTGCGCCATCACCATATCGCCAACCCAGGAAGGGCCAACGATCAAAACAGCGTTCGGGTCAGCCACTCTTTGCTGCGCCACCGCCGCAGGCAGCTCTAGTGCCCCGCCGTTTTCAACACGTAAAGCGCACCGCAATAGGGACACAAAATCTCACCCTGCTCTTCGATGGGCAGAAATACCCGTGGGTGGGAATTCCATTTGGTCTGATCATCCATCGGGCAATGTAAAGGCAGATCACTGGTAGTAATTTCATACCTCAGTACGGCGTTAGCAGGTCTAAGCTTGTCGGTCATTTTAAAGTCATCTCAACGATCGTTACCGGAGCGGTATACCGCTATTTTACGTAGGTTAACCAGTCCCGGTAACCCTCTGCTTCGCCGCGCACCACCTCAAAATATCGCTTCTGCAGCGCTTCGGTGACCGGCCCTCGGGTCCCTGAGCCGATCACGCGGTCATCCAGCGAACGAATCGGGGTGACTTCGGCGGCGGTTCCAGTGAAAAACGCTTCATCGGCGAGGTAAACCTCATCACGACTGATCTGCCTCTCGATGATCTTATAGCCCGCCTCCTTAGCGATGGCAATTAAGGTATCTCGAGTAATGCCAGCCAGCGCCGAGGTCAACGCCGGCGTATGAATATCACCATTGATAACCAGGAAAACGTTCTCGCCACTACCCTCTGCGACATAACCATCGACATCCAGTAACAGCGCTTCGTCGTACCCGCAGGCCTGAGCCTCGCGCAGCGCGAGCATGGAATTAATATAGTTGCCCGTCGCCTTGGTACGACACATGGTGACGTTAATGTGATGACGAGCAAACGACGAGGTCCGCAGACGCACACCCTGTTCCAGAGCGCCTTCTCCGAGGTAAGCACCCCATTCCCAGGCAGCGACCATGACATGGGTTTTGAGATTGGGTGCACTCACCCCCATGGACTCGGAACCGTAGAACCCGAGGGGCCGGACGTAGGCTTCTTCAAGATTGTTGGCCGTCACGGCGTCCCGACAGGCCTGCAGCACCTGTTCGCGGGGAAAGGGCATATCCATCTGTAAGATATGTGCTGACCCAAACAGGCGATCCACATGTTCCTGCAATCTGAAAATGGCGGTGCCTTCTGCTGTCTTGTAAGCCCGCATTCCCTCAAAAACCCCCATTCCATAATGCAGGCTGTGAGTGAGCACATGAACTTTTGCATCTCGCCACGGCACCATCTCACCATCAAACCAGATGAACCCGTCGCGATCTTCCATACCCAATTTTCGTATCCTTCAATCCAGTGAAGGGAACACCACTGTGCCCCCTAATATTCTGTGTGTTATTACCAGCCATATCCGCGGTAGTGAACACCAGCGTATTGTTTCCGCTCACCACCCATAACCCGTTCGAAATAGTCTGGCAGCAAACCGGTAGAGTTTATCGCCTTCTTTACCATCTAAGATAGATACCATTTCCCAAATAACAAAAAGCCCCGACGAATACGCCGGGGCTTTTTAACGCTATTGTGGATAACGGCTGCTTACATCATGCCGCCCATTCCACCCATACCGCCCATGCCGCCCATCGGGTCCATGCCACCCATCGGCGGACCACCGGCGTCCTTGGCCGGAAGATCAGCAATCGCACACTCGGTGGTGATCAGCAATCCGGCGATCGAAGCCGCGTTCTGCAACGCCACCCGAGTTACCTTAGCCGGGTCAAGAATACCCATGGCCAACATATCGCCATACTCACCGGTTGCGGCGTTGTAACCAAATGCGCTCTTCTTGTCGTCACGCACTTTGGTCAGCACAACCGCCGGTTCGTCGCCTGCGTTACTGCAAATCTGCCGCAGCGGCTCTTCCATCGCCCGCAGCGCAATACGCACACCGTGTTTCTGATCATCGTTGTCGGTTTTGACCTTCGCTACTGCCGCGCTGGCAGAGACCAGAGCAACACCGCCACCAGGCACAACGCCTTCTTCGACAGCCGCACGAGTTGCATGCAGAGCATCTTCAACCCGGGCTTTTTTCTCTTTCATTTCAACTTCAGTGGCCGCGCCAACTTTGATAACGGCTACACCACCGGCGAGCTTAGCGACCCGCTCCTGCATTTTTTCCTTGTCATAATCCGAGCTGGTGTTTTCCATCTGCGCGCTAATTTGCTCAACGCGGGCCTGGATGTCTTCAGCCTTGCCAGCACCGTCAATGATGGTGGTGTCGTCTTTACCGATGGTGACCCGCTTGGCAGTACCCAGATCTTCCAGGGTAGCCTTTTCCAGGCTCATGCCGGTTTCTTCGGAGATCACGGTGCCGCCGGTAAGGATGGCCACGTCTTCAAGCATCGCTTTACGACGATCACCAAAACCAGGGGCTTTCACAGCAGCGACTTTAACGATACCGCGGATGTTATTGACCACCAGGGTCGCCAATGCTTCGCCGTCAATATCTTCGGCAATAATCATCAGTGTACGACTGGCTTTAGCCACGGCTTCGAGCAGCGGCAACAGATCACGGATATTAGAGATTTTCTTGTCGTGCAGCAGAATCATCGGATCTTCAAGATCGGCGGTCATTGACTGCTGGTTATTGACAAAGTAAGGGGAGAGGTAGCCGCGGTCGAACTGCATGCCTTCGACCATTTCCAGCAGGTTTTCCAGGCCGGTGCCTTCCTCAACGGTAATAACGCCTTCCTTACCCACCTTGTCCATGGCTTCGGCAATAATTTCGCCGACGCTGGCATCGGAGTTGGCAGAGATAGTTCCAACCTGAGCAATCGCCGTACGATCGGTACAGGGCTTGGACAGCTTGGCAATTTCCTCAACGGCAACGGCAACTGCTTTATCAATGCCGCGCTTCAGGTCCATCGGGTTTGCACCCGAGGCCACTGCCTTTACGCCTTCAACGGCAATGCTTTGCGCCAGCACCGTAGCGGTGGTGGTTCCGTCGCCCGCGCTATCGGAGGTGTGAGAGGCCACTTCCTTGACCATCTGAGCACCCATGTTTTCGAACCGGTCTTCCAGCTCAATCTCTTTGGCAACCGAAACACCATCTTTGGTAATGGTCGGAGCACCGAAAGATTTTTCCAGAATCGCGTTACGACCTTTTGGGCCGAGGGTCACTTTAACTGCATTTGCCAGCGTGTTAACACCGACCATCATTTTCTGGCGGGCCTCGCCCCCAAAGCTTACATCTTTAGCCATTTTTTATTCCTTCCCTTAAAAATACGGTTCTTCACTTCAGAATGCGCGTTAACGGTGATAGGACCGATAACTCGCGTGGGATTTAAGCGTTCTGAGCAGCGATCGCTCAGCTCGTTATTCGATGACGCAGAGGATGTCCTCTTCACGCATCACCAGCAGCTCTTCATCACCGACTTTGACATCGCTACCGGAATATTTGCCAAACAGCACCTTGTCACCCACTTTCACGTCCAACGGGCGCACATCGCCACTTTCGAGAATTTTGCCGTTACCACAGGCGATCACTTCTCCCTGGGCCGGCTTTTCGGACGCCGAATCAGGCAACAAAATGCCGCCTGCGGTGGTTTTTTCTTCTTCCTGACGGCGGACGACAACTCTGTCATGCAATGGTCGAATGCTCATTATCTGCTTTCTCCTGTACAACATTAGGGCCGTTAAACTTAACAAAGGCCAATAAAAACGTTACAAATCAACGAGATTTAATTAGCACTCTCGTGGGTCGGGTGCTAAATGATAGGGCCAACAACCTGCAAGTCAAGCATCAAAAATTCTCCTTAATGGCACATAATCGTCGCTGGCGTTGGCCCGGTAGAACTGCAAATGGGGCCAGTCCGAAGGTTTTCAACCCTGGGTTGCAACAAAGTTCTATCGAAGCGGGTCATACAACCATAAATCGGTGTGTCGCTAGCGCATCACTCCTAACCCTCCTCCTGTGAATTAAATGAAGCTGAAAACTATTTATCTGGTTCTGCTAACCCTGGTTGCGCCAGGCATCGGTAGCGCCGAGGGCTTTCAATTTTCAGCCCGGCCCTCGCTGCTCGATCCACGAATTGCGTTTGTGCCAGATCTCGTGCGCACCGATGAAACCCTGAGGCTAGAATGGCAAATAGCCCCCGGCTATTACCTCTATCGGGACAAAACCGAAATTCACCGGGTCAATGGCAGCGAGCGCGCACTACTGCAGCCGCAGTTCGCTGCGGGGGAGGAGATAACCGACCCGGAATGGGGCCCGCAGACCATTTTCCGACTTTTCACCGTAATGACGCTACCCTTCGGAGCTTCCCATTACACTGAAGAGACCCGACTGGAAGTAACCTATCAAGGCTGCAAAGAGGGGCAGCTGTGTTACCCACCAACAACCGTTACCCTGGAGACTTTTTAAGGCTTTTCACGATGGACACACTACTAAAGAAAATACCGCTGATTCTTTTCCTGGCCATCTGCATCGCGGCGGGTATTGGGGTCAGTCAACGCCAGCTGGGACAACCCAGCGCCGACACAACTAGCGACCGCTCCGCACCAACAGACGCCGTCGCCGAATCACCTTACCGGTTTCAACTCCCCGACCTGGACGGCCAGCCTCAGAACAGCGATCAATGGCAGGGCAAGTTGTTAATCGTTAATTTCTGGGCAAGCTGGTGCGGCCCCTGTCTGGAAGAAATGCCTCGGTTCATTGAGCTCCAGCGGCAGTATGGCAACCAGGGAATACAGTTCGTTGGTATTGGTATCGATCAGGTAGAACCCCTGTCAAAAACCGCTGAACGACTGGGCGTTAACTACCCGATGCTACAAGGGGACTTTGACGCGATGCAGGTTGCCAAGCAGTTTGGTAACGAATACGGCGTGCTGCCCTACACCTCGATCATTACCCCTGATGGCCAACTGCTTACCGAAATCGCCGGAGCCGTTCGCGAAGGTGAAATGGCGGACCTGATTCGCAACTACCTGGCGTCAGCAAAAACCGGCTAACCCGAATAATTCATAGCCCAATTCGACCCACCCCTGCGCTTTTTAGTAAAGGGATCTCAGGGCCTAGATGCTAGCTAATTGGCGTGATCATCTGCCAAATGTCTGTAAATAACGATAACTCTGGACATAATCGCAGCTATCCTTACAATCTGCAAACAATCACCCTCGCCTCCTTTTACGATGGATTGTCATGGCTCGCCTGTTACTGCTCAATGGCCCTAATCTAAACCTGCTAGGCCAACGAGAGCCGGACCATTATGGCGCAACAACGCTTGGCGATATCGAAGAAAACTGCCGTCAGATAGCCACCGAGGCCGGTCACACTCTGGATTGCTTTCAGAACAATTCGGAAGGCACCTTAATCGACAGAATACACCAGGCTTCCACCGATGGCGTTGACTTTATTCTGTTCAACCCAGGTGGCTACACCCATACCAGCGTCGCCCTGCGAGATGCGCTAGCGGCGGTAAAAATCGCGTTCATCGAAATACATCTGTCTAACGTTCACGCCCGCGAACCATTTCGGCAGCATTCCTATTTTTCCGCCCTGGCCACTGGTGTAATCAGCGGTTTTGGCGCCCAGGGCTACGCGCTCGCGCTGCAGGCAGTGATCGAGCAAATCGCTGAACAGAAGCAGTCCTGAAACCCCGTTATCCTCCAAAACACACAAACGAGTCACTGAATATTTATGGATATACGCAAAGTTAAAAAATTGATCGAACTGATTGACGAATCGGGCGTTAGCGAAATCGAGATCAAGGAAGGTGAAGAATCGATTCGCATCTGTAAAAACGCGGTGGTGACTGCCGCCCCGGCTGCACCGGCTGCGGTGATACCCGCCCAACCAACCGCAGCACCACTGGTCACTAATTCCGAGCCTGCCGATGATCTGCCCGCCGGTGACCTGGTTACTTCGCCGATGGTGGGTACGTTTTATCGAGCACCTTCACCGACCAGTTCTGCGTTTGTCGATACCGGCAGCGCGGTGAAGCAGGGCGACGTGCTCTGTATTGTCGAAGCCATGAAACTAATGAACCAGATCGATAGCGAATTTTCTGGCACGGTTAAAGCCATACTGGTTGAAGATGGGCAGGCAGTCGAGTATGGCCAGCCACTGTTCGTGATCGGCTAATCGGGGTCATCAGGTGATAAAAAAATTAGTCATCGCTAACCGTGGTGAGATTGCCCTGCGCATACTCCGAGCCTGCCGCGACCTTGGCATCTCAACCGTTGCTGTGCATTCCGAACCCGACCGTTCACTGATACACGTACTACTTGCCGATGAATCCGTCTGCATTGGCCCTGCGCCGGCGACAGACAGCTATTTAAATATTCCGGCCCTGCTTAGCGCGGCTGAAGTAACCCATGCCGACGCCGTGCACCCTGGCTATGGGTTTCTGTCTGAAAATGCCAACTTCGCCACCTGCGTTGAAGAAGCTGGCCTGATTTTTGTTGGCCCCCGAGCCAGCACGATAGAAAAAATGGGTGACAAAATATCCGCTATCGCGCTTATGGGAGAACTCGGCGTCCCCTGCGTGCCGGGTTCCGGTGGTCCGATTGATGACGACAACTCGCGGAACCTGACCATTGCCGAAAAAATTGGTTACCCGGTCTTAATCAAAGCCGCTGGCGGCGGCGGTGGCCGGGGTATGCGCGTCGTTGATAAGCCCGAAGAGCTGGCTGTGGCAATCGCCACTACGCGAGCCGAGGCGGCGTCTAATTTTGCCAACGACGTGGTCTACATGGAAAAGTTCCTTGCCAATCCGCGCCATATTGAATTTCAGGTTTTAGCGGACGGTAACGGCAACGCTATCCACCTGGGTGAGCGGGACTGTTCTATTCAACGACGCCACCAGAAGGTGATCGAAGAAGCTCCCGCCCCGGGAATCGACGCCGAAACCCGCCACCGTATTGGCGCGCTCTGTGTCCGTGTTTGTGAGCAGATCAAGTACCGCGGCGCTGGAACGTTTGAGTTTCTCTACGAAAATGGCGAGTTCTACTTCATAGAAATGAATACCCGCGTGCAGGTAGAACACCCGGTAACCGAGGCGATCACCGGAATCGATATCATCAAGGAACAGCTAAAAATAGCGGCTGGTCAGCCGCTAACCTACCGGCAGGAGGACATCGAGATTCGCGGACATGCGATCGAGTGCCGAATTAATGCTGAAGATCCGGATACCTTTATGCCAGCACCCGGCCAGGTTACCCATTACCATGCCCCGGGCGGTCCCGGCGTGCGCATGGATTCTCACCTCTATTCTGGCTACACCGTACCGCCCAATTACGATTCAATGATCGGCAAATTGATCGTTCACAGCGAGGACCGTGACGGCGCCATTCGCCGAATGTCAGCGGCGCTGGGCGAGATTATTATCGATGGCATCACCTGTAATATTCCGTTACACCAACGGATACTGGCGGATAAGCGTTTTAGCGACGGTAGCGTTAGCATCCATTTTCTGGATCAGTAGCGACGCTATTTTGCTGGATAAAACTCGATACTAACGGTCGTTGGCCCGGCTGGATCCAGGCCGCTATATATCGCCTGATAAAAGCCCGATTCAGGCTTGCTCGGCGGAGTCAGGCTACCGAGGGACAATAAATCACCCGGGTTCAGCGCCAGGCCATCCTGGCGCAGGCGTCTAACCAGCCAGAATACCGCCTCCAGCGGGTGACCCAGCAACGCGTCTCCGCTCCCGGCAGCCAGCAGTTCACCCTCGGGCCCACGCAACTCCACACTGAATTCAGCCAACCCCTGCTGCCAGTTTCTGTCTCCATTAAGCGCCACCGGCTCCCCTAAAATCCCATACCTCGCGCCACAGTTGACCGCCACCAACCGTGCCGCAGACAGGGGGCCGGACCACAGGGGATCCGGTAATTCAACGAAGGGGATCACCGCATCGAGGTAGGTAAGCAGCTCTTCACTCGCGGTGACCTCATTAATCCCGTTATTTTTCACCCGCACTAACAAATCGGCTTCAAGCAACCCCCTTGCACCAAATCTAACCGGTAGCCGAGCGGGCGATTGCAACAGCATGTCATTGAACAGCACCCCATACAGGGGTTCTGACACACCAAAATGGCGCTGCGCCGCCAGTGAACTCATCGCCACCTTATAACCCCGCTGTGAACCTAGCCGGGTGGATAACCGATGCACGTACTGCCGCTGAAATTGATACGCCTGATCCAACGAAAGATCCGCAACGGCCGGGCCTGGTTGAATGAGATGACGGCCTGAATAGGCCGAAAGGAAATGATCCACTGGTTCCTCCGCCCGAACCGACCCGATGTTTGTTGCCAGTAATACCAGGGTCCAGAGCACTACCAGTAGCGGGTTTTTTAACGACTTATGAATACATGCAGACAAAACCAGTCCCCATGATTATTGCCGCCAGAAGGTCGGCGTAAACAATACCAGGAGGGTGAATACCTCAAGCCGCCCCAGCAACATCGCCATGCACAACACCCACTTACCGATTTGATTCACCGAGGCAAAATTACTGCCCACCTCCCCTAAACCGGGGCCCAAATTGGTAATACAGGCAGCGACCGCAGAAAAGGCCGTCACCAGATCCGGCTCGGTTGTCGCCAGCAACAGATACATAAATACGAAGACCGCGACATACACTGAGAAAAACCCCCAGACGGATTCAATCACTCGGCTCGGTAAAACATCCCGGCCGATTTTCACCGCGATCATCGCGTTCGGATGCACGACCTTGATAACCTCTCGTACTCCCTGACGGTAGAGCAGCAGCGCTCGAATAACCTTGATGCCGCCCGCCGTAGACCCGGCACAACCACCCACAAAGGCGAGCATCAGCAACATGATCGGCAGGGCGCCGGGCCATTGGTGATGAGGCGTTATCGCAAACCCGGTCGTGGTGCCGATAGAGATGGTCTGAAATAACCCGAGTCGGATGGCTTCAGGCCAGTTCGGCGCCACTTTAGTAATGTAAAGGTAAACAACGGTGACAAAACTAACCACCGACAACAGGAACAGGTAAGCTTTTAACTCTGCATCTGCAAAATAAGGCCGCAGACTCATGCCCCGCAACGAGAAAAAATGCAGGGAAAAATTCATCCCTGCAAGCAGCATAAAAAATATCGCTACGGTCTCGATGACCTGGTTATCAAACCAGCCAAGGCTGGCATCGTGAGTGGAGAATCCACCGATAGCCACCGTTGAAAACGCGTGACAAATTGCATCAAACGGCGTCATCCCCGCCAACCAGTAGGCCAGCCCACAGGCGAGCGTTAAACCCAGGTAGATGTACCAGAGTGCCTTGGCCGTTTCAGTGATACGGGCCGTGAGCTTGCTATTTTTTACCGGACCGGCGATCTCTGCCTTATACAGCTGCATGCCACCAATACCCAGCATCGGTAACACCGCCACCGCCAGCACGATAATTCCCATTCCCCCCAGCCACTGCAGTTGCTGACGGTAATAACGAATGGACAACGGCAGGTCGTCGATCCCAATCATAATGGTGGCACCGGTCGTGGTTAATCCCGACATCGACTCAAACACGGCATCTGTAACCGTGAGGTTTGGGTGGGGAGCGATATACAGCGGCAAAGCACCGAACAGCGCCAGCACCACCCAGAACAGGGCAACGACCAGAAACCCTTCTTTAGTGCCCAGCTCATCACTACGCCGTCGCACTGGCATCCAGAGGAGCAGCCCCGTAAGCATGGTGATTAAATACGCCGTTACAAACGCCGTGGTGCTGCCATCACCAACAAAAAGGGCGATCAGAGCTGGGGGTATTTGAGTGATGCTAAAAACCAGCAGTAAAACACCAAAAATCCGCTGAATAGAGAGGAAATGCATCGGTAGCCGTACGGCTAGAAAAACCGCCGCTTACGCGGACTGGATATGTCAAACAGGGCTTCGACTGCTTTGATGTGGCGTTTATCGACCATGAACAGAATCATATGGTCACCCGTCTGTATCACGATATCGTGATGACTGATCAACACCTGTTCTCCGCGCACTACGGCACCAATGGTGGTCCCTGGCGGCAGGACTATATCGCCAATGGCTTTACCCACCACCTGCGAATGCTCTGCATCACCGTGGGCCACGGCCTCGATTGCCTCGGCAACCCCGCGGCGCAGAGAGTGCCCAATGACGACATCACCCTGACGAACATGAGACAGCAGTCGACTGATCGTAGCTAGCTTCGGCGATACGGCAACATCAATGTCGCTAAG
>Ga0070726_10003137_pt1 | contig 14144 bp, 10 predicted proteins | sample tdAd471_FD_67275 | JGI IMG/M metagenome (GOLD analysis project Ga0070726, IMG submission 67275) | Marine sediment microbial communities from the Atlantic coast under amendment with organic carbon and nitrate - tdAd47.1 | ecosystem: Environmental > Aquatic > Marine > Coastal > Sediment | place...
GAGTTCATAGCGCTCCTGAATCTTTTAGTCACCCAGCAGAGCCGCGCCGCCATGACACTCCGAGACACCGTCGCACGCAGAGCTGTCACGCCGCCGGAGTAATCCTTGGGAGAACGCGGACACCACTCGTGGGACCGAGTCCTGATCTCCGACTCAAGTCAATCCGGCAGGTGCAAGCACGTGTGCGAACGCACGCGAATGCGGCGACTATCGTCATCGCATGACGGACGCTCATGCCATCCTGCCACGACCGCCAGAAGACGGCTTGTTCTACGACCAGCTTCGCTCACGCTGCCCGCACCTCTCAGAGCCTGAGGCACGGCTGATCTCCGACATCTGGTCCGATGAAATGGACCGCATCATCACACGGATGCAAGAGATCAGCGACGAAGCAGTCGGCCCCGCGCTGCACATCGAGGCACGCACCGAGGCGATCTATGAGATGGCCAAGTTGATCAATTTTCTTTCGGAGCAGATGCTCGCGAAGAAACTCGGCGACGACGCGGCGGCCGTGAACCTCACAGCGGCGAAGGAACGCGTCGCCGTGGATTCGCAGCTAGGACGGGAATGCGTCGAGAATACGGCCAAGAACCTCGCCGAGATCTGGACATCGCTTGTGCTGAAGTGGCGTGACAAGTGGCCGCTGCTCGTCACGCCCGACAGCGCACACGACCAACCTAAGCCCGTGTCCAAACCTAAGCAGATCGCGAACGCACCCGGGGTCCGCAACAACCACTACAGCCCCGCGTCGAGCAACAAGCCCTGGGCATCGGGTAATCAGAACCAAGTCAAAGCGTTGACTCGCAATGCGGACGGCACGCTTCAATCACGGGACGTAAGCTACCGCTCGTGGGGACGCGAGCAGTTCCTCTACTCACTCAGGCTCGAACGGTATCTCGCGCTCGTTGACAACGACGGGGCTCAATCGCGTGACAAGATTCTCGCCGTACGACCGCTGACTGAACTCGACAAGCGACGTTGGATCGCGTTCCTCCTAGTACAAATGCTCCGAACACCCATCTCCATGCGGAAGTTGACCGAGTTCACAAAGCGCGTCCTGCCCGGTATCGCCCCAGACTATCCATCCACACCCGGTGCGCTCAAGGCCGCGTACGAGACGCTGTTCACGAACAACGATGTCTACGCACGGTTTCACAAAATGATCGCACTGCGCACCTGGACCGTCTTGCGAGCACCAGCGGGCTCGGGGTTCATCAGGCCGGATTCGACGATCCTCGTCGAGGGCAGTGTCCGCGATTCAACCTGGCGCCTCGCCTACCCTATGACACCCCGCAAGGTCTTCCTCGCCGGGCCTGGAATGGGCGGCGGCTACGACCGAGACTTCGTGGAGTCGGTTGAAACGAGCCAAGACAGCGTGGACGACCTAAACCGTCGCTTTGCACGTTCGACGATCTCCAGTGTTCTCGTACATCCAGGCGATGACGACGTATCAATGCGCTCAATGCTTAGTAATTATCTACCCATTGCATCACAAAATTGGCATGACACCGGTCTCTGGGGCCCTCTGAGTAAGTCATAATTTTTCCTGATATGATTCAAGTATGACGATGAGACAAGACGCCCCTCTCACTACCACAACATAACCGCCTCTTCACGGACCACTGGACCGGCGGGACACGCTGGGTTCGGATCACGCTAACTCCGCTGGCTTCCAAGCACAGCAACGCCTCCTCATCGGTCACAAATCTTAGCCCAAGTGTGACGGCGTCTGGCGTCCCATCATGAAAGCCGGAGACCGATCTGTTGCCGAGAATCGACGCGAGAGGTGATGTAGTCGGGATCGTTGAAGCCGAGCATCGCACACAAGAACCGGCACACAAGGGCCTGCATCTCCAGCAGGATATTCTGGTGCGAACCCGAAGGGCTCGTGCCGCCGAAGACGCGGAAGCCGAGCGGTTCGTCGAAGAACAGCCCCTCGTGCAGTGTCTCATTTCTGTGCTTGGCGATATCGCCGGTCTGGCTGTCCGCCCAGGTGGGGACCGGGCAGTTGAACGCGGCGCAGAGATTGGCGATCCGCTCGGTGTGCCTGCCGCTGCGTGGATTTTGACCAGTGATAAGGCTGTGGGCGTAGTGACACCCGTCCAGGGCCGTGTAGAGGTAGATGAACTCCTCGAAACACAAATGTGTGGGCGTTTGGCTCACGAAGAGGCTGTGGATGATGCCGACAACCGCCTTGCTGATCCGGGGGTTGCTCGCGTGTTGGAGCCAGAAGGAATCGGCGAGACCGAGTGCCTTCTGATCGCTCTTGCCGAGCCAGACGATGTCATGGAGCTTCCCAGGCTTGATCGGTGTGGCATCAAGGAACCCCGCCTCCGTGTAGGTCAGACGCATGCCCTGGATGAAGCCGAGCACCCACACCAGGAACTGCACATGCTCGATGTCGCCGGTAGTCGCGTGCTCGATCCGGTGCGTTTCCGGCAGACCGAATATCCGAGCGCTGTATGGGAGCGTTCTGACTGCACCTCTCATGAAGTCTTTTGTTCGGGCGCCTGGCGCGAATAACCAGTCCTTCTCGACCTGCTCGCACTCGCTGACGCTCTTCACGGAGTCCTCAATGTCCTTCAGAGTTGAGACAGTCACGTCTCCGACAGTGAAGTCGAGGCGGTCGGGGCAATATCCGAAGTCGAGTGAGATCGTCATGGTCGTCTCTCAATACCGGTTGTACTCCACACAGCACGTGCCGCCTTCTGGCTCGGTCGCATCAGCCCCCACTTTCACGGCGAAACATCGCCTCGACGGCCCGCAACTGACCATTTGGCTCTTGAAGCAGGCGAAGAACCGCACCCAGAGCCCCGCCTTCCTCTACTGCGGTGGCGCTCCAAGCCGTGGGGTTCTCGATCATCTGTTCCACTGTGTTCGCTGTGGCGTATGCCGTGCTGGCCGCATCAACCCACAACGCTGTCGCGAGTCGTGGGTTGTCACGGGATGAGAGCTGGATGCCGCCGAGTGTCTTCTTGCCGTCAACGATCGACAGGAAGTGGGACGACCTGGGGTATGTTTCCACACGGCGCACGTCGCGCTGCTCCTTGAAGTGCCGCAGCATCTCGGCGAGCCCCACGGCAACATCACCCACACCAACGGCGACGGGGTCTGCCTGAACCTCGATCCAGACTCGTTTCTGATCGGACACTCGAATCTATGGATCTCACTTGCGGTCACAGAGGCTCACCTTCTGACGCTCAGTCTCCACTCACGCACTATGAGGAACGATAGCGTGCCGCCCGACATGCCGGTGCACCTCTAGCTCGCCCACATACACGATCTCTGCGATATCGGACAGCGAGCCAAGCGCGAGTTGGAGCATCGGGAGTGTGGAAAGCGGTAGCGGGAACACACAATCCGTTTGCAGCGGCTTGTCGCATCAAGACACCGCCACAGGGCGGCGTGCCGGAAGCAACGACCGGACGTAGCGACGGCACACGGCCATGTTCCGCTCCAGCAGCGCGTCGATCGTCTCGTCTGGTGCCGTTGGGCTCGGGCTCCACACGATACGCCCGTCCACCATCGAGGCCCGCTGTCGCTTCTTCGCCTTCATGTGGGGGTTCGTGTCGCTCACGATCACACGGTCGAACGCCTTCCCGAGTTCTCCGAGATGAACCGTCCCTCCCCGGATGATGAGTGTCAGCGGACGGGGCACGGCGCGAGCGAGCTCCATGAGCCGGGCGGCGTGCCAAGCACGTCGCTTGTTCGAGCCGCCGATCGTTCCCATCTCGTACGAGATCAGCCCGATTTCGGGCGAGGCCTTGAGATACTCGGTCCAGCGAGCAAAGTCGGTGGGCGTTCGCGCGTTGACGTGCAGGGCAACCGGCAGCCCAGCGGCGGCGAACTCCTCGAAGCACGCGGCGATGCGCGCCATGCTCACGAGGTTGTCGTGCCGCGGTGCGTTGATGTGCATTGAGAAGTTCGGAGTCGTGACTATCGCCGGGTGTAGCTTTCGGATCGATTCGGCAGTGTCCTTGGGGCGCATCGCCCACCATGCGTTCTCCACGAGCCGGTCCTTGTCCGTCGATGTGATGACGAGCTTGGCGGCGGGATTGATCTTGAATCGCTGGAGCACCTCACGTTTCGACCCGAACTTCGCGAGCCCGGTCTTGGTGTCGAGCAGGTCGAAGAGGGAAACAGCGACCGCCTGCGCGGCGATCGGGCCTCGGAGCACATACCAGTCCTGCATGAAGGGGATGTAGCTTGGCAACGCCGGGGGCTGCGCGAGCGGCTGCCGGTACGGCGTCAGATCGAACCCGCCCACCTCGTTCACCAGCACGCTGTAACGGTCTTGGCGTGGGCACGCATACTGCTCGCACTCGTCGGGCTTGCCGCAGCACAGGTCCATGCAGTTGAATAATCCTGCCTCGGTGGACAGGCCGCCGCACCACGACTCTTCAGGACAGCCCACACAGCCAAGGCTGATTTCACGTCCGTCCTGATACCAAAGGTCCGGATCCGCGAGCTTTCGATCGATTGTTAGGGCCGTTGCTTTAGCTGTTCCGGCCATCGCTACTCCATCAGCTGTAGGTCCGCCTTGTTCGTCAGCTCGTAGCGCTTGACGACACACGCCGACGCGCTCGGCCGTGGGCCGCTGAGCTGGTCGGCAACGCTGCGTGGCGGATCCTCCACCACACCGACAACAGAAACGCCATCCGCAACTACCAAAGATCCCTTGCGCATTGCGAGGCGATAACGCTTGTCCTCAATAAAGTCGTGGCCGTCCTCCGGGGTCGCAACGAGGACAACCGAGAGCTGCGCGAAGCCCGAGAAGAGACACGCGCCGTCGAGCTGGTCCATGCCGCGCCGCTGCTTGCGAGCGAACGCATCCTTAGCCCTGCTGATGAGGTCACTGCCCATAGTCGAGGTTCTCCAACACGGGTCGGTAGACGCGGCCGCGGCCGCGGCGTTCTGATCGCAGGATGCCCTTGGCCTCGATCGCCGCGAGCCGGTTGTTCGCGGCCGAGAGCGCGAGCTCGGGGACTTCGCGCGACACGAACGGCGCGTCGAACTCCCGCTCGTGCTGAACGACGCGGAGGGTCTGTTCCAACGCGGGGTCGAGGCGTCCGATGACGCGGGGTGCGTGGATCTCATGTTCGGGCGTGACCTGGGCCGCGATCATCACGCCCGATGTCGCCTCAAGTGCGACAGCCAGTTCTTCGCGCACAAGCTCGGGCAAATTCGCGGCGATGATCGTGATATCCTCGCGGACGGCTTTGCCGTATCTCGTGAGCGAGAGAACGCCCTCTCGCAGCCAGCTCACCGTCGCGACGCGCACGCCCGCGAAGTCGAGCGCGTGTAGTCCAGAGTCGGCCGAATCGATCCACGGTCGGAGGGTCCGGAACCACGTAGCACCGCTGGCGGCGCCCGCGAGCTCCGCCGCGTCGGCATGGTCGAGTACCCGGATGATTGAGCATATCTTCATATGAACAAATGAATGATACCACGCAGCACCTCGGGGTCAAGCAGTCCCCCCCCCCATTGTGGATAACTCCACCGACACCACGACGCCTCGGTGATGGGGTCGCTGAATGCACCGGGCTTGATCGGGGGTCGGACCGACGCCAGAGACCTCCAGAACCGCCATGCCCGAGCGAAGGCGGACAATGCCGCTGGCCGCCCTGAGTGGCAGGAAGACCGCCCGGTACCCATACCCGTACCCGACCCCCCTGCCGTGCCTAGAGACGCCGGAGGTGACGGCGAGTTGCAGGGCTTCCATGTCGTCCCTAATGGACCGGAACTCCGAGGCCCGCCGGAGACTGTCGAGCATCCCGATCCCGGCATCGGCGACGACATACTCGAATCGCCCGGGGCGGCCCGCAAACGCCGCAACGCCGGTGTTCGGCGCCTCGCTGTGCTGCATGATGTTGTCCGCGAGCTCTCCGATCGCGCCCGCGAGCCCGGCGGCGACCGTGTCCGCGAACCCGACGGAGCGGGCGGTAGCATCGGCCCGCTTGACGAACGCGCTCCAGAAGTCGTCGTCTCGAAGCGTCGGGGGGATGGCGAGGGCGTCGGCGTCCGTGGCTTGCAGGCTCAGTGACCCTGCACCGCCCTCCCCAGCGCAGATACGCTCGATACGCTCCATGATCGGTGCCGTGCTGTGTGCAGTGAGTGTGGGCAGATCCTGCCTGGTGTGCCTACGCAGGAACTCGTACTCGACGATCGACCCCACCCTGGCAGCGATCTGTCTGGCAACGACCTCAGCCGAAGCCAAGACAGCCTCCGGGGCTGCGATCGCGATCTCATCAAGGTAATGCGTCGGCACGACACACAGTATCGCAGACAACCGAGGTCCATGTGATTCCAATGCTCAGATCTGCTGTAATGTCAACGGCTGCCGATACCTAGATGTCTCCCGCGTTGCGAACATAGGCATCCTGGCCGTGACCCCGCGTGCATAAATTTGCACTACTCAGCAATTCGATTTGACTCCACATATCTGGCTCCGGTTCCAGATCTACAGGATTTTTTGAGCAAGACCCTTGGCGTCCGAGGCACAGGTCATCACAATGCGTGCTCGCGACGTTTCGCGGATCCGGAGCCCCGCCATGACTATTCTTATTCGATTCGCTGTGTCTACAATCTGCGCCCTTGCCTGCGGCCTGACCTCTGGTCAGCTGCTGACCGCCGATTTCAATGCCGATGGTGTTGACGATCTCTTTGAGATTGAATTCGGATTCGATGCAGTCACTCCCATGACGGGCCATGTCATCATCCGTGATGGCATTACAAATGATGTCATCCTTCAACTTTCGACAGGTGTCGCCAACGACGCCTACGGCTTTGCGGTCGAGGCGCTGCCTGACCTCACCGGCGACCTCATCCCCGAACTAGTCGTCACCGCCCCAAGGGCAAGGCTCGGCCACGGTCCCGTAGGCGAGGCTTATGTCTATTCTGGCGCCGACGGCACATTGCTGTACACACTCCGAGGCGCCAACGGCGATCGATTCGGCTTCCTGGTGATGCCTGTCGAGTATCTGCCTGACGGCACGCCGCTGCTCACGGTGGGGGGCATGGCGCTCGATCTCCAGGGCGTCCCCGTGGACCGCACCCATGTGTTCGATGCGATCACGGGACAGCGGGTGAAAAGCCAGAACCACCGGATCGATGGCCTCGTGCCCGTCATTGTCCCCGACGGTCTGGTCTGGGGAGACATCAACCAGGATGAGGATGTCAACACGACCGATGTGGTTGTGCTTATCAATGAAGTTTCCACGGGCGGGGAGCCCGAGGGCGGCGATCTGAACGGCGACGCGTCTGTCAACGCCGCAGATGTCGGCGTGCTTGCGACCGCCATCGGCGGCGGCGGAAGCGGTGGAGGGCCGACCGGGCCAGCCTCGGACCCGGTGCCGGCTCCGGCGTGGCAGGCCGTTGGTGACGCGATGTCGCTCTGGACGTTCCTCTACCCCGAAGACCCCATCAGTTACGCCCTGGGCGAATCGCCGAGCGTGATCGGGATCGTCCCCAACTGGTGGTTTGCTACAGGCTTTCGCCCCGACGGCGACATTCTGGCATCGGGTTGGTTCGACAGCACCGGGGTTGACGGCTGCACCGCCGAGGTGGTGCTCGATGAACACAACCAGCGGGCGCGGCAGCTCACCATCGACACGGACGACCAGGACTGCGGGTGCGAGGCCGACGTCAATATTACGAGCTACACGGACCCGGCTTTAGTTGGCTTTTATATCGATGTATGCGCGAGTAAAGAAGGCGACTGCGGCACCCTCGAATGGAAGATGGACTATAACGGGACCAGCACGGGCTGGGTACCAGGAAACAACGGCAACTGCCACACGTTCACAGCACCCAGCGACAGCAGTGATCTCCCCCCCACGGCGACTGTTGTGATTTCTGTCCGCTGCGCCGATTGCCCGGACGTCACCGACTCCGTCGATGTCCGCCTTCGCAGGTGCAATGTCGCGGTCGATGACGTGGGCCTGGTCGATGGTGGTACGACATTTACCATTCAGGCGTACGGCATCCCGGAGGGCGGCACGTATGAATGGGGGGTCGTCGGCAACCCGGAAATGGTGACTTCGTTTGTCCCGAACGGCTCATCCGTAACAGTGACTGTGAGGTCGGATTTCCCTGCCGGGCACCCCGATTACTCGCCCGTGATGGTCGTCGATTTCATGGTGACCTACACGACCGTCAATTGCTCTGACTGGGAATTTACCTCGGCGATTGTCATTCTCGACAGCGACGGCGATGGAATCCCTGATCGTGATGAGTCAACCAATTGCAACGGGACTCACAATCCAGACCCCGACAATGATGGGCTCAGCGACAGCCAGGAGCTTGCGTTCGGTACGGATCCTTGCAACGCCGATACCGATGGCGATACGGTCAAGGATGGTTGCGAAGTCGAATACGGATATGACCCAGCAGTGTTTACTCCCGACTTTGCGGAAATGAAAAAACGCGACTCCGACCACGACGGCCTTAACGATTTCCGAGAACACATCGTTTGTGGCGGCGAAGGGACGGATCCGGATGAGTGGGACACGGATGGTGATGGCATCAGCGACGGCTGTGAGGTTCTGGGGTTTCCATCGTCCGACCCGCTTGATTCGGATGACCCATACGACTTCAGCGACCCTGATGTCGTGTTCGATACCGACAACGACGGCGCACCGGATGCAATGGAGCGTTGCGCCGGGACGAGCGTCACGAACCCCGACACCGACGGTGACGGCATCCTCGACGGATACGAACTCCAGTACATGGCCTGCAGCGACCCGAAGAACCCGGACACCGACGGGGACGGCCTGCTCGACGGCGACGAGTATTATCTCTACGGGACTGATCCGTGCAACGTCGATACCGACAACGACGGCCTCACCGACGATTTCGAACTCTTCGCTATCCCCACAGATACGAGTGGAAACGGCGCGTATGCGCCGCTCCTCGACCCGCTGAATCCGAATACCGACGACGACAGCCTTCAGGACGGCGAAGAGGATTTCGACGACGACGGCCTGACCAACAGTCAGGAACAGCTTTGGTCTTCCAATCCTCTCGAAGAGGACAGCGACGGCGATGGCCAATCCGATGCCGACGAAGTCAGTGGCGGCTCGAACCCGGCCGACGCCCGGCTCATGATCAGCGAATACGAAGACGAGTGGATGGCCAGGGTCAATTTCCGTGTCCACTCCAACGGCGGCAAGGGCTCCTGGCGGATGTGCGTCGTCGGCAACGCGACGGGCAAACGCTACTACACGCCGATCAGCGAGTTCGAGAGCGACGCCGACAACCCCGCGGAGATCGAGCTTCGGCTCCGGCGCGGTGAGAGCTACGCCGTGCGGGTCCTCTACAACCGGACACAGCCCGCGTTCTGGAACTCGACCTGCGAGCACGACTTCAGCTACTGCGCTTCCATCGAATCGGCCGATCCGAGCAGGTGGCCGATCATCGTCGTCGATGAGCAGGAGGACGACGACCCGCTGCTCTCCTGCTACGGCACGCCGCTGCTCTGCTTCGACAGCTACAAGTGCAACCCCGCTAGGAACAAGCACGCCACGCTATATCTGCCGATACTCGATGTCGATATCGATAGCGACAACTCGGGCTTGCTTGATGCTCCGTCGCGTTCGACCTACGAGGACCACATCGAAGATGGCGAAAATTACAGTGGGAAAGTCCTGCTCCCGAACGTGAACGATATTGACCATGACGGGATCGACGACGACACCGACGGATTCAACCTGTCGCCCAATCCAGACGACGACATTGTCATCCTTGAGCCAACAGATGATGCGCATGGGTTCATACCGCTTGTTTTGGACGTCAACGGGCTTCCGGCTCTCGACGATCCGGAGGGTGATTATCACGTTGTCTTCACCTACGACGCTTCCGATCCGTCTTCTTCCGAGCTCGTGCTGAGCGAAAGCCCCTTCCGGCACAGATCCGCCCCAGGCCTTATTCGTATTTGGACGAAGGATTTAGGATCCCCTCGGAATTATCAAAGCGTGATTGAGCCTAGCGAGGCTGGCGACTTTGTCCCGGCGGGTGTGCCGGTGCCGCTTGCGTCATTAGGCATTCACAGCGGCAATCCCGCCGTTACTCTCTACATCGAAAGTTTGGCGCGCAGCGAAATGATTGGCAACATTGATATCCACGCCGATCTGATCGAAATTGGGAATATAGAGGATGATGTTCGCGCGACATCTTCGGAACTCCGTATCACAGGGTATGACTTTGATGAGGCTGCTCGCTACGAATCGGACGGCGGTGTCAACCAGTCGGTCGGCATTCCGGACGTTCATGTTGAGGTACTATCTGCCGCCATCAACCACGTTACGGGCAAGATCCATGCAACTCTTGCATGGCACGTGTCGGACAAAATCTCTGGTCTCTTCGGCCCACAAGACAATGCTTGGGTCGAGCATCTTAGTTTCTATATAAACGGGAATCCGCTTCTAGATTCTTCGGGTGTGCCGGTATCAGTTTATCTCCCTCCACTGGTGAACCCAACGCAAAGCAACCACTATCCGTTCCAATTAATCGATTTCTCTGTCGGTGGAGAAATAAATATTGAGCTCGACCGCAATGATATATTCTCGGTTCCAAATGGCGTCGTTCCGTCATGGCCGATCGGGGAGGTGATGATCGAGGCACGCACCACCGAGAACGCCATGGGCAATATCGGATGGGGCATAGCGTCGTTCACGGTCAATTCCGAGATTTCAGAAGTGGGATCGCCGGATTCATACGTGTACTTTGAATCGCCGCCGGGCGTGTCAGAGCCAACGCTCTACCGCAGGATGTATGTTGAGCAGGACTCGTTCAAAGTGCTGCCGGGTTCAGCGGACGACTTCTTCGACCCAGTACAGGTGCAATTCGGTCCGATTGATGACTCCGATTACGCCGACATGTATTTGCAGCTTCAAGAAACTCCGATAGAAACCGATCCGCCTGGAATCCCGTCATACATCAGCTTTGATCTTCTTTCGCTCCCGGGAGATGAGCCCGAGATTCGGTTTATTGCCGATCATGCCGCGTGGGGCGACGGCACATCCGTCATCTACGCCATTGTCGGAGAGGACTTGCCCGACGACGATGCATGGAATTCAAGGCCGATCCAACTTGGCGCATATCGAGGAAGCCAAGTCAAAGCAATACCGATTATCCCAAACGGTGTAAGCCCGGATTCGATTCATGTGTTCCCGCTGACAAGCACGCAGGAGCTTCGCGAGTATGGTCTGAAACCGGGCACTCAAAGCTGGAATCAGGCTGTAACGATGATGACATTCAATGCCGTCTACGGCGAGTACGGCAGAATGATGCTCGAAGCATTCCAGGATTCCCAGGTTGGTGCAAATTCTATTGTCTTCCATCATGGCCGAAGTAAGCGTTCTATCCTCAATGGCAAGCGGTATATCTACATCAATCAAGATTTAGTGCCCTTTGAAGGCGCAAACGAACTCGCGGAGAACTTGCACAATCTGATTGTGCACAGCCATGCGGTACGCGAAGAAATGCGATTGCACTGGCCACCGAGCGATTTCGATGATGACTTGGGGTGGGAAAGTTACATCCAAGCCCGCGCGGCGCAGCTCCGCGAAGGATTGGACGACGTGCTCGATTTCGCGCATACCGGCGCTCAGGTAAATCTCGCCGTGCTCGGCATTGCAGGTGGTGCGGCCGCGGATCTCACTATCCTGGTCGCAGACGAGGCGAATAACGACTTTGAAACAGTCGCCGCGATCTCGAGCCTTCTCGATGACTCATGGTGGGGCGACGGCGACAACGACGGAACCGAGTTCCGAGTCGCCACTGCCTCGGGTGTCGTATTGCTGGCAGTCCCGAAGCGGTTTGCTCTCGGGCGCACGCTCAAGAAGCTCCGCAGGGGCACGTACACAGGCACCGCGTTCCAGGCGGCGAACGACCTGCGAAACGCTGGGCTCAAAACAAAACAGATTATGGAATTAATTGATACGAGAGCCGCCGGCGAACTCCTGACAGTCCAGACCCGGTCCAATCGAAAGTTAAAGCAATGGATGAGAAACAACTACGGATGGGGCGATACGCTTCCAATTCCAAACAACACGCTTCACCATCCGATCCCGCAGGGCGGCAAGGGCGCCAACAAGCAGCAGTTTGCCACGTGGGCAAAGTCTCACGGCTATGACGTATACGACGTTGAACGCGTGCGCCTGATATCCAAGACCGATCATGAATATTTAGAGAATGAAATGTTTTGGGCAGTAAATATCCCAGGGATGGAAGGCTACGCACCCGGAGGCGCAGGTGATCTGGTTGGGTATAATGAGTATTGGCAAAGATTGATGAAGGCGGATATAGATGGGGCGTTTACCATTCCGATACCCGAAGGCGGATTGCAAAGCACTCTAAATAATATGATGACAAGCGGGATGACGCTCGACAGGACACCGATACGAATTATTGAGAAACCCGGATACTGGGTGATAGAGCGACCGTGATACACCAAATAGTGATAGTACACGCTTATCCGGCTCCAGGAAAAACCGCACGCACTCGCTGGGCGCACGGTGACCGGTTCGGCGAACGCCAGCATGCGGTGTGTCCGGCGTGCGGCAGCCTCGTGCCCTACGCTCCGCCAATGCCCGATCTCCGGGTCACGGATGGCACGAAGTGGCCTGATTTTATCGGTGCTTCGCAGCCTTATATAGGCTTTCACGTTTCGCGTCGCGTGGTTGACGCACTCATCGCGAACAAAATCACCGGTTTCACGACTGGGAGTATGGGGTTGATCGAGGTGTCGCCCGGGCGGCTTCGCCAGAACCCACCGCCCGAGTATCTTGATATTCGATTTGAACACCGTGTCCCTATCGATTATGAACGGATGGGTTCGCGTGCCAAAGAGTGGTGTCAGGTATGCGACACGAAACTGGACAAGCCACAAAGTTTCGTCGATGTTCTCCATCGACCAGAATCGGTCCCACGCGTGTGGTCCCGCTGTGCTGGTTACGATCTATTTCTGCCTTCAAGCAACTGCTATTCGCCGGTATATTGCTCCGAACGGATTGTCGATATTGCAAATAGAGAGCAATGGACCGGTGTTGCATTTAGCCCGCATCCCCAGGCTCGTTAGCCTTCGCGTATGATGACCAGCGGTATGACAGCGGATGAAGTACCGGTGCTCATCATCGAGAAACCCGGATGCTGGGTGATAGTAGTGGACGAGCGAAGGGTGCAGCAAAAGAAACAGCAAAGCACTACGCCCCGCCGTCAACTCCGGCTTCGAATCTGATGTCGCCGCATCACGCAGTCCACTTCGCTCCAAACACCACCATTCAGGTGGGCCAGGAGTTTGTGCACTGCCCTAAGCGGCATCTAGGCGGTGTTCTGAGACCCGGATGACTGGATAGGTCAGCCTCGGATCGCCCTTGACGCACCGCCTATGCATCTTGATTCTGCGCTCAACACCTCCTCTCTGTCTGTAAGTAACGGTTTCGGGTGTAGGAGCACATTGCTCTGCTTCGACCGGAGTCAATGTACCATGGGCCGAATGTGGCCGGTACCAGTTATGCCATTCCGCGTATGCGTCAAGTCGGCTTTGGATCGCTTGCGCGCTCACCGGCATCGCCGATCGCCGCACCCACGACTTCATATCCTTAAATACCCGCTCGACCTTGGCGTTGAGCTGCCACGTCCGGACTTGACATCGCACGTGCGTGATGCCAAGAGACTCGATGCGTTGGAGGAAAACCGCTCGGAACTGGCTGCCGTGATCGGTCACCAGAAACCGCGGCGATGCCCCACCGCTCTCGATCGAGCACTCGACCAAATCCGCCAGGTCCTTCGATGCGGGTCTACGCCCAAACGCCTTCATCGCGATGATCTTCCTACTGAATCCATCAACGATCGCAGCGATCTCAACACGCTTCCAGAGCACTCGGATCTCGGTCATGTCCAGATGCCACACCTGGTTCGGCTTCGCCGGATACCGCACATGCGCCGGCGCCTTTGTCACACGAACGGGTGCGTGTTGTTTCGCCGGGCCTTGCGGGCCTTCCTGAAGCACTCTGCGAATCGAAGTCCGGCTCACACGAATCCCAGCACGCATGATGTGCCGCGCGATCGTCCTTGTCCCGAACTCCGGTTCTGGGAAGGCCTCACGGATCTCGTGTATGAGCCATCGGACACCATCATGCAAC
>Ga0070726_10003141_pt1 | contig 14133 bp, 6 predicted proteins | sample tdAd471_FD_67275 | JGI IMG/M metagenome (GOLD analysis project Ga0070726, IMG submission 67275) | Marine sediment microbial communities from the Atlantic coast under amendment with organic carbon and nitrate - tdAd47.1 | ecosystem: Environmental > Aquatic > Marine > Coastal > Sediment | place...
CCTGCTGTTGGAAAGCTAAAAGCAGTCTGATTCTGATTGCTACTTTGATCCAGGGCTGGAATATACCACTCGATCTCATCTGCATTGGTAGAGGTGTTATTTAAGGTCAACTGGAGTTCATCAATGGTAAAATCAAAGTCGGCAAGGGGAAGCTCTCCGACCTGTATGTAATCTGTTAGTAGGACACTATCGATTCCATTCTCATTAGAGACGATTAATGTCACATCAAAAGCCCCGGGAGTATTATAGGTAATATTAGGATTGTTATCCGTAGAAGAGGCGGGTGTTCCTCCCGGGAACCGCCAAAGGATGGTGCTGATTTCTCCACTCGAATTATTGCTAAAAGCGACCGTCATGGGCGTGCAACCTGTTTCTGGATTAGCAGAAAAGGCAGCATTGGGTGCTCCGGCTATTGTCACGGTATTACTGACCTCTACGCTACCACAGTCATTGGTGGCGATCAGTGTCACCGTAAAAGTTCCCATTTGCCCATAGGTATGGACAGGGTTTTCATCCGTGCTCATATTGCCATCCCCAAAGTCCCAATGGTAGGTCGTTGCTTGAGCTGAAGTGTTATTGAAGATAACAGTCTGACCATCCAAGGCCGTACCAAAGTCTGGAATCGGAGTAGGAAGCACGGTCACTAGGATCGGATCACTGGAAAAACTGGCGTCGCACTCGCTACTAATTTGAAGTTGAAACACCCAACCATTTATGTCGATCGCTCCTGCCTGGACTTGTAAAGAATCCGTATTTACCCCACTAAAACTGGCATCATTCTGCAAAGGGTTAAAGCCTGTCCCTTGATCTGCTAGCCATTGAAAGGTAAGTTGAGCCCCCTGTGTAAGTACACCAATCGTGAGCGGGCTCCCGGCACAAAGGCTGAGAGCCGAGGCTTGCTCCAAAATGGCTGGAGCCCCGAAGGATTGATCTGCGCTAAGCAGTGTTGAAATGGGCGTGACGATCCCCGTGGCTCCAGGTTCTGAACCATTAGTCCCATCACTACATTCTGCAGAATTGAAGGTAAGCCCCGCTGTCCCTCCGCTTGCATGTACAGCAGGATCGGCTAGCAATCCATTGGTCAGGACGTGTCCGCCACTGCCTCCGCCACCTGGGCCCTGACAGCGATCGGCATTGCCATTGTTGATCGACCCACCATCGCCACCACTCGTGTTTACCGCAATGGGACTGGCTTGATCATATAGCAAAAGAATGCTTCCGCCGCCGCCGCCACCGCCGCCGCCATCGCCACCGCCTTCTAGCGGCGTTTCACCTTTTGCTTCAAGCAGGAAATTATTGTTGTCCAAACTGCCTACCGAGAGTACGATAATGCCACCACCATTGCCACCATCCGTCCCCACATCATTATTTTCATGCCCAGCACCGCCACCACCACCTAAGAATAGGCGGGTAGAGTCGCTGAGGATTTCTCTTCCCCCAAAGCCAGGGAAGTTGCCATCGCAGCCAAAAAAACTGGGTTCCTCATTGGTGCCACCTTGGCCAGCTTTGGTGAGATTGGAGCCACCGCCACCGCCAGCATTGTGATCGTTGCCGCCGCCGCCGCCGTTGGCTTGTGGGCCACGGCCATTTTCGGCATCTACGGTAAAACGGGCGATCCCTTCGCCTTTGGCGGCTCCGCGCCAATTGTCGGTTCCATAGAAATAGTTATTGGCCGAGGTCCCAAAATTACAGTTGTTATTCACGGTGATGTCAGAAATTCCTCCTCGGAAGCCAATGCCATTAGCGGATATGGGGGCTTCCAAACGCAGATTATCTGTCACTTGGAAAGCTACAATCCCTCCAATCGTACCATTCCAAGGCAACCCCTTGACAGTATCAGTCACTACGGCTTCATCATACTTAGGGAAGGAGACCATTTGAACTTTCCCAGCTAGGTCATAGGTATTAAGCAGTTGAAAGGCGAGTACAGCGGTATTGCCATTGATACTGGCTATCTGGTTTTTTTCATATTTGCCAGCACTTCCCAAGTCGGTTACATGTCCAAAGCCTGAATTGTTATCCAGATTAATAGCAGCTCCCTGCATCTGGATAATTAAGATATCCATACCTTCCTCAAAACCATTGAGATCGGTCAAACTTAAGGTGTTGGCGCAGGGATCGATAGCATCTACTGCGGTATAAATATTTAGGATTTGACTTAAATCGGTTTGTGTAAATAGTGTGTTGAAGCATAGTAGCCCCAAACATAGGGAGTATATTTTTCTCATAGGGTAATAACGGACTTCCTGTCCATTCTATGTTTTTGAAGGCAAAAAATATTGAGACATTAGGGTAAATCTTTCTTGTTCTAAGATTTAAGTTGGAGTAATCAAACACGATCTTGTGGGATATCAAAAATAATATTACCTTTGCGGCCGTAAAAGCCCACCGTTCCTTGACGGAAGTACGTGGGTAGTGTCTAATCATATAATATAAATACAATGCCTGTAAAGATTAGATTGCAGCGAAAAGGTCGGAAACAACGTCCTTTCTATCAAATCGTAGTTGCAGATTCTCGTTCTCCTCGTGATGGTAAATTCATCGAGAAGTTAGGGAGTTATAATCCTATGACAAAGCCTGCAACCATTGAAATCGATCGCGATAAAGCTTTCGATTGGTTGATTAAAGGTGCTCAGCCTACTGAGACAGCCCGTGCCATTCTCCGCTTCAAAGGAGTTTACTACCGTAAACACTTAATGCGAGGTGTGAAGAAAGGAGCAATGACTCAGGAAGAAGCGGATGCGAAGTACAACGAATGGGTAGACAGCAAAGAAGCTAAAGTAGCAGCTCGTTTCGAAGAAACAGCAGCAGAGAAAGCGGCTTGGTTGGCTAAACTTTCTGGTTCGGCTCCGGCTCCTGTAGTAGTAGAAGAAGAGGCGCCAGCGGTTGAAGCTGAAGCAACTACTGAAGCTGCCAGCGAAGAGGAATAAAAAATTCTTTCTTCATATTATCAAAAGCCTATCTGGTCTCCAGATAGGCTTTTGTCATTTAGTGCTGGTTTGGAGGGAGCGATTGGGGTTTGTCTGACTACCAGACAGGCTGTTAATATTGAATCACCGTAGCGGGAAAAACGGCAGTTTCTACTAGATAAAGCGCAGAAAAAATTAATATGTCCAAAAAAGTTGATCAATGCTTTAATAAGCTGCTCAACTATTTTTATATTTGCGATTCATAGGTATTCTCTGATATAGTCTATCAACGGCTAGAGAATCCTTTCAACAAGGCTATACTTTATTCTAAAATAGATTAACGTGAACCTGGTAGTGCTTTAAATTGCACTATCAGGTTTGCTTTTAAAATACCTTCTTTGACAAATTTTGTAAGTCAATTAAATAGGAAAGCGAAACAACCCAAAGTGGTCTGACGTTCTATTTGAAGTAGTACAATTTTCGTTGAAGAAATAAAAAATATATCGATGTACGAATTGGATCAGGAATATCAAGATCGTTTGAAGGTATTAGGAGAAGAAATTCAGGCCTCAGAGGAACTCCAACAGTATTTGGAGGAAGAAGAAGAAGAGTTTTACCTTCGACTGAAAGAGATGTTCGAACCGAAAATTGCCGCTATTTATGAAGAAGTAGCTGAAAATGATCCATTGCAATTGGTGACCTTTGAAGCTGCGCTCCTAGACGAGAAGTTCGAAGGCTTATACCTACCCAAAATATTAGGTTACTCGGTCTTGAGAGGAGAGGTGAATAAGAACTTCAAATACGTCCGTCCGCAAGATCATTTCAAGGATGTATTGATGGCTATCTGTAACTCGGCCAATTTTGACATCTTGAAAAAGCGAATTGGACAATCTATCCAGATGGGGTTTGCTATGAGTAGCGATATCTGGATTACCAACCTGATTAACGCTTATACCAATAAACGCATTCGTTATTATTTGCAAGGACAGATACTAGATAAGTACCGCGTTCCTCAAAACCGATCCATTGGTTTGACCCGCTATAGCCGGCAATTCAAGAATGATAATTATCAGTCTGCGGAATTCCCGACGACTCCGGGGTCGCTCAAGGTACTTTTCTCACCTTTGAAGAACTTCCTCATCTACCGAATCAATCGCAATGGTAACAATGCCTCATTGGTGGAGCCATTGAAAACATTTATTGCGAATGAATCCCTACACGGATCTATAGAGCATGCTCAGATTATGGGGCTTTTTGCTGCCTTCTTTCCATTGGGTAAGGATGAGGCTTTTATTTCTAAGTACTTTAATCAGGTGCGACAAAATACGCCCGAGTTTGATGAGCATTTTCTTACTTTCATTCTCGAGTTATTGAAGCGTAAAGATGTCAATCTATACGGAGAAGCTGAATTGCAGTTGTCTTCTGTAGCTGACAAAACGATCGATGATGATTTGAGTCAGTATCTTACCTTGACCGATTCAATCCATAAGGATGGGTACATCAATGAAGAAGTGCAGCAAGCGGTAAAGGTTTTTTACAATCAGCACCAAGGCCGTTCCTTAGTGAACGAATGTGTTCGCCAAGTAATTTATGGTTACTTTGCTCGATTGATCAATAACTTGGAACCACGAGCTTATGGCGATTTCTTCGAAGCGGCTAAATTATTCCCAGTATATATGGGGATATTTGTCAATCAGCAATTCAATCAAGACCTGAAGGATCTTTCCATGCGTTATGTACGTAAATTATTGAAATTGTACGTCGACAAGCGCGGAAAAGACTACCAAGATATCAAGAAGTTTGTCTCTTCAACCTTTAAGGAATACAGCTTCTTGAAAGACAAAGAAGTAGTAGAGCTATTCAAGACCAGGAGAAAGAGAACAACAAAGACGGAATCCTAGGAAAGAGGACTCATGTTTCCTCAGAACTCAGTGCTTAAAGTATTGGAACCGTCTACGAATTACCTAATGACTGCTAGATATTTACCCTTAGTTCATCAGGCAAGGTGTAAATAGGTAGTAGTCATTAGGGGATACTACCTATTGTGCTACAGAATCAAGATGGTGCATCTACACCGTCTAGACTTCCGATCTATTCACCTCACTAATAATTGGCACATGAAACGATCCGTTTTACTGGCTTTACCATTTCTATTCTTACTGTCTTGTAATACGTCCACCGCAGACATGCCCGAGTCCTCCCAGGGAGAAGAGCATGAAAATCTTCTATTTACGGGGCAAAGCTTGCCTTTAGGTAATGTCATTACGACCATAGCATTAGGGTCTTGCAATCGGCAAGATTTGGACCAGAAGATTTGGCGTGAAATTGATGATGAAGGAGCTGATTTGTGGATTTGGTTGGGCGATAATATCTATGGTGATACGGAAAATATGGAGGTGCTGAAAAATAAATATCTCAAACAGAAGTTCCATCCTACTTATCAGTCTTTTCGTAAAAAAACACCCATCATCGGGATCTGGGATGATCATGATTATGGTGTAAATGATGGGGATAAGAATTACGCCATGAAGGTAGAAAGCCAAGCATTGATGCTTGATTTTTTGGATGTTCCCAAAGATGCTCCCGTACGTACTCAAGTGGGCGGGTATCAATCCTATTCTTTTGGAACGGAAGGGAAAAAGGTGAAAATTCTGCTGTTGGATGCCCGATATTTTCGAGATGAATTAGAAAGAAATACGACGGGTTATCAGCGTTACAAGCCCAATGCAGAAGGAGATATCCTAGGGGAAGCTCAGTGGACTTGGTTGGAACAGGAATTGACGAATAGTGATGCCCAAATTCATTTCATTGCCTCTGGTATTCAAATGATTCCGGAAGAGCATGGCTTTGAAAAATGGGCGAATTTCCCTAAAGCTAGAGCCCGTTTGCTGGACCTTTTAGCTACTACTCAGGTAGCCTTTCCTGTATGCTTAAGTGGTGACCGACATATTTCTGAATTCTCTCGCCTAGAACTGCCTACCTTGTCTAGTCCCGTCTATGAATTTACCTCAAGCGGTTTAACACATAGTTATGATAGTTTTAGTGGCGAACCCAATCAGCATAGGCTAGGAGAGGTGGTATTTCAAAGAAACTATGGGGTGATTAAGGTGGACTGGGGCACTGATACGCCGACTTTAACTTTCCAAATCAAAGGGCTGAGCGGTGAACTTTTACAGGAATTAGCGCTCAATTAACCAATAAAGAATGAAAGCAAGCTTTAACTGGGGTATTATTGGACCCGGACAGATCGCGAGTCAATTTGCGCAGGATCTTTCCTTTGTGAAAGGCGCTCGGGTACATGCCGTAGCTTCTCGAAATATTGAAAGGGCTGCTCTTTTTGCCAAGCAGTATGAAGCCCCGCACTATTACGGTGATTATCCATCAATCGTTGATTGTCCCAATTTGGATGCCGTCTATATAGCGACACCTCATGCTGGTCATTTTGATAATACGATACTTTGTTTGGAAAAAGGTATTCCAGTACTTTGTGAAAAACCATTGGCCATAAACTTTCGCCAGGTAGAACTGATGATGGCTACTGCTCGTCGCTCCCAAACTTTTTTGATGGAGGCCTTATGGACGCGCTTCCTGCCGAGCATCCGCAAAATGTTGGCTTTGATCAGAGCCGGTGAAATAGGGGAAGTACAAGGTGTCAAAGCCGATTTTGGATTTCGAGCGAATGTCCCCGCTGATCATCGGGTTTTTAATAAAGCCTTAGGAGGTGGCGCCTTATTAGATGTTGGAATTTATCCGGCATTTCTATCTCTGTTGTTATTTGGAAGGCCTTTGGAAATCAAAGCCATGGCCAGGATCGGGAGCACCGGGGTTGACGAAGATACCCATGTCCTTTTGCGGTATCCCGGCGGGCAGTTGGCTCAACTGCATTGTAGCCTGATATCAGAAACCAAGCGGGAAGCCTTTATCTATGGGGAGGAAGGGACGATTCATCTCCATTCCCAATGGTATCAACCCACCAGCCTAAGTTTACTTCGCCCAAATGCTGAACCTGCATATTTTGAATTCGAAAATAAAGGCCGGGGCTACCATCATGAAGCCGCAGAAGTGATGCAGTGTATTGCGGCTAAGAAGATTGAAAGTGATCTCCTTCCTCATGCTTTTAGTACAGATCTAATGCTTTTACTGGATAGCATCCGAAGGGAAATTGGCCTCATTTACCCAGAAGATGAATAGAAATCATTCAGCAAGTTTGATGATGGCCGAAAAACCTTGAAAGCAAAAGCACGCCTATTTTTTTATTAAGTATTACCCTAGTCTAATCCCCTTTTTATTTCGGAAATATGGATAAATGCGAATAAATTCTTCTATATTATAAGTTACCCCAAATTTTTATCTAATTGAGAAAATGAAACATTGCATCCGCTTATTGCCAATTTTTAAACAAACAAAAATAAAAGGAGGAATCTATTAAGACTAGATGATCAATTTTGGGATTTTTTTAAGAAATCTTCATTAGTAATTCCCTGTTTTTATTAAATTTGTTGTCCCCATCAACTGATTGGAACAACCAAAGTGCCACCAAAAAAAGAGTTAAACCCGATCCACCACCACCTTCTACGCGGATAAGTTTCTGGGTTATTTGTTCTGTCCATCTCAAACCAAATTAGCTGTTATTTCTGGCATAGCTTTAGCTGTAATAGTAGAAGTGACTGCAATATTCTCTTTAGTTTTTCTGGATTATACAACAACCATACAAAAATGAAGCAGCCAATAAATAAAAATAAAGGCCTCTACACCCCCTCTCTAGAATCGGATGCTTGTGGGATCGGCTTGATCGCGAATTTAGATGGTAACAAGTCACATCAATTGATTGAGAATGCGCTTCATATGTTATCTAATATGGAGCACAGGGGGGCCTGCGGCTGTGAACCCAACACGGGAGACGGTGCGGGCATCTTACTACAGATTCCGCACGACTTTTTTCAAAAAAAATGTGCTGAATTAGGTTTTGAACTACCCGACTTCGGCTCTTATGGCGTAGGGATGGTGTTTTTTCCCAATGATCGTACCTTGAGAAAACAATGCCGCTTTTTATTCAATGACTATATAGATGAATTGGGTTTTGATGTCTTGGGTTACCGGAAGGTGCCTACTGACAATGAGGAGTTGGGTGAAACCGCCGTTTCCGTAGAGCCGAGGATGGAGCAGGTCTTCGTCAAGACCCGAGAGAAACTCGACCCCAAGGTGTTGGAGCGACGCCTCTATATGCTTCGCAAATTTGCGACGCACAATATCCATAAGACCTATCCGCAGTCGAAGGACTATTTCTATATCACCTCCTTTTCGTATAAAACGATTGTTTATAAAGGGCAACTGACGACCTATCAAGTACGACCTTACTTCCCTGATTTGCAAGATTCGATGTTCAAGTCGGCGATTGCATTGGTACACTCTCGTTTCTCTACGAATACGGTGCCGAAGTGGAAACTGGCACAGCCTTTCCGCTATATCGCGCACAACGGAGAAATTAATACGGTAAGAGGTAACTTGAACTGGTGGAAGTCGAAAGAACAATTGATAAAATCGACCTTGTTTTCTGAGGAGGAAATGGCCAAACTCAAACCCATTTGTGGAGAAAACCTGTCCGACTCTGGAAACTTTGATAATGTACTAGAATTTTTAGTGCTCAACGGTTATTCTTTGCCGCATGCGTTGATGATGATGATTCCGGAAGCCTGGCAGCATGATGAGCAAATGGAAAGCTATAAAAAGGCTTTTTACGAATACCATAAGACGATTATGGAGCCTTGGGACGGCCCTGCTTCTGTTTGTTTTACCGACGGCATCTTGGTCGGTGCTACATTGGACAGAAATGGTTTACGGCCCTCCCGCTATTGTCTAACGGAAGATAATACCCTGATTCTGGCTTCTGAAGCAGGTGTCTTGGATTTGGATCAATCCAAAATTATCATGAAAGGCCGCTTGCAGCCTGGAAAGATCTTGATCGCTGACCTGGACGAACACCGGATCATTGGAGATGAAGAGTTGAAAGCCATTATTTGTAAAAGATTACCTTACAGAGATTGGTTGGATGAGAATAGAATAACACTGGATGATTTGGAAGAGCAAAACACAGCTAGTGTTGCGCTGGATGAAAAGACCTTGTTTAAGAATCAGCAATTACATGGCTTTACCAAAGAAGACTTGCGTGTTTTATTGGGGCCAATGGTAGCTGGTGGGAAAGATCCGATTGGGTCAATGGGAACGGATACGCCATTAGCTGTCCTCTCTCAGCGATCACAACACTTGGCCAACTACTTCAAGCAGTTGTTTGCACAGGTGACCAATCCACCAATCGATCCGATTAGAGAGCGTGCCGTGATGTCTCTATTTGCCATGTTAGGCGGCGCAAATAATATTTTGCAAAGCAATGCCGAGCGAGCGCGTTTTATTCATTTGCCTAGTCCGGTTCTGGATAATGCTGCGCTGGCCAAGCTCAAGCGTTTACACCATGCTCATTTCCGTTCAGGGGTAATTGATATTGTATTTAAGGCGGACAGTCAAAAGGGGCGCTTAAAAGCGGCTATCGACCATATCTGTGCGGTAGCGGAAGACCTGACTCGGAATGGAACAAATATTCTGATCCTATCGGATCGCAATGCGGATGCCTATCGGGCACCTATCCCTTCTTTAATGGCGGTGGGAGCTATACATCACCACCTCATCAATACGGGTTTGAGAAGTCTAACTTCTTTGGTTGTTGAGGCAGGAGATATTCGTGAGACGCATCATTACGCTACCTTGATCGGGTATGGTGCCAGTGCTGTGAATGGTTATATGGCCTACGCTACACTCGCCAATTTGCACAAGGAGGATTACTTTGATGCCGGATTGACTTTACCCAAAGCATTTCAGATATATGACAAGGCAGTAGGCAAAGGGCTATTGAAAATCATGTCTAAGATTGGAATATCTACCCTACAGTCTTACCAAGGCGCGCAAATATTTGAAGCTTTAGGTCTTGCTGAAGAAGTAGTGGATACTTGTTTCAAAGGTACCATTTCAAGAATAGCAGGTATCGGTTTTGATGGCATAGCAGAAGAGGTGTTGACTAGACATGCGATGGCTTTTCCCGAAAAGCCATCCCCTAAGGCACAACTAGATGTAGGTGGTGTTTTCCAATGGAAGCGAAGAGGAGAGGCCCATATGTTTAACCCACAGACGATCCATCTATTGCAGTATTCCACTCGCAAGAATGACTATAAAGCCTATCAGAAATATGCCAAACTGATTAATGATCAGTCTGAGCAAGCTTTAACCTTACGCGGATTACTCACCTTCCGGAAGGGCCAGGCCATTCCATTAGAAGAGGTAGAACCCGTTGAAAGTATCTTCAAGCGATTTGTGACAGGAGCTATGTCTTTTGGGTCCATTTCACACGAAGCGCACTCGACTTTGGCGATTGCCATGAACCGGATCGGTGGAAGAAGTAATAGTGGAGAAGGGGGAGAAGATGAAATTCGATTTGAGCCCAAGGAGAATGGCGATTGGGAACGTTCTGCGACGAAGCAGGTGGCTTCGGGACGTTTCGGGGTTACCAGTTATTATTTGAGTAATGCCAATGAGCTGCAAATTAAAATGGCGCAGGGCGCTAAGCCTGGAGAAGGTGGTCAGCTGCCGGGGCACAAAGTGGATGATTGGATCGGAAGGGTGAGAAACTCTACCCCCGGTGTGGGATTGATCTCACCTCCACCTCACCATGATATATACTCCATTGAAGATTTGGCCCAATTGATTTTTGATTTGAAAAACGCCAATCGGGCCGCTCGCATCAATGTTAAGTTGGTGTCTAAAGCCGGTGTTGGAATTATTGCATCGGGAGTTGCCAAGGCCCACGCTGATGCGATTCTAATTTCTGGGCATGATGGCGGTACCGGGGCTTCTCCGATCACTTCTATTCGCCATGCCGGACTACCTTGGGAGCTGGGCTTGGCAGAGACCCACCAAACATTGGTGAAAAATAAATTACGCGATCGTGTACGCATCCAAACGGATGGACAGATTCGAACCGGACGTGATCTTGCCATTGCTACCTTATTAGGCGCAGAGGAGTGGGGCGTAGCCACCGCGGCTTTGGTGGTCGAAGGTTGTATTATGATGCGTAAGTGTCACTTGAATACCTGTCCTGTTGGTATTGCAACTCAAGATAAAGAACTCCGCAAACGCTTTACCGGAGATCCTGATCATGTCATCAATTACTTCCGCTTTTTGGCAGAAGACTTAAGAGAGATCATGGCTGCATTGGGTTTCCGCACCGTCAATGAGATGGTCGGAAAAGTGGAAATGTTGAAAGCCAAGCAACACATCGACCATTGGAAGTACAAGACCCTCGATTTGAGCCCGATTCTATACAAGGAACCGGCTGATGATTCAGTAGGGCAGTATAAAAAAGTGGCCCAGGATCATAATATAGAAGAAGTGCTCGATCGAAAGTTGATGGATCACTCGAAGGAGGCTTTAGAAAAGGCTCAGAAAGTGAGTACTACTTTCCCGATCAAAAATACCGACCGTGCTGTAGGCGCTATGCTCTCCAATGAAATCTCGAAACGTTGGAAAGGCGAAGGCTTACCAGATGCCTGTATTCAATACCGATTCCGAGGTTCTGCTGGGCAGAGTTTTGGTGCTTTTGGTGCCAAGGGACTTGAGTTTACCCTGGAGGGAGAGGCCAATGACTACTTCGGTAAAGGACTTTCAGGAGGCCGATTGATCGTGGTACCAGACCGCGAAGCTACCTTCACTCCGGAAGAGAACATTATTATCGGTAATGTGGCTTTTTACGGAGCTACGGCTGGAGAAGCTTATATCAGAGGGACGGCTGGAGAAAGATTCTGTGTTCGAAACTCTGGAGTTAATACGGTAGTTGAGGGAATTGGTGACCATGGTTGTGAGTACATGACCGGCGGTTTGGTCGTTGTGCTAGGTGCGACGGGTAAGAACTTTGCTGCGGGGATGAGTGGAGGAATGGCCTATATCTACAATCCAGAAAATAAATTTGAAGAATTAGTCAATCCAGAAATGATTGATCTAGACCCGATGAGTGAGGCCGATTTTGAGATTTTGCGCAAGATGGTTCGCAATCACTTTAGTTATACCAGTAGTACAGTGGCCTTGGGTATTCTCAATGATTGGGAAACCAAGAAAGCCTTATTTGTTAAAGTGATGCCACGGGATTATAAGGCCGTACTTGCCCAGCGCAAAACATCGCCTAAGGTAGAGGTTAAATTGGCCGTTGCGACCGCTTAAGGAATGAAGCACAAATAAAAAATACAACTATGCTTTATCTTTTTCCACTAGGCTACGTTTTCAAAAACCTCATGTAGCTAGGCTATAATCGGTTTTTGATGCCTTGCCTAATGAAAAAATATTTTGCCTACTTGTATCCTTTATTCATCCCTCATTCCTAATTTTGTTTTTAGATCGTAAAAAAGAGTAAAAATGGCAGATCCAAAAGGATTTATGAAATATACCCGTGAGTTACCTAGTACACGGGACGTAAAAGAAAGGGTAGAGGATTACAAAGAACTTTACCAGAATTTTCCGCAAGAAAAAACCATTGCACAAGCGGCTCGCTGCATGGATTGCGGTATTCCATTTTGTCACAATGGGTGTCCATTGGGCAATATCATACCAGAATTCAATGATGCCGTATATGAAGAGGATTGGGCGGCGGCTTATGATATACTGAGTAGCACCAATAACTTTCCGGAGTTTACCGGGCGTATTTGTCCTGCTCCCTGTGAGGCGGCTTGTGTTTTGGGTATTAATCAGCCCCCTGTTGCGATAGAGCACATTGAAAAATCGATTGCTGAAATTGCCTTCGAAAAGGGCTATATCCGGCCTAAAGCCCCCCAAACACGCACGGGTAAAAAAGTAAGCGTAGTGGGTTCTGGACCAGCTGGCTTGGCGGTAGCTGCGCAATTGAATAAGGCGGGACATACGGTGACTGTTTATGAACGAAATACTCGTCCTGGTGGCTTATTACGGTATGGTATTCCCGATTTTAAATTGGATAAATCGGTAGTTGCTAGACGTATTGCTTTAATGGAAGCCGAAGGTATTAAGTTCAAAGTGAATGCAGAGGTTGGGAAAAATGTAGATGCGAAGCAACTATTGGACGAAAGTGATGCCATGGTTTTATGCGGTGGTTCCACGATCCCAAGAGATTTGAACATCCCGGGACGATCTTTGAAAGGCGTTCATTTTGCTATGGACTTTTTGGATCAAAACAACAAGCGTGTGGCAGGAGATGAGATTCCCGCCAAGACTGCAGTCATGGCTACGGGTAAGCATGTAGTCGTGATCGGAGGAGGAGATACTGGGGCGGATTGCGTTGGGACCTCCAATCGGCACAAAGCCAAGTCAGTGACGCAGCTAGAAATTATGCCCATGCCGCCTACAGAACGAGGAGCCCTGAATTGGCCCAATTGGCCCATGATTTTACGTACCTCTACTTCGCACGAAGAAGGTTGTGAACGACAATGGGCGATCAACACCAAAGCTTTTATTGGTGATAAGAAAGGGAATTTGGTAGCCTTGCAAACCGTCAAAGTAGAATGGGCCAAAGATGAAGAGACTGGGCGTTTTTCTTTCCAAGAAGTAAAAGGATCAGAAGAAGAAATTCCTTGTGAATTAGTGCTGATTGCCGCCGGCTTTTTGCATCCTCAACACGAAGGTATGCTCAAAAAACTAGATATTGCACTTACTGATCGCGGAAATGTGGAAGATACCGATTATCAAACCTCTCTTGAAAAAGTATTTTCGGCGGGCGATATGCGTCGAGGTCAATCCTTGGTCGTTTGGGCGATAGCAGAGGGCCGAGAAGCCGCAAGAAAGGTGGATGAGTTTTTGATGGGGTCTTCTTCCTTGGAGATGCGAGATGATTCCCCGCTTCATATGGCAGTGCCAACAGAGGTGGGGCAAGTGATATAATTTTTTGTCATTTTACTCCGAGGTGGGGTGAAAAGTTTGGGGTTGAAGGTTTATACCGGTTCATTAAACCTTCAACTGATAAACCCTTTTGGCCCCGTAGAATGATCTTTTGTCCTACTTAAGTAGCTGAAGCTATATACTCGACACTTTATGGCGAGCTCTTTTTGCGTTATACTGCGTTAGATTTTCTTCAAGTAGCTTGGGCTATTATCATCAAATCTGCCTAGTCTAACACAAAAACACCCTCCTCCAAAATTGACGATTATATACATCCAGC
>Ga0070726_10003143_pt1 | contig 14131 bp, 12 predicted proteins | sample tdAd471_FD_67275 | JGI IMG/M metagenome (GOLD analysis project Ga0070726, IMG submission 67275) | Marine sediment microbial communities from the Atlantic coast under amendment with organic carbon and nitrate - tdAd47.1 | ecosystem: Environmental > Aquatic > Marine > Coastal > Sediment | place...
TAATCCGCCGCTTCAATCGCTTTCATAGCCACCGCCTTCGCTCCCACTCTGTATTCCGTCCGCTTTCCATCCGCTGCTTCGCGCGCCCGACTTGGAACCCCGACTTGGACGCTCGTCTTGGGCGCCCGTGATGGGAAAGAATGTTTTTCCCACCCCGCGGCTGGCAAGCGGCACTGTCCTAGCGGCACCGCCGGACAAGCGCCAGCCTTCAAATCCGATTCCCGAACGAATACTAAAACATCAGCTTTTGCTTGCTTGTCGGTGCGGTCCAATATGCCCTACCCTTCGACCGGAGAAAAAAGACAAGGGCCATCCGATGCAGGTGACCCATCAATCAGGATCAGACCGGCACGAATGCCGGCTTGGGAGGAAATGAATGAACAGGACATTGAAAACGCTCGCCGTTGCGGGTTTCGCCGCGGCCGCGATGGTCGGCCAGACCTTCGCCGCGGACCTCAAACTGCCCGGGCAGATCGCCTGGACGGCCTATGACACGGGGTCTGCAGGCTATAACCAGTCGGTTGCCATCGGGTCCGCGCTGAAGAACACCGCCGGCGTGGACCTCCGCGTCCTGCCCGGCAAGAACGACGTCGCCCGCACGGAGCCGCTGCGCCAGGGCAAGGTGCAGTTCTCCGCCACCGGGGTCGGCGGGTCCTTCATGGCCCAGGAAGGCGTTTTCGCCTTCGGCAAAAAGACTTGGGGTCCGCAATCGGTCCGCGTCCTGCTCGCCAACAATGGCGGGGCCATCAATCTGGCCGTCGGCGTCGCCGGCGATATCGGCGTCACGGAATATGCCGACCTCAAAGGCAAGCGCGTCGCCTGGGTGAAGGGCGCACCGGCGCTGAACGTCAACGTCACCGCCTATCTCGCCTATGCGGGCTTGACCTGGGACGACGTCACGAAGGTCGAATTCGGCGGTTTCGGGGATTCCTGGAAAGGCCTGATCAACAATCAGGTGGACGCGGTCTTCGCCTCGACCAACTCCGGCAAGGCCTATGAGGCGGCTGCCTCGCCCCGCGGGCTGATCTGGCCGAAGATCCATCATGACGACAAGGAAGGCATCGCCCGCATGCAGGCGATCGCGCCCTTCTTCCAGCCCAATATGGCCAAGGTCGGCGCCAATATCGACGGCGGCCCCCCATATGAAGGCGCGGGCTATTCCTATCCGGTCCTGGTCGCCATGGCGGATCAGGACGCCGACCTCGTCTACAACATGACGAAGGCGATGGTGGAACTGTTCCCCGAATATGACGGCAAGGCGCCGGGTATCGGCGGCTGGGCCCTGGACAAGCAGAACTTCCAGTGGGTCGCGCCGTATCACGATGGCGCCATCCGCTATTTCAAGGAACTCGGCAAATGGACGGATGCCGCCCAAGCCCATAACGACAAGCTGATCGCCCGTCAGGCCGCCCTGCAGGCCGCCTGGGCGAAAATGGAAGCGTCTGGCGTCGCGGACGACGCCTGGGACGACGCTTGGGCCGAAGCCCGCCGCAAAGCGCTGGCGGACGGCGGTTTCGAAGTCGTTTTCTAAGATCTCAGCCATTTCACCGGGCCGGACGCCTCTAGCGGCCGGCCCGGTGGAATTCCTGGGTCCGGGCCGTTCAGCCCGGGCCTGTTTTTGCGCTTCGGATACCCACCGCCATGACTGAGGCCGCCAAAAGCAACGGCGAAGACACGTCGACGGATGTCGATGAAACCGGGTTGCGCCGGGAGCTGGGACAGTTCTCCCGCTATGTCGTCGTCATCGGGACGCTGCTCGCGGTCCTGCTCTCCGTGCACCAGCTCTTCAACCTGCAGCTCTTCGGCATCGTCGTGCTGGAAGGCCGGTATCTGTATGTTCTGGCCGGCATCTTTCTGGCCCTGACATTCCTGGTGTTTTCCGGGGTCAAGCAAATCGGGCCCGGCGTGAAGTGGTGGGACGGCCTGCTGGCCCTGGCGGCGGTGGGCGGCGCTACCTATTTCGCTTGGACCGCGGAAACGAGCCTGGACATGGGTTGGGAATACGCCCCGCCCGACGCAGCGCGCTGGGTTTCCATCCTGATGTGGGCGCTGACCCTGGAAGCGACCCGGCGGGCCGGCGGCTGGGTCCTGTTCTGCTTCGTGTTCACCTTCTCGCTCTATCCGACCTTCGCGGATGTCATGCCCGGGCCGATTTCAGGCTTCGCGCAGCCCTTCATGGACGTCATCCCCTATCACATCATTTCCGCGGAAAGCTCCTTCGGCATCCCGATGAAGGCTTTCGGCAATCTGGTAATCGGCTTCATCCTGTTCGGCGCGGTCCTTCAATACACGGGCGGCGGCAAATTCTTCAACGACCTGGCCCTGGCGCTGGTCGGCCGGTACCGCGGCGGCGCGGCCAAGGTCGCCATCTTCGCCAGCGGTTTCATGGGATCGATGTCGGGTTCCGTCATCTCCAACGTATTGACGACGGGCGCCGTCTCCATCCCCGCGATGAAGAAGACCGGCTTCACCGCCCGCTACGCGGCCGCGACGGAGGCCTGCGCCTCGACCGGCGGGGTTCTGATGCCGCCGATCATGGGCGCGACCGCCTTCGTGATGGCGTCGTTCCTGGAGCGGCCCTATGTGGAAATCGCCGTCGCCGCGGCGATCCCGTCCCTGCTCTATTATTTCGGCCTGTTCGCCCAGATCGACGCCTATGCGGCGAAACGCGGTCTGAAGGGCCTCGACGAGGCGGATGTCCCGTCCCTCCCCGCCGCCCTGCGCGAGGGGTGGATGTATCTCTTCGTTTTCGCACTGCTGATCTTCATGATGGTCGCCCTGCGCCAGGACACCCTGGCCCCCTTCTACGCAACCGCCCTGCTGATCGCCATCAATCAGGTCATCCGCAAGCACCGCTTCTCGGTTCGGCGCGGCATCGACCTGATCGTCGGGATCGGGCGTTCGCTGTCGGAACTTGTCGCCATTCTGTTGGGGGTCGGCCTGATCGTCGGCGCCTTTTCGGCCACCGGCCTGGCCGGCACCCTGGTCAACGACCTGATCTTCCTGGCCGGCGGATCGACGATCATGCTGCTGATCATGGGGGCGGTGACCGCCTTCATCTTCGGCATGGGGATGACCGTCACGGCCTGTTACATCTTCCTGGCCGTCGTCCTCGCCCCGGCCTTGGAACAGGCGGGGCTCAACGTGCTCGCCGTGCATCTGTTCATCCTCTACTGGGGCATGGTCAGCTACATCACCCCGCCGGTCGCGCTGGGCGCCTTCGCGGCCTCCACGCTTGCCGGCGCCAACCCCTTCAAGACCGGTCTGGAAGCGATGCGGCTGGGCGGCGTGATCTATATAGCGCCCTTCTTCTTCGTGCTGAACCCGGCCCTGGTCGGCGAAGGCCCGGCGCTGGAAGTCGCGGGTGTGCTGGTCACGGCCCTGATCGGTGTCTGGTTCCTCAGCTGCGCCCTGCAGGGGCATATCAGTTTCCTGGGCGGCCTGGGCGATGGGGTGTCGGGTCTGCTGCTCCGCCTCGCCCTGTTTGCGGGCGGCCTGCTGTTCGCTTTCCCGGGCATCGAGAGTTGGGGCTTGTCACATTGGGCGTTCAGCCTGATGGGCATCGTGGTGAGCCTTCCTGCCCTGTTGATCGCCTGGCGCAACGGCCGTTTACCGCCCGCCCGGAGTCCCGTGCCGCCGGCATCGTGATTACCGGAATGTTTACTTTGCTTTAATGCCAATCGCGTTATCAAGGAGTGACTAATACGTTCCTTTGAGGGCAACCTTCGTCTTGGACGCATCGACAGACACACACGGGCCTTTCCTATGGATCAAACCTGTCAGGTTTGAGGAGATCCCCGCACGATCCCCCCTGCATCGACTGGATGCCTGCTGGCGGAAATACGCGCGGGAAGATCACATTCCTTCCCGCCGAGAGATTGATCCCTTGGAAATCGGCGCACCGACCCTTCCCTGGATCGTGCTTCTGGATGTCCTGCGGTCGGGCGGCGAGATCGACTACAGATACCGCCTGCTGGGAACGGCGAATGTCGGCCTGCTGGGCATCGACCGCACCGGTCAATTGTTGAGCGAAAATCTGGAGGCGGCCGACGTCGTCACCATCAAAGAATACTTCGACAACACCGTCTTGACGCGCAAGCCCGTGTTCACAAAAGCCGGCATACCGCACAAGCACGAATTCCTCGTTACCGTTTACCGCGCATTCTATCCTCTGGCCGCGGACGGTGTGACGGTGGATATGCTTGTCGGCGCCGCCATTCCCGCGGACGTGGAACTATGACCGGCGCCGCGAGGATCGAGACACGGTCAACCGACGGAGCCTTGCTGGCGGCCAAACTTGCCCTTGGCGCAGCGAAATGGGAAAACGACTGTGGTTGCCGATACTTGCCTCCTTACTGCGGCATCGCACGGATTGGGTCGGCAAGCGTGTTACTGTCGTGAGGATAGACGAACCATGTCCGGTTCACCGGAAGCTGGCGGACAAGCATTGAACCTGATTGCGCGGCCGATCCCGTTCGAAATGATTCCCGCGGATTCCCTCATCCGCGACCTGGAGCGCTATTGGCGCGAATTGCCGGCGAATAACGGATTGCCGTCCAGGAATTCTATTCTGCCGGAGGAAATCCCCCGTCGGCTGCTTCCCTGGATTCTGCTTCTCGAGGTCGAAGGCGTCGGCGCGGAACGCCTCTTCCGGTATCGGCTGGCCGGGACGGCGAATGTCGATTTGGTCGGCCGAAACGTTACCGGCAAAGAAGTTTCGGAAGCGGCGGATCCCGGGGGGAATGCAGGGATCGAAGCCTCTTACCGGGAATGCGCCGACACCAAGGCGCCTATTTTCTGGCGCGCCACTCTCCAGCACGAAAAGACCTACCCGGTCCTGGTCTATCGCGGCATTTTTCCCCTTTCTTCGAATGGCGAGACCGTCGATCACATCCTCGCCGCGGCAATTCCGGCGAAGGAAGACTGGCGGCGATAACGGGCCCCGGCGCCTGCCTCTCCCGGCAACCGTTCCGGCGCGACGCTACCCGGCACGATTTCAGGCCTGTCAAAGAGAGCAATCCAGTTTCCTGCTGAGCGGATCGATTTTTGCGGTATTCTCTTTCCTCAATACAACAAAAAGGGTGCTTCCGCAGATGACCGCGCCGGGCAAGCAGGCAGATAGGAACGTCTTTCTTTTCGCCGAACAGATTGAGTTCGAAGACCTGCCCGAAACGTCCCTTATTCGCGTGTTGGACCGGTATTGGCGCGGCCTTCCGGCCAAGGGCGGATTGCCGTCGCGGAAAGCCATCCTGCCGGAAGACATTCCGGGGCCGCTCCTGCCGTGGATTTTGCTGCTCGACGTCATTCATGAGAACGGCGGGCGGGACTATCTGTACCGCCTGGTCGGCACATCGAACGCGACGATGATCGGCCGCGACGTGACCGGCCTGCGGGCGACGGATGCGTTCGGGCCCATGGACAAGGCCGCGATCGTGCGTTCCTACCATATCTCTGTGGACGGCAGGAAACCGACCTACTGGCGCGCGGCGGTCCCGCATGAATTGGAGTACACGATCCCGGTTTTTCGGGGCATATTTCCGCTGTCCACCGACGGGGAGACCGTCGACAAGGTTCTGGCGGCGACGATTCCCGAAACCGACGACTGGAGGGTGTGACGCGGGAGCGTCCGCCGAACCAACAGCGGGAGGCCATCCGCAAAGGTTCGCCCTTTGTGGAACTCGTACCCCGCGGCTTTCCGGTGCAAGCCCACTGAGAGGGTGACGGAACAGCCTTATATTAGCTTCCCTTAACACAAAATTAAGCCGGTATCTCTATACAGTCGCTGCATTGATAATATTGAGTTTTTTAAGGAATTCATTCACATGGCCAAGGCGCAGCGGCACCACGGCTCTTTCCTATGGATCAAGTCCATAGACAAGGCAGACATCCCCGAGAGGTCCCCCATCCAGCAATTGGAAAATTGCTGGAGAACACTGGCGCGTGAAGGACAGTTGCCAGCACGCCGCGAAATAGTTCCGGCGGACCTCGGCGCGGTAACGCTCCCTTGGATCATGATATTGGACGTTCTGCGCGCGCACGGCGAACTCGACTACAAATACCGCCTTCTCGGCACGGCGAATGTCGGTCTTCTGGGACGCGACCCGACCGGCAAGCTCGCCAGCGATATTCTGGGAAAAGCAGACCGCGCCACCATCAAGGCGTCTTTCGACCAAACGGTACTAAGCGGAAAACCGACTTACTGGCATGCCGGTTTGCCGCATGAACGGGATTTTGCGGTATCCGTATATCGCGCTGTCTATCCCCTCGCCGATGATGGTGTTACTGTGAACAAACTGATCGCCGCTGCTATACCAGAGGACGTATTGCTATAGGGCAGGCCACGAAAAGCTCCTTGCCGCACATCATCGCAACCTTGCTTGCGGTGACTGCCGCTCTGGGCCATTCCGCAAACCCGGCACTGGCCTGCGGGCCCGATGCGCGGGTCACCTTCACCGAAGGGTCGGACGATACCTTTCTGATCGAAAACAACAGCGTCATCGGCCTTTCACTGCAGCAGATGGCGATAGACCTCGCCGGCGCGGCCGGCGGCGTCATTTTCGATACCGATTACGGCGGCGCCGGTTGGAGCGCCTATCAACCGTTTCAGCCGCTGACCTCCACGGCGGTCCTGCGCGCCGCCTCTTCCGGGCTCGACGGTCATCAGCAACTGAGCCTCGTCTTCGACAGGTTCGCGCCGGGCGACCGCTTCGCCTTCGAAATCGACCTGGACGACCAATCGCAGGAGTCCGAATACGGCCAGACCATCGTCACCGGCAATGAGATCGCCGGCGCGGCCGTGATGGGTGTTTTCCGCGACACGCAGGGCCAGACCTACCGCGCCACCGGCTATTTCGATACCGACGGCCAGGCGGTCCTGAGCCAGGGGGCATGCAGCTGACGCGGCCGGCGCACGGCCAATCCGGCCCCCGTCGGTCAAGCCATCCCCCTTCAAGCCATTGATGGACGGAACAATAGTGTTAACTATCTGTTGGCGGATACTCTATGTTCCTGCTGCATACGGGATCCCTGCGATAGATGATCCCGCCCCTTACGGTTTCCAATGGAGCGACGGCCCTGAGTTCGAAAAAGTCATTTGGCGGTGCGGCGAGGGTATTCGCGATTTTGGTCCTGGCCGGCATTGTCGCCTGGGGAACCCGGGACCGATGGTTGCCCTATCTGGATGAAATGGCATCGACGGCGGGCGGCGACGCCGATGTCGTGACCGGCGGCGGCGGCGCCCCTCCGGCCCGCACGAAGGCGGCGCCGGGCGGCGCCCAGACGGTTCCGGTGCTGGTGGAAGCCGCGGGCGAAGCGCCGGACGAGGTGGCGATCGAGGCCATCGGCACCGCGCGCGCCGTACGGTCGGTCACGCTTTTCTCAGAAGTCGAAGGCGAAGTCGTCGATTTGCCCGTTCAATCGGGACAGCACGTCAAGGCCGGTCAGGTCATGATGAAACTCGCCGACAGGTCCGCCGCGCTTTCGGTCCGTGTCGCGGAAACCCGCGTCCGCGAGGCCAAGAGCGCGCTTGCCCGCGCGGACCAGCTGCGCAAGACGAATGTCCGCTCCCCAGCCAATGTGGAGGATGCGGAAGTGATCCTGGAACGCGCCACGCTGGAATTGCAGCAGGCGCAGGAATCCCTCGCCGACCGCACCCTGCGCGCGCCTTTCGACGGAATCGTCGGCATTCCCAAGGTGGAGACCGGGGACCGCGTCACGCCAGCGACGGAAATCGTCACGCTGGACGACCGGACGACCCTGCTGGTGGAATTCGAGGTCGCGGAAAGATACCTGTCGCGGCTGTCTCTCGGCATGGCGCTGGACGCGCGGACGCCGACCTTCCCGGACCGGCGCATCGACGGCAATGTCGATGAAATCGACAGCCGCGTCGATCCGGTATCCCGCACCGTCCTGATCCGGGCCGTCTTTCCGAACAAGGATGACGTCCTGCGCCCGGGCATGTCCTTTTTCGTCACCCTGAAACTGCCGGGCCCTGTGATGCCGACGGTGCCGGAACTGGCTCTGCAATGGCGGGACGGGAAGAGTTTCGTCTGGAAGATCGACGAGGGCGCCGCGCAGCGCGTCGATGTGATCGCGCGCCGCCGATTGAACGACACCGTGCTCGTCGAAGGGGATATAACGCCCGGCGACCTGGTCGTCGTCGAAGGCGTCCAACGACTTCGGAACGGCCGCATGGTCGATATTTCCGTCAATGAGGGAAGCTGACATGACGGCAGGGCAGCAAGGCGACGGCGGCGCGCATGGCAAAGCGGTAAACGACCTTCCGGCGATCAGCGTTCGCCGTCCCTATCTCGCCGTCGTCCTCAACCTCCTCATCATGATCGCGGGGTTCGGCGCGCTGCTTGGGGTCGAAGTCCGTGAATTGCCCGACGTAGACAGGCCGGTGGTTTCCGTGCGCGGGGACTATCCCGGCGCGTCCCCGGAAACCCTGGATGCGGAAGTCACCAGCGTGGTCGAGGCCGCGGTCGCCCGCGTGAACGGCATCGTCGAAGTGCGGTCTTCCAGCGAGGAGAACAATTTCCGCGTCCACGCCACCTTCGGCCCCACCATCGACCTGGCCGACGCCGCCACGGACATACGGGAAGCGGTCAGCCGGATCGAACGTCAGTTGCCCGACCGGGTGGAGAACCTGACGGTGATCAAGGCCGACGCCGATGCCGGGTCCATCGTGTCGCTGGCGGTATGGAGCGAAACGCTTGAGATCGATGCGCTGACCCGGGTCGTCGAAGACCAGATCCTTCCCGAATTGACAGCGGTGGAAGGCGTCGCCGACGTCAATGTCTTTGGCGAGCGGGAAACGGTCCTGCGGGTGAAAGTGGATCCGCTGAAACTGGCAAGCTACGGCCTGTCGGTCGCCGATGTCGCCGATGTCCTGCGGAACACGCGCTTCGACATTCCGGCGGGCAGTTTCAAGTCAGACGAGCAGGAAGTATTGGTCCGCGCCAATGCCTCGGTGAACGAACCGGAGAAGATCAAGGAACTGTTCATCCGCGAACCGGTCCGGATCGGCGATGTCGCCAATGTCTATTTCGCCCCCGCCGAAGCGGAAAGCTGGGTGCGGCTGAACGGGCGCCAGGTCGTCAGCCTCGGCATCATCAGGCAATCCAGTTCGAACACGATCGCCATCGCCGAAGGCGTGCAGCAGGCGGTTCAACAATTGAGCGAACGGCTGCCCCATGTCCATATCGAGACAATTTCCGACGACAGCCTGTTCATCAAAAGCTCGATCCGCGAACTGCTGGTCACGCTTGGCTACACCATCCTGATCGTCGTCCTGGTGATCGCCCTCTTCACCGGCCAGTGGCGCGCCTCGATCATCCCCACCGTCGCCATCCCGGTCGCGCTGGTCGGGTCGCTCGCCGCGGTCTGGATGCTCGGTTTCTCGATCAACCTCATCACCCTGCTGGCCATGGTCCTGGCGACCGGAATCGTCGTCGACGACGCCATCGTGGTTCTGGAGAATATCCAACGGCTGCGCGGCGAAGGGGTCAAGACCCGGGCGGCGGCCGTGCTCGGCACGCGTCAGGTCTTCTTCGCCATTCTGGCGACGACCGCGACCCTGATATCGGTCTTCGTGCCGATCAGTTTCCTGCCCTCCCAGGCCGGCCGGCTGTTCCAGGAATTCGGCTTCGTCCTGGCCGTGACGGTCGCGATCTCTTCCTTCGTCGCCCTGTCGCTGGTGCCGATGATGGTGTCCAAGCTGCCGAACCGGAAGGCGAAAGCCCCAAGCGGCCTGTACGGGCTGTGCTGCAAAGCCGGGGGCGGGTTGGTAAAGGCGTATGTCGCGCCGCTGGACATGGTGCTGCGCCATCCGATCCTGGTCTTCACCGCCTGCGCCGTGATCATCGTCGCCGCGTGGCAGGTCCACGGCGGCCTGCGCGAAGAACTGGTGCCGGAAGAAGACAGGGGCAAGGTCAGCGTCCGGCTCACCGGCCCGGACGGCGTCGGCCTGACCTATACCGACCGGCAGGTCGAAGCGGTCGAAAAGATCCTGCAGCCCTACCTGGATCAAGGGGTGGCGAAAAACCTCTACACCATCACCGGCCGCTATGACTTGAACCGGGGTCAGGTCGATGCGCGGCTTGTGGATTGGTCCGCGCGCACGTTGACGGAAAGCGAAATCGCCAATGCGGTGAACCGGCAGTTGAGCGGCATTCCCGGCGCCCAGGCCCGCGTCCTGCGCGGCAACAGCCTGAACCTTCGCAACGCGGATGGCGGTTTGGATTTCGCGCTGATCGGGACCAACTACCAAGAGATTTTCGCCCAGACCAGCCGGTTCACCCTGGCGATGGAAGAGCGCCTGCCCTGGCTTTCCAATACCCGTGTCGAGTTCCGCGCGACGCAGCCGGAATTGTCGATCAACATCAACCGCGAGCGCGCGACGGATCTCGGCGTCGATATCGGCGACCTCGCCACCATCATCCAGGTTCTGATCGACGAATTCGAAGTGTCGGAACTGACGGTGGACGATCTGTCCATCCCCATCATGCTTCAAGCCAATGAAGGCGCGATCAAGGAACCGGACGACATCGCCAATCTTTACGTTCCGGCGGCGGGCGGGCGGCTTGTGCCGTTGAGCCAACTGGTCTTCTTCTCCGAAAGTTCGGTCGCCGCCGAACTCGACCGGCACGAACAACGCCGGGCCATCGAGGTCAGCGCGGATATCGCGCCGGAACGGACGCTGCGCGAGGCGGTCGATTCCGTCCGCGCCCTGGCGCGGGAGGTCCTGCCGCCCGATACCGGCCTGATCTTCCTGGGCGAAGCGAAGGCCTTGAACGAAACCTCGTCGGATTTGGCGGTGACCTACGTGATCGCCTTCGTGGTGGTGTTCCTGGTCCTGGTGGCGCAGTTCGAAAGCATCACCAGCGCCCTGGTCGTGATCATCACCGTGCCGTTCGGGGTCTGCGCGGCGATCTTCGCGCTCTATCTCTCCGGCACATCCGTCAACATCTATTCCCAGATCGGTGTTTTGCTGCTGATCGGCATCATGGCCAAGAACGCGATCCTGATGGTGGAATTCGCCGATCAGTGCCGTGAAGACGGCATGTCGCCGATCCAGGCGGCGCGGCACGCCTCCCTCGTCCGGCTCCGTCCGATCATGATGACCATGATCTCGACGGTCTTCGCCGGCCTGCCCCTGATCTTCGGAACCGGCGCGGGCGCGGAATCCCGCACCAGCATCGGCTGGGTGATTTTCGGCGGGTTGGGCATCGCGGGTTTCGTCACCCTTTTCCTGGCGCCGGTGCTCTATTCCCGCATCGCCGGTTTCTCGAAACCGCGCAGCCAGGCGGGAGCCGAACTGCAGGACGAACTGCACCACGCGGAAGGTCACAATCTTCGAGAAGCGACCGGCGGCAAGGAAGTGCCTGCGGAATGACACGCGACGTCGCCATCGATCATGCCCGCGCCCTGCTTGAAATTCGGCTGACCGGGCTGATCGACGGCGCGGCGCTCGGCTGGGGCATCGGGCAAATCGAACAGAAATGCCGCAGCGACGATATCAGGTGCGTGGTCTGGGACCTGCGGAACGCCGATCTCAGCCAATTGAGTTTCTCGGTCATCCAAGGAACGGTCAGCGACTGGCCCAGCATCGCCCTGGACGAGAACGCCCGCATCGCCGTCGTCGCCGGCAGCGAACGGGACGAGATTCTGCTCCAATTGTGGCGGGAAGCCGGCCGCCACCGCGACAACCGGGAACGGAAAGTTTTTCTGAACATCGACGATGCGCGGAATTGGGCCGCCGAGCGGGAACGGTAGACCGCGTCAGACGGCCGCCATTTCCGTCCCCAGCATTTCCCCGACCAGCGCCGAGAGATCCTTGCCGCTTTCCTCCGGCGACTTGCCGCTGGTGTCCAACACGGCATCGGCGCGCCGGTAATCCGCCTCGCGGGCGGCGAGGATCGCCTTGAGGTCTTCCATCGCCTCCCGGTTCTGGGCCATCGGCCGCAAATCGCCCTGGGCCACGACACGCGACATATGCTCCTCGGGCGAGGTTTGGACCCAGATCGTATGGGTATGGTCCAGCAGATACGCGAAAGTCGAGGGTTCGGAGACGATCCCGCCGGCAGTGGAGAGCACGACGCCCTCATGGTCGCGGATCACCGTTTCCAGGCATCGCCGTTCATAGCGCCGGAAGGCGGGCTGACCGCTGAGCGCCAGGATCTCGCCGATGCTGCCGCCATATTCCTGCTCGATCACGCGGTTGAGCTCCACGAAGGGCACGCCCATTTTCTGCGCCAGCATCCGGCCCAGGGTCGACTTGCCGCCGCCGCGCAGGCCGATCAGCGCGATGCGCCGTCCTTTGATGTCCTCGCCCGCCGGGCGCATGATCTTCAGCGCGGCGCGGCGGATCGCGTCCAATTCCTCGGCGCTGGCGCGTTCCAGCAATGGGATCAGCGAAGCGACGGGCTCCGTCGCCTCCGCCTCCCCCGCGACGAGGGCCGCCAGGGGGACGTCCATCGCCATGGAAACCTGCCGCAGCAAGGCGATCGAGGGGTTGCCCGAGCCGCCTTCCAACTGCGCGAGGTAACGTTCCGAAACGCCGGAATCGCGGGCCAGGATGCGGCGCGTCATGCCGCGCTTGGCGCGCTCCGCCCGAACGCGCTCCCCAAGATGGGTGAGATATTCGACCAGCGCCGTATCTTCTTCGTTCTTCACCTTAACCAACCCGGCTTGAGTTATCGTCGTTACCGCCTGATGCCGTCCATTCCCGCATGACCCGTGCAATCGCAGTTTAATCGGACGAAATCCGACGGTCATACTATGATACGGGCTGCGGACAAGATGCAGTATAATGCTTTTCAGCCGCAACTGTCGGCATTATATTGCCGGTCACCGGGCGCATCCATGACAAAGTTGCACCTGACCAAGAGTCCGCGAACAGGGCTCGGTATAATGAGGCGCATAGCATCAGGGTAAACGCATGGGCGAGAACATTCATATTCTGGTCGGCACCATGACCGGCACGGCGGAGCTTGTCGCCGACGAAATACTGGACACATTGCTGGACAAGGGCGCGGAAGCCGAAATCTCGCTGATGGACGATCTGCGCGCGGACGCCGTTTCCGGGGCCGACACGGTCATCATCTGCACCTCCACCTACGGCCAGGGCGACGTGCCCGACAACGCCCAGGCGCTGCTGGAATCCCTGAAGGAAGCCAAGCCGGATCTCTCCGCGCTGCGCTATGGCGTTTTCGCCCTGGGCGACATGACCTATGCCCAGACTTTCTGCTTCGGCGGAAAACAGTTCGACGAAACGCTTCAGCAACTGGGCGCGCAGCGGATCGGCGACGCGCGATACCACGATGCATCGTCCGGATCCTTGCCGGAGGACGAAGCCGCGGATTGGGCCGCGGAATGGTACGACGGCCTGGTCGCCTGACGGCCCGAAGACACGAATAACAGAAGCCGGGCGGACTGACTGCCAGCCGAACCGGACCGCGACATTGACGTATAGGGAGGACGCTATGGCGGAAACCGGAACCCGGTTTGACGACGAATACAATGCGGCGGTGGACCTCATCGCCCGCAACCTGGCCGCGGGCCGGGCGGACAAGCCCGCCTTCATCGACATCAACGGCACGCATAGCTACGGCGATGTGGAGCGCCTTTCGAACCAGGCCGCCAACGCCTTGACCGAATTGGGCGTGCGCCGCGAACAGCGCGTGCTGATGTGCATGCTGGACACGGTCGATTTCGTCGCCGTCTTCCTGGGCTGCATCAAGGCGGGCATCGTCCCCGTTCCAGTGAATACGCGCCTGACGGCCAGGGATTACAACTTCATGCTGGACGACAGCCGCGCCGCTGCGGTCGTCATCTCCGAACCTCTCTATCCCCTGTTCGCGGAGGGCATCGGCACCCATCCGGCGCTGGACCACGTCATCGTCTCCGGCACGGACGCCCAAGGTCATATCAGCCTCTCGGGCCTGCTCGGAAAGGCTTCCGGCGATTTCGAACCGGCGCGCACAAGGCGCGACGACATGTGCTTCTGGCTCTATACGTCCGGCACCACCGGCATGCCGAAAGGCGCGGTGCATCTGCACAGCCATCTGATCGAAAGCGCGAACCTCTACGCCAAGCCGATACTGGGGATCGACGAGGACGACGTCGTCTA
>Ga0070726_10003144_pt1 | contig 14129 bp, 10 predicted proteins | sample tdAd471_FD_67275 | JGI IMG/M metagenome (GOLD analysis project Ga0070726, IMG submission 67275) | Marine sediment microbial communities from the Atlantic coast under amendment with organic carbon and nitrate - tdAd47.1 | ecosystem: Environmental > Aquatic > Marine > Coastal > Sediment | place...
TGGCATCCGCGAAGAGTGGGATCTCGGAGAGTTCGGCGTTATCGATCTTTTCGAAGGCGGCTTCCTCAAGGCGGGTCTGGACCTCGCGACGGACGCCCGGGCCGGCTTCACGCAAGTCGCCTGTGTCGAGCTCAACGCCGAAGCGGTTCTTGGCCCAGTTGTGCAGCCCCGCGGAGTCGAACTCCATGAGGAACTCGGAAGAATCGTCCGGTATGTATTCGCCGAGGGTGACGACAATGTTCGCCGCGACATCCTCTTTCGCGAGCTTGCGGATGGTCATTTCCATTTGATCCGCGTCTTTCCCCTTCAAACGATCGGAGAGAATCGAACAGTCGAGTTGCTCGCGAGCATACTCGGCGGCGCAGATTGCCGAAAACTCTGGGTCGAGATACTCGGCGATCGCGTCGTCGACAACATCTTCGATGTACTCGAAGATAAGGTCTTTGACCTGCTGACCTTCGAGGACGCGTTGGCGGAGGCCGTAGAATCGTTGGCGCTGGTGCTCCATGACCTCGTCGTATTCGAGGATGTTCTTGCGGATCTGGAAGTTGCGTTCTTCGACTTTCTTCTGCGCGCGTTCAACATTCTTGGAGAGCCATGGGTGCTCGATGGCGTCGCCTTCCTTCATCCCGAGGCGGGAGAGGAGTTTCATGGTGGTTTCGCCGGCGAACATCTTCATCAGGTCATCTTCGAGTGAAACGAAGAAGCGTGACGAGCCGTTGTCGCCTTGGCGGCCCGAGCGGCCTCGAAGCTGGTTGTCGATTCGACGGGACTCGTGGCGTTCAGTGCCGATGACATGTAGGCCGCCGAGGTCTTCGATATTGTCGAACCAGCGGAGGCGGTGCATGAGGCAGCGCCCGTTCTTGTCGAGCTCGGTACGGAGGTCTTCGGCGCTGGTTGAGTCGATGGCCTTGGGGCTCAGCCAGGTGTACTCATTGGCCCAGAAACGCAGCAGAGCGTGCTCAAGTTCGTCGAATGGCATCGACTCGGCTTCGCGTTTGTTGACGCCCTCGGCCTTGAGAACCTGCGGCGCAATCTTTCTGTACACATTTTCGCGGAGTTCATCTTCGGTCATGTCGGGCTTGAGCCCACGGGACGCGAGGCCACGCTTGAGGAGGTGTTCAATGTATTGCTCGCGGGTGAACTTTCCGAGTTTGATGTCGGTGCCTCGTCCCGCCATATTGGTGGCGATCATGACGGCGCCGAGTTGCCCGGCATCTTCGACGACATTCGCTTCTCGTTCGTGCTGCTTCGCGTTGAGGACAGAGTGCTCAATGTTGTGCTTACGGGTGAGCATCTGAGAGATCATCTCGGACTTCTCGACCGAGGTGGTGCCCACGAGGATGGGGCGTCCGGCGTCATGGAACTCTTTGATCTCGTCGACGATGCACTCCCACTTATCCTTGGCGCGGAGGAACATGAGATCATCATGATCTGCGCGGGCGATGGGCTTGTTCGTGGGGATCGAGACCACATCGAGTGAGTAGATGTCGTGGAACTCTTGGGCTTCGGTGTCCGCGGTACCGGTCATGCCGGAGAGGGACTTGTACATCTTGAAGAAGTTCTGGACCGTGACGGACGCGACGGTCTGGGTTTCGGGCTTGATGGGGACAGCTTCTTTGCACTCGACCGCCTGATGGAGCCCGTCGGACCACTGACGCCCAATCATCGGGCGTCCGGTGTTGGTGTCAACAATGACAATCGTGGGGTCGGCTCGCCCGGTCATGCGATCGGGGACATCCATGACAATGTAATCTTTGTCACGGGTGTACACGGCGTGAGCGCGAAGAGCCTGCTCGAGTAAGTGCGGGATGTCCATGTTCTCATCGACATAGAACGAACCAACGCCGGCAAGTTTTTGTGCTTCCGCGATACCCTCGTGAGTGAGGTGAGCACTCTTTCGTTCGGGTTCGAGCTCGTAGTACTGCGGGTGCTGATCGCGCTTGGATTCGATCTCGGGCAGCGCTGCCTGGGCGTCTTTGAGCTTCTTCTGGAGCTCGGGGACTTGGGATTTGTCGCGGGTCTGGCGGATGTCGCCTTCGAGACCCTTGATGGTTTCCTTGCAGTGCGTGACCTGGTCTTCGTACTCTTGCCAGGGACGCTGCATGTCGACGAGCTGGCGGGCGAGCTGGTCCGCGAGCTGATAGCGGGGTTGCTCGTCGTGGGCTTGGCCGGAGATGATGAGGGGGGTTCGGGCTTCGTCGATGAGGGTCGAGTCAACTTCGTCGACGATCGCGAACTGGCGTTTGCGCTGGACCTGTTGCTCGACATTTCGCTTCATATTGTCGCGGAGGTAGTCAAACCCGAACTCGGATGTTGTGCCGTAGACGACATCGCAGCGGTACATCTTCCGCTTCATTTCTTCCGGCTGCATGTGCATGGGATGGATGGCGCCGGCGGTGAGGCCGAGCCAGCAGAAGAAGGGGAAGGTCCAATCGCGGTCACGCTGGACGAGGTAGTCATTGACGGTGACGACATGGACCTGCTGACGCTGGACGGTGGCCATGTATGTCGCGAGGGGGGCGACGATAGTCTTACCTTCACCGGTCTTCATTTCGGCGATTTTGCCTTGGCCGAGGACCATGCCACCGATGAGCTGCACATCGAAGGGGCGTGCACGGAATGGGGGTTTGGATTCGGGGTAGGCCTCGCGGACTGCTTCATAGAGCTCGTTCGGGAGCTCGACCTGCATGTAGCCGGGGATTGGTTCGGTGTGCCCGAGGTATTGGCCTTCTGGTTCTGCGGGCTCGAGGGTATCGATCTTGGCCTTGGTTTCAGCGAAGAGTTGTTGGCCTCGTTCGGAGAGGACGGAAGGGTCGAACCCGGATTCGGGGTTGAAGATGTTGCGGATCCCCACTGCCCGGTCCATGACTTCGCGGGCGACGGCGAATACTTCGACGAGAAGGTCGTCGGGCTTCGCACCGTCGTCATAGCGGGTGCGAAACTCTTCGAGCTTGGCGCGAAGCAGGGTATCGGTGAGCTTGCGGGTCTCGGTTTCGAGGGCACCGATCGCATCTACGCGGGTGGTGTAGCGTTTGACGATGCGTTCATTGCGGGATCCGAATACCTTGGAGAGGAGCGGGCCGACGACGGGAATTTCTGCGCTTGCCATGGTTGGCGTTCTTTCTGGGAATGGGACGCGCGAGCGACACGATTGCTGTGGCGGCTCGGGTGGTGTGTTCTATAGGAAGATTTGGGCGCGATGATCGCGCGGGACGCAGCGTGCTCAGCTCTTCGCGGGCGGAGGCAAGTTGAGCGTGCGTCGTGACCACGATTCGAGCTGCACGCAAGCCGTAGGGCTGCTTATTGCAGGATCGATGTGGGTCGGGGTATCGCCCAGGTTGAAACCTGGTGACTCTTCGCGGAATGCCGTGGGAGTCGCCGGGGAAGATCGATCGACGATCTCGCGGAGTGCCTGAGCCATCTGGGCGGGAAGTCGGCGAGCGGATCGGTCAAGTGAATCACCCGCGGCGTTGGCAGCGGACGCAATCGAGCAGAGCAGTAGTTGCAGACCAATAGTGGCGATCACGATCCCGGATCGTCGGGACTGGTTGATCGAGATGTCATGGGTCGTCTGGTGCATCTATCCGTGTTCTCTATCGGCGGATCATGTCCCTGTTGGCAACATTGAATCCTCGATCACAGCGTATTGTCTGCATCTGGGGAGAGAATGTAAAGGTGTACTCGGGTATTGGTCCGATATCTTGTTTGCCCGTTTCACCTCTTTTTGGTTGAGATCGAGGGATGACAAGGCTTCAGTGCATCCATGAACAAGGACGAGAACATGCTCGCGACCCGACAGTCATTGACTCCCACCCGAGAATCTCTCACGCATAAGTTCACGATCGATCGGCATGAGGGGTATCTCACGATCGGTTTGTACCCGGATGGGACCCCCGGAGAGATCTTCATCAAGATCGCAAAGGAGGGGTCAGCGATTTCGGGGATGTGCCAGGCGTTCTGTCGGGCGTTTTCGATCGCATTGCAGTATGGGCTGCCCGTGGATGAGGCAGTGAAGCGGTTCAAGGGGATGCGGTTCGAGCCCAACGGGATGACGAGCAACCCGGACATCCCCGAGGCGGATTCGCTCGTGGATTATGTTGCGAAGTATATGGAACTGCAGTTTGGTGGGAAGACGCGACGGAGCTGAACGGATCAGGCGATGCGGTTCGGGGGTTCTTTGCCCTTGAGTACCGCACTGACATTGGCGCAGACCATCTCGGTCATCGCGCGGCGCCAGGCGATCTCGGCGCTGCCGATGTGCGGGGTGAGGACAACACGCGGATTAAGGATGAGCCCTGGGTGAACCTCGGGCTCTTTTTCATAGACATCGAGCCCTGCGCCCCAGAGTCGCTCCTCATCGAGGGCATCCACGAGGGCCTGTTCATCAATGACGGGACCTCGGGCGGTATTCACGATGATGGCGTCTTTCTTGACGCTCTTGAGGTTGTCGGCGTTGATGAGGTGGCGGGTCTGATCCGTCAATGGCGTGTGGACGGAGATGACATCTGCGGCGGCGAGGCCTTCTTCGAGGGTCATCCGCTGGGCACCGAGGGGCGCCATTTCAAATTCGAGATGCCGTGAACGGGCGACATAGGCGATGCGCATTCCGAAGGCTTTGGCACGGAGTGCGGTGGCGAATCCGATGCGTCCAGCGCCGACGATGAGGAGGAGCTTGTTGCACAGGTCCATGCCGAGGAAATCGTCCATCCCGAGTTGCCCATGCTCTGGATACTCGGGAGAGCGGGCGTAGAGGTCTGCTTCGATGAGTCTTCGGGCGGTGGCGAGGATGAGGAGCCAAGCGATATTGGCGGTACCTTCGGTGACAGCGTCGGGTGTGTTGCAGACGACGATCCCCCTGTTTTTACAGGCGTCGATGTTGATATTGTCGTATCCGACGGCGAAGTTGCAGACAATTTTCAACTGGTCTCCAGCCGCATCAAGAATCTCATCATCAATGGGATCCGTGTACATCGAAACGAGGGCGGTTAAGCCTGGCACAAAGCGGATGAGGTCTTGTTTTGCAGGCTTATCCGAGCCGAGCACTTTGATGCAAGCGCCTGGTATATCGGGTTTTCCGACGGGGTTGCGCGTGAAGCCGACGATGGGTTGGGTGGCGGTCATGTCACAAGCGTAGCCCCGATTGCTGCAGTTTCGAACTGGTATATCAGGGGTAAATGAACGAGCGATTTCATCCTTCTCAATCGTATCGGCGAAGAAAAATGCAGAATTCTTCGAGAATTGCAGGCCAAAATGCTTTTAGAGTGCCGAAACTAGTCCGGTAAAATCGAGCGTGTTTGGAGAGCACGCAGCATACCGGTATGCAAGAACGGAGTACCAGAAATGGCAAAGCGAACCACCAAGAAGAGCACTCGTCGTCCCGCAAAGAAAACCGCAGCGCGTAAGCCCGCGGCCCGCCAGACGACCGCACGCAAGGCACCTGCAAAGAAAGCAGCGCCTGCAGCAGCAAAGAAACCGACTCGTATTGTTGCGGCAAAGGAAAAGCCCCGCACGAAGTCTGAAGTCCTGACCATCATCAGCGAGCATGTTGGCATCTCGAAGAAGGAAGCCGCTCAGGTCTTTGAGGTCATGGGCGAAATGATCGAGAAGGACCTCAAGAAAGGTGCCTGCGGCGCATTCAATGTCCCTGGCATGATGAAGGTGACCGTCCAGCGTAAGCCTGCCACCAAGGCACGCAAGGGCATCAACCCATTCACTGGCGAAGAAACCGTGTTCAAGGCCAAGCCTGCACGCAATGTAGTGAAGGTCCGCCCGCTCAAGGGCCTGAAGGACCGCGTCTGATCCTACACGAGCGATCAACAACTAAAAACGCTCCGTATTTACGGAGCGTTTTTTCATGCACGGACTGAGAAAAGGTGCCTTGTCATCATCGTTGGCGGCGATACTGTGTTTCCTGCATGCTTGGATCGGATTGTGCTGACCCAGCAGATTGTCTTGAGAAAAGGTGGCCGAGTTGCAGGTTGATAAGCGAGTCAATTCCCGAGCAGTGGCGTTGGAGACAACGCTGTTGGTCCATGGCGTGCCCCATAATGCGAGTCTCCTGCTCGCGGAGGAACTCGATGCGATTGTCCGTGCTGAAGATTCAACCCCCGCATTGATTGGGGTAGTTGAAGGACGGGCTACTGTCGGGATGAATCGAGCTGAGCTGCAGTCGATGATCGAGGGGGGGGATGTCCCGAAGGTCAACACCGCGAATCTCGGGCATGCGTTCCATGCGGGATATTCGGCCGCGACGACGGTCAGTTCAACGATGGAGATCGCGGCGCATGCGGGTTTGCGAATGTTTGCTACTGGTGGGATCGGCGGTGTCCATCGAGGGTATGGGGAGCGACTTGACATATCAGCTGATCTTGTTGCGTTTACTCGCTATCCGGTAGCCGTTGTCACGAGTGGTGTGAAATCGATTTTGGATGTGGTTGCGACGCGGGAAGCCTTGGAATCGCTCGGGATCACCGTTATTGGGTTTAGAACAGACACCTTCCCTGCGTTTTACATGCGTGATGGCGGGTGCGGTGTAGATATCAGGATTGATGATCTCGATGACTTGGCCAGATTCGTGCGATCTGAGTTACCTCGGACCGGGAGAGGGATCGTGATCGCGAATCCGATTCCAGCTGATGACGAGATCTCGAAGCCCGATTGGGAGGGATGGCTACAAGAAGCTGAACGGCGAGCGATTGATGAGGGGGTCTCTGGACGAGATGTATCGCCGGCAGTTCTGAGTGGGCTGCATGAGGTATCTGGGGGACGGACACTCGAAGCCAATATTGCTCTGGTGAAGTCGAACGCCCGGGTCGCGGCAGCGGTGGAATCTCGACTTTGAGTGTGGATAACGCTCTACCGCGGTCCTTTCCGGTCGTTTTTGAGCTTATCGGTCGGTTCTTCACAGAACATTGATGCTCTAATCCCTGCCAATTCACCCGTTCAAAGGGCGTTTCGTGCTAGGATGGAGTGTTTCCACGAAGCACTGGTGAGGAGACACCGGGGCTTTTCATACGAGAGATCGCAACGGCGTCGTACGGGGGAGTATCCCGGCGAGCCGGTGCAGGGGTATCGCGCCCCACTAAAGGAGACTGAGACCATGCGTCATCAGATTGGAATCGCGGCACTGATCGCAACGGCAGGCATGTGCGGCAGTGCGATCGCACAGGACAGCGTCAGCAGCAACCTCGGTGGGCTTCCCGGCGATGCACTTGATCCCTGGACAGACCACTGCGCGGCGTATGTCGTTGATCTTGCCCCTCTGAGCACTTCCGGCGGTCACATGTTCGGTGTGGCTCCGCTGCTCAAAAGCACACAGATTGATCCTGCGTTCTTTAACAACCTTGGCTCGATGGCCACCATCAGCCCTGATGTCATCAGTGATGTCCCCTTTTCCCAGGTCAGCTACATGGCTTGGGATACCGCAGGTGCCGGTGTTGATGAAAACAACACCGCTGGCATGATCGTCAGCACTAGCGGGAACGCGTCCCAGTTCGCTATTGGGTGGTCCGAGTTCGGTACTTCGGTTTCTGGAAACAGCTACAACGGCCTGATGGGTGCGATCGTTAACTTCGATCCTTCAGACTCCAACCGTCTGTATGTTGATCGTCGCATGGGTGCGGTAAACAGCGCTTCGGGTCTCGTTGGCGACTCGTCCCAGTTCGGCGGTCCATCCGTCGACGCAAATGGCAATATGTATTTCCGTGCGGACAACTTCGGATCCACTGGTCCGGACCAGCTGAGCGGCACCAACATCCTCCGCACCCGCCTCTCGGATCGCGACTGTGGCGTGCAGAACTATGTTTCGCTCGGCGGCACGCTTGACGCGACTGACTTCATTATTCAGGGTGGCGATACGCACTCCGTGCCCAACAACATCCCCGCTTCGGTTGCGGGTGGGAATGGTCTCTACGCTGGCCCAAACTTCAACAGCGAGTATGTCTACGGTGGATCGCTTGGATCAACCACAGCGACAACTGGTCACTTTGACACCAGCGGCGGACAGCTCGGCGATCACCGCGGGAACATGGGTGGCATGGTCGGCGATCCCTTCGGATTCGGTGGCGTTGCGACATTCGGCATCTACGCGAAGGACGCTGCAGACGCGACTAGAACCATGAACATCTGGGGTGTTGACTCGAGCGGTGCCGTCGCTGGCAGCCGTGCGTTCGATGTCCCCGCCAGCGTGACCGACAATGACGACGGGTTCAGCCTCGCTTACACGAGCTTTGCTGAGTTTGTAAACTACTTCGGATCGGTCCCGTTCCGTGGCGGTGTTGGCAATGTCGCGGTTGGCCAGGACATCAACGGCAATGCCCTCTTTGCTGCAACGATTTCTGAGAACGGCTTCGGCGATGACTTCTCGAACCAGATCATCGTTGGACGCTACAACTCGGACACCGGCGCAACTGATTACACCTTCGCGGGTTACATCGATCAGTTCAACCTGTTCACGCAGGACGCTGGCAAGCCGATTTACGATGCATCAGGTATGGAGATCGGCCAGCTCGTGAACCTCGACGCGGTCACCGGCGGTTCGCCGCTCGGCCCGTCTCTTTCTGCTCCGGCGTTCGATGCCGCTGGCAATGTGTGGTTCATTGGTGCTGTCGAGCTCTACGATCGCTTTATGGATGGCGGTTCGGACTTTGACGGCGCACTCCTCCGCGCTGTGCTTGATCCAGACACCTTCTCGTACCGTCTTGAACTTGTTCTCGAGAACGGCACTCGTGTGACCGGTGCAAACTCGGGCCTTGAGTACTCGGTCGACTTCCTCGGTACCGCCAATGGTGCCGGTGGTGCGAACCCGGGCTCGCTCTGGTCGAACAATGTTTCCTCTATGGCTTGGAACGGATCGGACATCTCGGGCACTGAGCCCGGTGATGAGATCGCCAACGGTGGTGTGATCGTCAACACCTCGATCACTTATGACATCGACGGCGACGGGATCTTCAACGATCCGACAAGCGGCAACTTCAACCCGGACGCCCCCGCTGACGAGTCGTACAGCGTTGCGTTGTACATCGGTTACTACCAGGATGGTCCTGCACCATGCCCGGCAGACCTGAACGGTGACGGCATGCTGAACTTCTTCGATGTTTCGGCATTCCTGTCTGCCTACAACTCGATGGATCCGATCGCGGACTTCACGGGTGACGGACTCTTCAACTTCTTCGATGTTTCGGCGTTCCTCTCCGCATACAACGCGGGTTGCCCGTAATCAATATCGATTCTCGTATGAAATCGACAGCCGCGCCTGAGAAGGCGCGGCTGTTTCTTTGACCCCATAACTCCATGCTCCATCCCGCAAAACGGAAGAAACCCTCTTCCCTCCGTAAGTCGTGTGATACAATGAGCTTGGAAACAGGAGAAAACCAATGAAATCACGCTCGGCCACGATTGGATTGCTACTCGCCGCACTCTGTGGATCTGCTCACGCGCAATGGGATCCGTTCAATGGAGACTGGGGCAAGGAAGATCCGCGTGATCTGCGCGTCATGACTTGGAATGTGCAGGACGGGATCTGTTCTTCGAATGACAAGGGCGATGATTTCAGTGATTGGAATGCGCTCGTCCGAATTGTTGCGGCCCTTCAGCCGGATGTGTTGATCCTTCAGGAATGCGGCGACAACTCCGGGAACAATACAGGCTCTGGCGTCGATTCTGTGACCGAACTGGAAACCGTTGCCCATTTGTTCATCAATGGCGGCAATGATCCCTTTGAAGGCGGCAGCGTCGGATCCTACACCAAGCTGTTTGTTCCCAGTTACGATCTGCCTTATGTCTTTGCATCAACCAACTCGGACGGGTTCAATCGGAACATGATTATGTCTCGATATCCGTTCGAGGACATCAATGGTGGCGGCGCAGAGCTGAGCAACTTCGTCGTCCTCCCGGATGAGTACCAATCCGGTGGGAATGGCGGGATTCGCGGGTTCATGTTCGCGGAGATCGACCTGCCGGACGAGATGTATGCGGGAGATGTTGTTGTCGGGAACGCCCACCTCAAGGCCGGCGGTGACAGCAGTGATTATGAACAGCGCGAAACAGCTGCTTTCAACACGGCATACTTCATCGATTACTACTACAACGGCGCCGGGACAGGAATGAGCGATCCCAACGGGCGCGTAGCTGTTCCCAATGTAGGGGAAGTTCTCGATGAGAATACGCCGGTCATTTGGGGTGGAGACCTGAACCAGAACCCAAGTTCTACGAGCCCGAACTCCATCATGACGAGAGCGGAGAACTTCGGTGGCACGGATGGGACCGACCGTGATCGAACTGATGCGTCGTTTTCGAATGCTTCACAACCGGTTTCCGGAGACACGAGCACGCAGGGAAGTTCGAGCCGGCTGGACTATATCTGTTGGCAGGACTCCATAGCACAGGTACGCCGTCAGTTCATCTTCCGTTCGAGTGGGAGCAATATGAACACGGGCCGTTTACCGTACCCAGTAAACTCGTATCCAGTGAATCCATTGTCGGCGTCTTCGCTTGCGTCAGACCATCGCCCTGTCGTGATCGATTTCATTTTGCCGGAAGCGGCAGCGGATCAATGCCCCGCCCCACCGGACTACAACGATGACGACACACTTGATTTCTTTGATGTGAGCGCGTTCCTTGGTGCTTTCTCCGCTCAAGATCCGAGTGCAGACATCACGGGGGATGGAACTTTCGACTTCTTTGATGTGTCCGCTTTCCTCGGGCTTTACAGCGCTGGCTGCCCGTGATTGGTTCACTGATCGCCTGAGGTATCTCTCATGGTCCGGACCTGATCGACCGCGGCGTCGAGTTCTCGTTTGAGTTGTCGGACACGGAGAAGCGATTTCACACGCGTGATGAGCTCAAGCTTGTTGACTGGTTTCGTGAGGAAATCATCTGCGCCGGCATCGACAGCACGCTCAACATCCCCCACTTCGTTGAGGGCAGTGACCATAATGATCGGGATGTCGCGTGTGTCGGGGTTCTTTTTGAGCTTTTCGCAGACCTGATATCCGCTCATGCGAGGCATCATGATGTCGAGGAGAATGATGTCTGGAGCATCCTTCTCGATGGACTCAAGCGCTTCGAGTCCATCTCGAGCAAGCCTGATCGGCCCGCCCATCTCATCAAGGTAGGCATGGAGCAGTTCGAGATTCTGTTCGTTATCGTCAACGATTAGGATCCCCTCGTGGGCGCTCACGGCGTCATCGGACTCGTGCTGGATAGTTTGCGGGTCGTTCATGGGGCTCCCTTGGCGGGTTTCAGGGCACTGGGTGCTCTTGAGCACTCGGCGCGAGGTGTGTGCCTAATCTTTGGGACACGGATCGATCAAGACCAGTACTTTGCCTAGAGAGATCCAAGAGTAGATGTCGGAGGATGATGAGTTGGGCACCTGGAATCAGCAGTTTTCGTCAGTAGGCTTCGATGAGTTACTCGCAGAAATCGGCTCAGAGCCGCGAAAAGCGGTGGAGCAAGTTCGGCAGTGGATTAGCGAGCAACTCTCTTGGAAGCCCGATTTAAAGCACTATCAGTCCTCCTGGGGCTGGGCGGAGGGGTACGAGGGGCAATCCGAACAGGATACGCCCCTGTGTGGTGTCTTTCTGATCCCTGAGCCCGAGCGAGAGCGTGTAGCAGTTAGTTTCAAGCGCTCTGGCATCGGACTCATCCATGACGCAGCTCTTTCGAAAAGTATCCGCGCTGAAGTCCGCGATGGTACATGTGTTCGAGACATCATCTGGGTCGAATGTTCGCTGCAAACACCAGCCGACGCGGAAAGTGTGTGCGACCTGCTCGAAGTGCTCTCCGATTAATCGCGAGGGTTGAAGCGAGAGCGCAGCAAGTGCCGATAGGTACTGCAAAGCTCTGGAGGACTCGATGCGACAGATGATCGGTGCGTTTTATTCTCAGGCGGTTTCGGGTCGGAGTCTTTCGATCTTCGCTTCAGCATTTGTGCTCTTGTCCTCTCTCGGCATCGTCCGGGCGGGGCCATTAGATGAAGAAACACAGCGTCTGATTCGCCACGCGAATCTTGGGAATGCAAAGATCGGCCTGAGTGTGATAGATCTGGATACTGGCGAAGAACTCGCCAGTCACAGGGCGGACTCAGCACTTATACCCGCATCAACGATGAAACTGTTGACAACGGGCATGGCTCTAAAGGTGCTCGGTGAGGATTTCACTTTTCGCACGGAGTTGATTGTTGACGAGAGTGTATCGCCCCCGATCCTGATCATCCGAGGCGATGGCGACCCCGCACTGGGAGATCCGGCGATCTTTATAGATGAAACACCTGGCGTAGAACTCGACACTTTGCTCGATCAGATCGCCATGTCTCTCAAAGCGGGCGGGATTACTTCGTTGTCGGAAGTTGTCATCGATGATCGCGTGTTCGATCGAGAGTACACACACCCGGCATGGCCTGAGGATCAGCTCAACCGCTGGTATTGTGCCCAGGTCGGCGGGTTGAACTTCCATACAAATGTGATCAATATATACACCAAGCCTTCAACCGGTGGGACCCCGATTGTCGAGATGATCCCGGATGCGTACTGGGTCCAGATGCGGGTGAAGGCAAAGTCCAATCGGAATTCTCGTGATACGGCCTGGGTCTCACGCCCAACCAAGGCCAACTCCTTTACCGTGCATGGAAATGTCAGCACTCAATCTGAAATACCCGTATCCGTCGATACCCCCCCGCTGTTCGCGGGAAGAGTGTTTGCTCAAGCACTGGCAGATCGAGGAATCCCCGTCGGAACCGAGGGGCGTGATGGATATTCCGCCGTGCGACTCTGGGATGTTGGAGATGAGTTTGTCGAATCGCGTGTGGTCGCTGTGATCACGACACCGATCGCGGATGTGCTCAAGCGGATCAATACAAACTCCCACAACCTGTATGCTGAGGCCCTGCTCAAACGCGTTGGCCATGAGGTGACATCCGACCCCGGATCATGGGAGAATGGTGGCGCCGTGTTGCGGATGGCACTATCCGACGCTCTGGGAGCGGACGCAGCTGAGACAACAGTAATCTCTGATGGTTCAGGCATGTCACGTGAAAACCGGGTCACGGCGAACACATTTGTCGGTTGGTTGAGATCGGCCGCTCGCTCAGATCACTGGGACACTTTTTCACAATCGCTTGCAATCCCCGGCGAAGGCACGCTTCGAAAGCGATTCACAATCGACTCTCTACGCAACTCGCTGCACGCGAAAAGCGGATACCTTACGGGAACTTACGCACTCGCGGGTGTGCTCGAACATCCGCGTACGAAACAGCGTGTCGGTTTTTCGATCATGCTCAACGATGTTAAGGTAGGGTCAACTTCGAGGAACGCGAAGCCATTTATCGATGATGTTGTTGAGCAGATCGATGCGTACCTGAGCGAAATCGCGGGTGACCCTGCAATGGGTGGATGACTCTCATGGGCAAAGGAGTGAAGTTTGCTTGCGTAGCCCTACTGAGCATCCATCAGTTCGGGTGTGATGGTTCAGATGGGAACTCGTTTAGTGAAGAGACTCGAACTCACGCTCCATCTGAGGCAGTTCACGATCAATCAATACGCAGTTCTGATCGAATGTGGGCGAGCAGGTTTCTTGGAACGGTTGATATCAACTATCCTAACGGACGCATGGTTCGTACTGGTGCTGTGCTTATCGATGAGCAAACCGTTGCGATGAGCGCGTCCACACTCTTTGGTGCCGAATCAGCCCGTGTGTTCTGGGAATGCTGTTCGCCGCGAGATATTGCTGAAGTCATTGGGTATGACGCCGCACTCGACATAGCACTCGTTCGAATCGAATCACCACTTACCGATCCGGGACCAATCCCAGTACGGGAACTGCCTACCGAAGCGGATATTCCGCTCAGGATTGTCTTCACCCTGCCTCTGCGATTCGAAGAAATGGTTGGGTACACAGAACTTGAAACCCAGGTTGTTGGATTGCACGAGTGGTCCGGTTACGGCGAAGCCATCGTGTTCAAGAGTGAGCCGGACATCGTGTTGGATGGATCCATCGTTGTGGATCATGAGGGATACCCGCTTGCGTTTCTTAATGGATGGGGCGGCAGCGAGCATGATCTCGGGATCAGGTTTAAACGCGTGCTGCAGATTGAACGCCACGAACCTATCAACTTGAGCGATTTCACGCCC
>Ga0070726_10003145_pt1 | contig 14125 bp, 12 predicted proteins | sample tdAd471_FD_67275 | JGI IMG/M metagenome (GOLD analysis project Ga0070726, IMG submission 67275) | Marine sediment microbial communities from the Atlantic coast under amendment with organic carbon and nitrate - tdAd47.1 | ecosystem: Environmental > Aquatic > Marine > Coastal > Sediment | place...
ATAAACATAGATTGCGTGCATTTAAGGAAATGAAATTGGCCTGCGTATTCAATCCACCGCTCAATGGCAAAGAAGTGCATAACGCAGAAGGCGCCTATGAGCTGGCCGCCGCAGCATTAGTAGAATAGGGAGAATAGGAAGAAATGACAGTAATGACCGCTACAGCAGAAAATCGGTATGGTAAGCCTAGTGATCGCTACCCTTCCCGAGGTGTACAGAAGGCTCAACTTCTCGACCGCCAAGACCCCATTGTTTATGCGCCAGAAACAAAACCAGCGCCCATTGATAAAAAACTCATTGAGCAATATAACGATCAGGGCTTTATTGTTTTGGAAAACGTTTTTAACCCTGAAGAAGTGAGTCATTTTCAGCAAGAACTGGATCGGCTTAGAAAAGATGAGGCGGTCAAAGCATCGGGAGAGACGATCACTGAGTCAGACAGTGGAGAGGTACGTTCTGTGTTCAGGGTGCATGAAGTCAGCCCTCTCTTCAATAAACTATCGAGGGATATTCGGTTGCTGGGGCTGGCTGAATATTTACTCAATGATCAAATATATATCCATCAATCGCGCCTTAATTACAAACCGGGATTTCGCGGCAAGGAGTTTTATTGGCATTCGGACTTTGAAACCTGGCACGTAGAAGATGGCATGCCTGCGATGCGCGCTTTAAGTATGTCTATCACGCTGACCGAAAACGATGAAAATAATGGCCCATTAATGCTGATCCCTGGATCCCATAAAAAATACGTGGTCTGTGAAGGCGAAACACCCAGGCAGCATTTTAAAGCCTCGCTAAAGAAACAGGAATACGGCATACCAGACGATAAAAGCCTCAGTCAACTTGCTGCCTCTGGTGGTATTGTCGCGGCAACAGGGAAGCCCGGGAGCGTCATTGTTTTCGATTGCAATATTATGCATGGCTCGAACGGTAATATTACACCTTACCCACGCTCAAATGCCTTTTTCGTATATAACGCCATTAGTAACCGCGTGACGGAGCCTTACTGCGATCAACCACCTCGCCCTGAATATATTTGCAGCCGAAAACATATTGGTGTCGTAACAAACACGGTTGCTGAGACCGCTCATGAATAGCCGAGAGAGCAAAGCGCTCAAACGACAAATTTGTGCTCGTATTGCTAGCTTGGAGGTGCAACTAGCGGATTTAAAGCACAACCGACAAAAGCTGGTTAATCAATCGGATGATGAATCGGCAACGATGGATATAAAAATAACCTCAGCCGTCAATTCCCAAGTTACCGATAGTGAACAGCTAGAGTTGGCGCAATTAAAAGAAAATTTACAATGGCTTGATACCGAGGAAGCGGGGTTTTGTAGCGAATGTGGTTGTGCCATTCCCATCGCTCGCCTCCAAGCAGTGCCTGTGACGCGCTTGTGTATTGGTTGTGCGGGATAATGAAAGGAGCTTTATGAATTGCCATAGCGTAGAAAAAATTGGCGGCACCTCGATGAGTGATTATCGAGCTGTGCGCGATAATATTGTGCTTAAGCCTACCCGGAAAACTACCAACTACCAGAGGGTATTCGTGGTATCTGCCTATGCCGGTATCACCGATGCATTATTGGAGCATAAAAAATCAGGTCAACCTGGGCTTTACGCCCTGTTCGCGGGCAGCGAAAAGGATGAAAGCTGGCTTGTTGCTTTACAAAAGTTAAGGGAGAAATTTCAGGCTATTAATGCCGGATTGTTTAACGATGAAATGGCATTGCAGCGTGCTAACCAATTTATTGGCGAACGTCTTGATGCCGCCGAAGCGTGTTTAGAGAGTTTGCAAAAACTGTGTGGCCACGGACATTTTTCATTAAACAAGCACTTGGGAACAGTCAGAGAGCTGCTGGCAAGTATTGGCGAGGTGCATAGTGCCTGGAACACCGCGACATTATTACAACGTGACGGGATCAATGCTTGTTTTGTGGATTTGAGTGGCTGGAATTCAGATCGCCATATTTCGTTGGATGAGCTTATTCTGGAGGCATTTAGGGAGATTGATTTATCCAAACAACTCCCTATTGTGACCGGATATACACATTGTAAAGAAGGCTTGATGGCAAGTTTCAATCGTGGTTATAGCGAAATGACCTTTAGTCGAATTGCCGTGCTCACCGGTGCAGCGGAAGCAGTCATCCACAAGGAATTTCACCTGAGCAGTGCTGATCCCCGGCTAGTGGGGGAAAAGAATGCGGTGCCGATCGGGCGTACCAATTACGATGTGGCCGATCAATTGGCGAATCTTGGAATGGAGGCCATTCATCCGAAAGCGGCAAAAGGGTTACGGCAGAATAATATTCCGTTAAGAGTCAAGAATACCTTTGAGCCTGAGCATGCGGGAACATTAATTACCTCCGATTATGTGAGCAACAGTCCCTGTGTTGAAATCATAGCCGGGTGCAAAGGTATCTATGCCTTGGAGCTGTTTGATCAGGATATGGTCGGACAAATCGATCTTTATGACCGTGAGATTTTAGCGGTATTGCGTCGTTTTAAAGTGCATTTTTTGGCGAAAGATATTAACGCTAATACGATTACGCACTACCTTTCGACTAACTTGAAAACCATGAAACGATTACAAAAAGTGCTGGAAGAGGTCTATCCAGATGCTGAGCTTAATCAGCGAAAGTCAGCTATCGTCTCGGCTATCGGCAGTGATATGAAGGTAACAGGAATTCTCGCCCAGGCGGTTACTGCCCTGGCTGAACAGAAAATTAATGTGCAAGCCATGCATCAGTCTATGCGGCAGGTAGATATGCAATTTGTCGTTGATGAAAATGATTATGAGCTAGCGATTAAAAGTCTTCATCAATGTCTGGTTGAGGTACACGAGCACGGAAAAGCGATTTGTCTTGCGTGATCAGGCCAGGGTTGTTCGATGGATTACCATTGCTCCAAGCATTCTTGACGGCTGAAAAAAACAGTAAATAAGGACGGCATGACTGCCGTTAAAGCCATAGGGTCACTCTTGGAGGAACTCGGTTCAAGTGATGCCAAACCAACAGACCAAGAAACCTGACCCAATCCGAATTCAAGGTTAAGCCTATGATAGGTCAATCCACCTCCACGCAGATTATCTTTTCCTTTCTCGGATTCATGCTGATGTTTACGGCGATTGGCTTATCGTCAATCTTTAAGAGTCGGGGAACCCGGCATGATTATTATCTTGCGGACAGCACTGTTCAACCTTGGCTGGTTGGTTTGTCGGCGGTGGCGACCAACAATAGCGGCTACATGTTTATCGGGGTTATCGGTTATACCTATGCGACAGGGTTAGCTTCAATTTGGTTGATGGTAGGGTGGATTGTTGGTGACTTCTTGGCATCGTTGTTTGTTCACTCACGGCTGCGCCAAGCAACGGCAAGTAGTGGGGAAGTCAGTTATGCTGGTGTGCTGAGTCATTGGTATGGAGGTGATCACGATAAGCTGCAGCGCCTCATCGGGATTATCTCTTTGATTTTTCTAATGGCCTATGCCGGTGCACAGTTGATTGCGGGTGGTAAGGCGCTGCATGTGTTGTTCAATTGGCCGCTTTGGGCCGGTGCCGTCATAGGTGCAATAATGGTGGCGCTTTACTGTTTCGCGGGTGGTATTCGGGCGTCCATCTGGACTGATGCTGCGCAATCGAGCGTGATGCTGATTGCTATGGCGCTGCTGTTAGTTGTTAGCCTAGTGGCGCTAGGCGGCGTTGATAGTGTTATTGTTAGCATGGGAAAAGTGGATGGTTTTCTTGATTGGTTCCCTAAAGATTTAGCACTGCCAGGAGTGGCCGGAGGAGTGTTGTTTGCTGTCAGCTGGTTATTTGCAGGATTATCAGTTATCGGACAGCCGCATGTGATGGTTCGTTTTATGGCGCTTGATGATGACAACAATATGCGTAAAGCGCGCTTTTGGTACTACTTATGGTTTTCAGGATTCTACAGCCTGGCAACAGCCGTTGGCTTGCTGTCACGTCTGTATCTGGCTGATACAGGTAGTTTCGATGCGGAACTTGCCTTACCCACGATGGCGCTTGAATTACTGCCGCCGATATTGGTTGGGCTGATTCTGGCAGGAATCTTTGCCGCCACCATGTCCACTGCGGACTCGCTGGTGTTGAGTTGCTCTGCTGCCGTTACCCATGACTTATTACCGAAAAATATTGAGCGCCCCCTCTTGATCAAACTCACCACTATTGCCATTACCGGCTGTGCGTTGTTATTGGCGCTAGTCAATAACCAAAGTGTTTTTAGCCTGGTAATTATGTCTTGGTCAGGGCTCGCTAGTGCCTTTGCACCATTGCTCATAGCTCTTTGTGTGGGTTGGAAACCTGGGCAGGTGTTGAGTATTGTGGCGGTCATTTTGGGTTTATCTGTGGCGCTATTTTGGCGGTATATGGGTTGGCAACATGCGGTTTATGAAGGTTTGCCGGGTATTTTGGCTGGGGGTGTTGTGATTGCCCTTGGTCAAATTAAGTTTGCGCGAGGCAGATAAAAATTTCAGTAATCTGGAACTCCGATCCAATACTTGTTGAGCTAAATCGAATACGCGGGGATGATGGCAAATTCACAACGCTCTATCTATAATGATCAGCGAAGCAGCCCACTAATTGAGACACCTAACTAAGCTACCTGCCTATGTCGACCTCCATCGTATTAACTGTGATCACTAATGACCGTCCCGGCATCGTAGAAACCCTATCGCAAACCTTGGCGTCACACGGTGGTAATTGGACAGAGAGCAGTATGCTGTCATTGGCCGGGAAGTTTGCTGGGATTTTGATGGCAAGTGCACCGGATGATCAAGTGGATGATTTGATAGCTGACTTAAAATCATTGAGCTTAGCTGGACTACAGATTGTGGTGGAGCGAACTACGGCGCTACCACGACCTGAAGGTGGGCGGGAGTTCTCTCTGGAGTTAGTGGGTCAGGATCGCCCTGGGATTGTACGAGATATTACCCGGATATTGGCGAAGCATCATATTAATGTCGAAGAGCTGGACACTGAGTGTCAGGACGCATCGATGTCAGGTGAGAGCCTCTTTATTGCCAACGCCCGCTTATTGGTGCCATCCACTACCTCGCTCAATGCTGTGCAAAATGAGCTGGAAGATTTAGCGAATGAGTTGATGGTGGATATCAAGCTGGAAGAATAGCTATTGTATCAGGTGATGATCGTTGAAATAGCTAAGCGACCATCACCTGTCCATAGAACTACTGAATTAATGTCTCATTCAATATCGCGTTCAAGGTAGCACTAGGGCGCATTACCTTCTTAACCGTCTCTCTTTTCGCGTGGTAGTAGCCGCCCAATTCAGCCGGGTGGCCCTGAGCCTCACTTAACTCACGGATAATCTGTTCTTCATTTTCAGCGAGCTTTTTTGCGAAGGGAGCAAATTGAGCAGCAAGTTCCGAATCCTCGGTTTGAGTCGCTAACTCCTGAGCCCAATACATGCCCAGATAAAAGTGGCTGCCACGATTATCCAATTCACCAGTTTTGCGAGATGGTGATTTGTTATTGGTGAGTAATTTTCCAGTAGCAGTATCCAGGGTTTTGGCTAGGATTTTTGCTCTGGGGCTATCCTGTTTCATTCCCATATCTTCCAGGGAAACAGCTAGTGCTAAAAACTCACCTAAGGAATCCCAACGCAAATGGTTTTCTTCTTCAACCTGCTGCACGTGTTTCGGGGCGGAGCCACCCGCGCCGGTCTCATACATGCCGCCACCCGCCAACATTGGCACAATGGAGAGCATTTTAGCAGAGGTACCTAACTCTAAAATTGGGAATAGGTCGGTTAGATAGTCACGTAGAACATTACCAGTAACGGAAATGGTGTTTTTGCCGCGGATCAAACGCTCCATCGAATAGCGAATGGCGTAATCATAAGACATGATATGAATATCCAGGCCTTCGGTATCATAGGCTTTGAGGTACTCTTTTACCTTCTTCGCCAGCTCCATGTCATGAGCTCGCTCTGCATCGAGCCAAAACACGGCTGGAGTGTCGGACAAGCGCGCACGACTGACCGCGAGTTTAACCCAATCACGTACGGGTTCATCCTTGGTTTGGCAGGCGCGCCATATATCGCCCTTTTCCACCTCGTGTTGCATCAAAACCTTGCCGGTGCTATCGACGATACGCATGACACCATCCTGCTTGATTTCGAAGGTCTTGTCGTGGGAGCCGTATTCTTCCGCTTTTTTGGCCATCAAGCCCACGTTAGGTACGCTACCCATGGTGGTTGGATCAAACGCGCCGTTGGTTTTGCAGAAGTTAATCACCTCCTGATAAATGCGTGCGTAGGTGCTTTCCGGCATGACGGCTTTGGTGTCTTTGAGCTTGCCATCTGGCCCCCACATTTGGCCTGAACTACGAATCATGGCAGGCATTGAGGCATCGACAATAACATCACTGGGCACATGGAGATTGGAAATCCCCTTTACCGAATCGACCATCGCCATCTCAGGACGGGAGGCATAAACGGCCTGAATATCGGCCTCAATCTCTTCGCGTTTTGATCGAGGTAAACTAGCGATTTTGTCATAGACACTGCTCAAGCCATTGTTTGGATTTACGCCTAACTCGGCAAATAGCTCGCCATATTTTTTAAAGATATCTTTGTAGAATACAGTTACCGCATGGCCAAATACGATGGGGTGGGATACTTTCATCATGGTAGCTTTTACATGCAAAGACCACATCACTCCGGACTCTTTGGCGTCCTCCAGAGTTTCCTCAAAGAACCGTCGTAGTGCTTTGCTGCTCATAAACATGGCATCGAGGATTTCGCCCTGCTCCAGAGATAATTCTTTTTTTAGTTCTATGGTTCCATCTTTAGCAACGAACTCAATGCGGACATCGGTTGCTTTCTCCATGGTGGTGGATTTTTCGCTGGAGAAGAAATCGCCACCGCGCATGTAATCAGCATGAGAAGAGGAGGATTTTCGCCACTTGCCCATCGAGTGAGGGAATTTGCGGACATAATCTTTGACTGCCGCTGGGGCGCGGCGATCCGAATTACCTTCACGTAATACCGGATTTACCGAACTACCAAGCGCTTTGGCGTATCTTGCTTGAATCGCCTGATCAGTTTCGCTGTTAGGTGCTTCTGGATAATCGGGAATGTTATAGCCCTGTGATTGTAATTCGGCTATACAGTCTTTCAGCTGTGGAATGGAAGCGCTGATATTGGGCAGCTTGATGATGTTTGCATCTGGGTCCTGCGTCAGCTCACCTAAAAAAGCGAGACCATCAGCCACTTTCTGATCATCAGTCAAGTTTTCAGGAAAGAGCGAGAGGATTCTGCTGGCCAGAGAAATGTCACTCAATTTTATTTCGATGCCAGCGGCAGATGTAAACTTCCTCACGATAGGAAGTAGTGAACAGGTTGCCAGAGATGGTGCTTCGTCAGTTAATGTGTAATAGATAGTTTGTGTTTTACTGGTCATTAGATTTCCGATAAAAAATTCGCGAAAAGGGTGATTAGAGTCTAATCCTGGCCCGAAAGAAGGGTGTGAAGGAAGAATATAAGTCCATTTTCCAGATGTCCAGCGTAAAGATCAGGATCGGCAACTTGACGCAAGTTAAGGCCATAGAAAGCCATAAATTTTAATAAATTTGATTATTTACTTAGTGATGCACTATCGCTGATAATGCGGGCTGCGCAAAAAAATGTTAGCATGCGCTCGCTTGTCTTGCGTATCAACGTAAGTTAAGCAAACAGTCCTAGGGGTGGCTTTCAGCCTGAGATTTGTCGTCAGCAAAAACGTAAGCGTTTGAGCGCGACATAAACCCTTTGAACCTGATCCGGTTAATGCCGGCGTAGGGATAGGGATCTTTTCAATAGATACATTCTGCGCTTCGCACTCCGGGTCTCTTTTAGCAATTTTAAGGAGACACAGAGATGAAACTTAAACCTTTATTGAGAGCTAAGCTGCTCTTGCCTGCAGCCTTTCTGCCTGCGCTGGCCCTAGCGGATGGCGCTATCGAAGAAATTATCGTCAATGCGGATTTCCGCGATGTCAAATTGATGCAAATTCCCGCCAGCTTGAGTGTCGTGTCCAGTGACACTATCGCCGCTCGGAGTGCGCGGCATTTTGATGAAATACTCAACGCCGCACCCAATGTTAATTATGCTGCGGGCGCTTCTCGTGGCCGCTACATCCAATTGCGAGGAATCGGTGAACGCAGTCAGTTTGTGGACCCGGTCAATCCATCAGTTGGTGTGATGATTGACGATATGGATTTCAGCGGTATTGGTAACGCGGGCACTCTGTTTGATATCAAGCAGGTCGAAATACTGCGTGGGCCACAGGGTACACGTTTTGGTAATAATGCCTTGGCGGGGCTGGTTTATTTAACGTCAAATCAACCCACCGAGACATTTGAAGGAGCGTTGGAAGGGAGCGCGGCAAATTATCATACCTGGAGTACCGGCGCGGTTATCAGCGGTCCACTAACCGAAACCTTGCTCGGAAGAATTGCGGTTCAGCAATATCAAAGTGATGGGTTTATCGATAATAAATATCTCAACAAAGAGGATACCAACAACCGTGATGAGCTGACGGTGCGTGGTAAATTACGCTGGTTGGCAGCGGATAACCTCAGCTTTGACTGGTCACTGCTTTATGCCGATAGCGATAACGGCTACGACGCCTTCTCATTAGATAATAACCGTAATACCTTATCGGATGAGCCGGGCGAAGATCGCCAAGAAAGCACGGCTGTTTCAATCAAGGCCGTTTGGGAGATGCAGGCAGGCGTGACACTGGAAACGGTGCTGGCTTATCAGGACTCCGACCTGGAATACGGTTATGATGAAGATTGGGGCTTTGTCGGCATTCATTCCTGGGAATATCAGTCGGTGGATAACTATGTGCGCGATCGCGATCAGTTGAGTGTTGACTTGCGGTTGCTATCACAGGAGTCAAGCTCAATCTTCAATGGTTCAACTGGCTGGGTGATTGGCCTCTATTTTGAGGATCAGGAAGAACAACTTGAAAGAGCCTATACCTATGGTGATGTACCGCTGTTTGAAAGTGATTCTGAAATGCAAACGCTGGCGCTCTATGGTGAGCTAGAATCACAACTGGCGGACAATTTGATATTGAAAGTCGGCGCGCGCGTGGAGCAGTTTGAGCATGACTACCAGGATAATATTGGTATTAACAGCACACCTGATGAAGATCTCTGGGGAGGGCAAATCAGTCTGGAGTATCAGCTTAATGACAACAGTATGCTCTATGCGTTGGTGTCGCGAGGTTATAAGGCTGGCTCAGTCAATGGCAACGCTTTAGGTAAGGCCTTATTGCGTGGTTGGACGCCGACTCTGGTTAATTTTCTGACGGATCATTTGGCATTTGATACGGAAACACTGCTTAATTTTGAGTTAGGTTTAAAGGGCAGCTATTTCAAGGATCGTTTACAGACAAGACTGTCGTTATTTCGTATGGATCGTAACGATATGCAGCTTAAAGCTTGGGTTGTTGATGGGGTGCAATTTGCCGGTTATATCGACAATGTGAAACAGGGCGAAAACTATGGGCTGGAAGTTGAAACGACTTGGCAAGCAACGGAAGGCTTACAATTATTTGCCAGTGTTGGGCTGTTGGAAACGGAGCTAGGAGATACTTTTCTTGTCGATGACGTAGATTTAGGCCTAGTGAACAAAAAAGGGCGCGAGCAAGCGCATGCGCCGAACTACCAGTTTAATCTGGGAGCTCAATTGGATTTTACTCAGCGTTTCTTTGCTCGATTAGAGGTGGAGGGGAAAGATGAGTTTTACTATTCCAACAGCCATGACGCCAAATCAGACGCTTTCGAGCTGGTTAATTTAGCCTTGGGGTATCGTGGTGAGCATTTTGATTTATCGTTATGGAGCCGCAATCTGTTAGACAAGGACTACGGCGTGCGTGGCTTCCGCTTTGGTAATGATCCGCGTGATTTATATGCCACTCATACCTATGTGCAGCTGGGGGAGCCGCGGGTTTTCGGGGTAACGGGTAAATATCGCTTTTAATTTTTTTCTAAAATACCGAGTGATTGTTTGCACAAACACTCGGTTACCAGTGTTGAGGTAAAGAATGCAAATTTCAGTAGAAATCAGTATGTACCCCTTGCGGGATGAATTTATACCGGCGATCAGTGATTTTATTGAGGTGCTCAATCGCAGTGATGCGGTGGAAGTGAAGACCAATAGTATGAGTACGCAGTTGTTTGGTGAATTTGATCAAGTAATGGCGTTGCTTCAGACAGGAATCAAATACTCCTTTGAACGTTACGGTAAAGTAGTGTTTGCCACTAAATTTCTGCACGGCGATACCCGGCTAGCAAGCGGTTATGAGTGATAATCTGGCGGCAATAAATGCCGCAGTGCAGGCTATGTCAGTTTTGGAGTTGAGTGCTGTTGCCTTGGGCGTGGCTTATTTGCTGCTGGCAATGAAGGAAAAAATTCTGTGCTGGTATGCAGCATTTCTAGGCACGGCATTATCCATTTACATTTTTTGGAATGTCAATTTACTGATGGAGTCGGCGTTGCAAATTTATTATTTGATGATGGCTGTGTATGGATGGTATCAATGGAAATATGGTGCTCGTCATCAGGGTCAGCTATCCATTAGTACCTGGTCGCTACCCATGCACTTGATGGTGATTACCGGCGTGCTTGGTTGTTCGGCAATTTCCGGCTATTTGCTCACAGAAAACTCACAAGCAGCCTGGCCCTACCTGGACTCTTTCACCACCTGGGGTAGTATTGTCACCACCTACATGGTGGCAAAAAAAGTGCTTGAAAACTGGATTTATTGGTTAGCAATTGACAGTATATCGATTTTTTTATATCTCGATCGACAACTCTATTTGTACGCATTGTTGTTTATGGTCTATATTGTCATAGTAATTTTCGGGCTAATCGCATGGACACGACACTACCAAACTCAGGGAAAGAGCATTATCAGGCACCACGCGTAGAGCTGGAGCAAGCGCTTCAAACCTACCCACTCTGGAAACACGTCGACTGTTCTACCCCCCCTTTTGTAATAGAATCGCTGGATGCCGGTTTAACTAATGATTGCTTTCTGGTTCAGGTGGGTGCCGAGCGTTGTATATTGCGTTTAAACGCATACAATAGTCGAGCGATGGGCTTGGATCGCGTGAATGAGCAAGTGGCGCTAAGAAAAGCGGAACAGGCTGGACTTGGCCCATTGGTCGTTTATTGTGCGCCCAGTCAAGGAGTACTGGTAACCAAATATCTTGAAGGCGACCACTGGCGTGTAGAAGAAGCGAAAACGGAACGGAATATTGAGCGTCTTGCGCAACTGTTAAAGCGAGTTCATGCTCTGCCCGGTATTGGTAAATACTTCATCCCAGCCGATGTGACGGAGCGCTATCTACGTGGTATTAAAGCCCAATTTTTAGTAGTTCCTCAACGTTTTCAAGCGCTAGAGGAAACCATGAACAAGCTGATGCGCGAATCTGCCAGGAAGTTTACCACTCGCTGTCTCTGTCATAATGATCCGGTATTAGGAAATATTATCGATAACGGAAAGCAGCTATTTTTAATTGATTGGGAATATGCGGCGATGGGGGATCCGCTTTTTGATATAGCCGTGGTGGTGCACAATTTAAAGTTCAATGAGGAGCAAATGCAGCAACTGTTGGGATACTATCTAGGTGGCCCAACGGACGTGGTTACACACCAACGTTTTCTTAATAATTATGCGATCTACATTTATATCGATATGCTTTGGTATTGGTTTAAAAGCACTGACGAGTCGTACAAAGGGTTCGGCGCTATTGCTGAAAGCAAGCTGGAGATACTTGTTGCGATCCTACATGAGTTAGGTGTTTCTTGATAGGGAAGAGCAACTAGATATTCAAAGAGTGGCAATGAACGAGGTTTGGTTGGCGTTAGTGTAGCGAAGCAGTAATCAAGCCTAATAGATTCCAAGCCTCGATCTGAGCAAACTCAATGGCCTCATCCATATCTTCCAGGTTCAGCTCGGTATAACCCCAAACCCAAGGATCGATAAGTTGAATATGGTCGACCCCCTCTGTATTCTTGGTTTCCTGTTCCATCCAGCTTGCCGCGCGACTAGCGATATGCAGTAAGGCTGCAGCCTGTGGATCGGTTTGTGCATTTTGCGGTTCGTGCTGATAGCGTACTGCGTCTACCAGTGTCTCTGGTAATTGCCATATTTGAAGCAATTCGGCACCGCATTCGGCGAAAGTAAAACCAAGCACAGCCCGCTCCTGTTGCTGTGGACAATCTTCCACTGTCACTTCAAGAATTTGGCGTGCGGCGTCCGGTACACCTGCCAGTACCATTAGCTTGCCCAAATTATGTAGTAGGCCAATTACGAACAGACGTTCGACATCTCTTACTTGTGCGGCTTTACCTAAGAACCGCATGACCAAGCCGGTATCGATGTTATGCCGCCAAAAACTATCCATATCCACCAAGTTAGGGTCGATATTTGCAAAGGATGAAGCCACTGATGTCGCTAGCACCAAATTACTCAGTTCGTTCGAGCCGATCAGTGTAATGGCCCGGGGAATCGTTTCAATTTGTGCTGGAAAATTATAAAACGGACTGTTAGCGATTTTCAGCAGTCTGGCGGCAAGGCCTGCATCTAATGCGATGAGCTCCGCCATTTGATCAACGGTGGAGTGCCCATCTTTTATCATGTTTGAAAGCTTTAGATAAATATCAGGTAAAGAAAATAGTTGGCTAGATTTTTGAGCAAGTTCAGCGGCGCTGACCATAGTGTACCTTCTTGATGCTCTACCCGAGCAAGTATTGAAAAACACGACCCGAAATTGGGCTTCCTTTCAGCATTATTATTTTTAAATCTATTATGCTGAGGATAGCAGAATAATTTTAAATTTCCACGTAGGCTCGAGGTACCCGCAGGGATATTTGGCAGAGCAGTTCATAAGGAATAGTATTTGTGAGTTCGGCAATATTTTCTACCGCTAACCCCTGGCCCCAAAGCGTAACTGACGCTCCAACCTGAGTGTCGGGAAAATCGGTAATATCGATGCTAAAACTATCCATTGATATGCGCCCAACAATGCCTGCAACTTTTCCGTTTAACAGTATGGGTGCTCCGTTCGGTAAAGCGCGTGGGTAGCCATCTCCGTAACCGATGGCGACCACGGCGATACGGCTAGGTCGCTCAGCGACCCAGTTTGCGCCGTAACCAACGGTTTCGCCGACGTTCAATGCTTGTATTGCGATAATGGTCGATTTTAGCGTCATTACCGGTTTTAATGCGCTACTGAGTTGGCGCCAATTAAGTAGTGGCGATGCGCCAAAAAGCATCACACCAGGCCGGACCCAATCTTTATGAGTTGATGGCCAAGCCATGATAGCTGCTGAATTCGCTAAACTCTTAGTGGCATCTATACCGCTGGTGAGCTGGTCAAACAGCTGGCATTGCTTGCCTGTCATGGGGTTATCGGTATCGTCGGCACAGGCGAAGTGACTCATTAAGCGCAATTGCGCCACATTGGGCGAAGTTTGTAACCTCTGATAAGCAGCTTGAAACTGCGCTGGTGTTATGCCGATACGGTGCATCCCGGAATCCAGTTTGAGCCAAATAGTAAAGGGCTTCTTGCAGACGGCGTTTTCCAGTAGTTTAATCTGGTTAAGCTGGTGTACCACTAGGTCTAAGTGCAGCTGTTCTGCCAGTTTAAGTTCTTCTAGGCTGGCTACCCCGTGCAGTACGGTAATCGGTGAGCGGATGCCAGCTTCGCGTAGCTCAACCGCCTCATCAATAATGGCGACAGCGAAGGCATCGGCCTGAGCAAGCGCCTGTGCTACCTGAACCATACCGTGCCCATAAGCATTGGCCTTGATGACGGGCATTATTTTCTGGTTGGGTGCGTACTGCTTAACCAGTTCAAAATTATGGCGTAATGCCGCTAGGTTAATGAGCGCCTGGGTAGCTCGAGTCACAAATGCATATCCGGGGGAAATTTGAATTAGGGTAAATTAGTGTACGAGTTGCGTGGGCGTCTTTCTAATACTCATCATAATTGCCATGCGCCAAATCTTCAAAGCGAGTGTATTTGCCAATAAAAGCTAGACGCCTTGTACCGATGGGGCCATTACGTTGTTTGCCAATAATAATT
>Ga0070726_10003147_pt1 | contig 14107 bp, 15 predicted proteins | sample tdAd471_FD_67275 | JGI IMG/M metagenome (GOLD analysis project Ga0070726, IMG submission 67275) | Marine sediment microbial communities from the Atlantic coast under amendment with organic carbon and nitrate - tdAd47.1 | ecosystem: Environmental > Aquatic > Marine > Coastal > Sediment | place...
AAAAAACCAACATCCGCTTGATAGCCGATTACCTCGTGGTGATTCGGAATTCTACTGGTCCGAAATTGAATTCCCGCATTATTTTCAGTGGAAGTAAACTTCACTTTCATTTGTAATTCAAAATCTCCGTATACCGCCTCCGTACAAAGAAATTGGTTGATAGGGATAATCGTATCCAAACTACCCGCCACAATCGCCTCGTCTTCTATCCGAAAAAAATCCTTGCTACCTTCCCAACCTGTCCAAGTTTGACCATCGAAAATAGAGGTAAAATCAGCCCCCTCTTGCGACGAACAAGACCATAGTGAAAGCAAGAGTAAGGACACTATCCATTGATTTTTCATGCTACTACATTTTATTTGTGATTCGCGTTCCCGCAATTTAGAAAAATGGAAATGAAAGCCCCGTTTCTCCAATCCTCTTTTGAATTTTGAAGTCTGTTTTACCGGCCTAAACAATAGGTATTTCGATAGCATATTACGCATTGAAGATGTATTATCTGGTATTATACTGAAGACAATTCAAAAAATTCTCCCCAAAGACAAAACCTAGCTTGGGAAAAGTTGTTACTTTTGTAGAATAAGTCTAAATAAAGATTCCGCTATCGTTTGAAAGCGGCTAAATCCTTAAAAATAATCACAGATGGAAAATACAGTAACAAAGAGCCCAGTGATGTTATACACGGAACAAACGCCGAATCCTGAGTCTTTGAAGTTTGTTACTAATCGCATGTTATTCAAAGGTACGGCTGATTTTAGAGAAGAAGATTTGGCGAGAGAATGGTCTCCACTGGGATCAGCTCTCTTTGACAAGCCTTTTGTAAAGGGCGTATATATCTGTAATAACTTTGTAACAGTTACCAAGGAATTCAATTATGAGTGGGGTGATATCATGCTTCCGCTGAAGGAATTCATCAAAGGGTACATCCAAGATGATGGCGGAATTATCAAAGATGGTTTTGAAGAGGCCATGGCCGAGATCGAGGCAGAAAGAGGTGCAACCTACCAATACTCTGAGGACGAGGCAGAAATTGTAGTGAAAATCAAAGAACTCATCGAAACTTACGTGAAGCCTGCTGTTGAAATGGATGGTGGAAACATAGAATTCAAATCTTTTGACGAAGGTATTGTTACCGTGATCCTGCAAGGATCATGTAGTGGATGTCCTTCTTCCACCGTGACGCTCAAAGCAGGAATCGAAGGGATGTTGAAACGAATGATCCCTGAAGTGAAAGAGGTCGTTTCGGAAATGGGATAGGAGATATCCTTTTAAGCAAATTCTATAAAAAAAGGGTTTTTACCGCTACATGCTGGTAAAAACCCTTTTTGGGTCTAGGCAAATGCTTGTGGGATACAATTATTTTCCTCAAAGATGACCTATTCTTTGATTATTCCAGACAAGTCATATTCAAGTTCCAGGCTTTTTAAATAGTCTTCGATCGGCTTGAGTCCCACTCTCTTTCTTCTCTTGTCTAGGTTTTCTGGATCACGAACAGGGTATAAGGTCCAAACATCTTTTTCTTTATCCTTTATCAGTTGAGAACCATACAGTTGTTTCTTACTATAATCTCGCATCATTCTATCCTCCAAAATCGCTAAATTTTTCTTTTTCAGATCTCCATTGTCTACACATCGCTTAACAATACCATAGTATAGTGCTCTAAAACGAGGGCTACTTTCCTGAATAGTGAAAAACAAACCTTTCATGCCAGTTTCGCCAACTTCTCTTTTAGAAGGCAGACTACATTCCTCTAATAATTTGATGACCAATTCTTCATTTTCAAGGGACATATTATGGAGCATCGCATAGGGATTATCATCTTGCAAGTGAAGTATTTGGCCATCCACATAACGAATCGAATAAGAACCGCCCTCTTGTACGTAGTTTTCTGCATTGATGGTATCACGAATCGCTTGCGCCTCTTTTTTTCGCTTGTAAATCATCGTGAGTAGTTGCTTCTTCGCTCGGCAATTCACCTCTACTGGCTCTCCTCTTTCCCAATAAGAAAGTCCGGATAGAGCCGCTTTTTTTTGAATATTCAACAAATCATCTTCATAGGTCGGGATGCGAACTACCAGCTCCACTACTTCATTCTGAGCATTGGCGTAATAATCATAAGTCAATTCTCCGCGATCCAGTTTTTCCTTGTATTCAGCAGAGAGAGGAAGTCCTAAACTATCCTTGAATACAGCATATGGGGAAAAACTCAGCTTTTGGCGTGCACGAGCTAGTACCTCTTCCCCGCTTAATTTTCGCAAATCCTCAGGCTGGTAATGCCTAGTGTTGGTTTGGCAAGCAACGATTAGTACCATAGCCAATACAAAAAGGACATGCAGGTTTCTCTGTAGCATCAGGCGCAGTTTATGTAGTAGATATGCTTGACGCAAAGTAGTTTGGAAAATATCCAAACGCTTCGACATCAGTGTATGCTTTCGGAGAAAAAGGTAAACAATCCCGTGCTAAAAAATAGAAAAGCCATGGGGATTAACAAATCATTTGAAAATCGCCATGGCTTTAGGATAGCTTATCCTACTCGTTGACAGGAAGTATTGAAGCGCTTAAACATCTAAACCATACTACTGGACAAATACGGTTTATCAGTTGAACGTTGAGGGTTTAATTCCATAGAATAAACCTTCAACCCTAAACTTTTAAACCCGGTTGGCGTAAAATGTCCAGTAGTATGCATCTAAACTCCAGCCTCCTTCAGGCAAGTAGGACCTATTGTATTCGAATTAGATGATTAGTCCAAGCCTAAAATCTTCTTATTAGCTGCTTCATCGGTACCTGCATCTGCAAAGTCGTCAAAAGCTCTTTCGGTTACTTTGATAATATGATCGCTAATAAAAGGCGCTCCTTCAGCTGCTCCTTGGTCGGAATCTTTAATCGCACATTCCCATTCTAGTACCGCCCAACCATCATAATCATACTGAGACAATTTAGAGAAAATAGCGGAAAAATCAACTTCTCCATCTCCTAAAGAACGGAAACGACCTGCTCGTTGTACCCAACCTTGGTAGCCACCGTAAACGCCTTGTCGGCCCGTCGGATTAAATTCTGCATCCTTGACATGGAAAGCCTTGATTCGTTCATGATAGATATCAATGAAATCTAGATAATCCAAGGCTTGTAAGACGAAGTGACTAGGATCATAGTTGATATTTGCTCTTTTGTGCCCGCCCAATTCTTCCACAAACATTTCGAAGGAAATGCCATCATGTAAGTCTTCACCGGGATGCAATTCGTAACACACATCTACGCCTACTTCTTCGTGGGCATCCAAAATAGGGCGCCAGCGATCTGCCAACTCCTTGAAACCCATTTCGACTAGCCCAGCAGGGCGCTGTGGCCAAGGATATACAAAAGGCCAAAGCAATGCGCCAGAGAAGGTCGGATGAGAATCTAAGCCCAAGTTGCGGCTCGCTTTGCCACCCATGATGACCTGATTAACCGCCCATTCAGTTCTTGCTTTAGGATTATTGTGTACTTCCTTGGGTGCAAAGGAGTCAAACATCGTATCATAAGCCGGATGAACGGCCACTAATTGGCCTTGCAAATGCGTAGCCAATTCTGTGATTTCTAAACCAAACTCTCCGACCTTTCCTTTCAATTCATCACAGTAAGTTTTACTTTCTGCTGCTTTTTCTAAATCGATTAGGCGCGCATCCCAAGCCGGGATTTGCACTCCTTTGTAACCATGGTCGGCCATGTATTTACAGATGCCTTCCAAACTGTTAAAGGGAGCCTCATCTCCCATAAATTGAGCTAAAAATATAGCGGGTCCTTTTATCGTTTTCATTGTTTTGATGATTTTAGTCGTGCTATTAGGTGTAGCGATAATCTGATGTCCTTAAAATGAGATCCATTTCTGGTCACTCTTACCGGACTCGACTACCTTCTGAATAAATTGCATCCCTCTCACCCCATCAGATACCGTTGGAAAGTCCTCATACAAAGGATCTGGCTTCTTGCCTGCCAAACGAGCCTGTAAGCAGTAAGCTACATTGCGGTAAATACTGGCAAATGCTTCTAAATATCCTTCCGGATGTCCAGCGGGAATACGGGTATGAGCGCTTGCCTCAGGAGCCAATTCCCCTACCCCTGTTCGTAGGATTTGAGTCGGTTGGTCCATCCATTTAGCAATTAGGGTATTAGGCTCCATCTGGTGCCATTCCAATCCTCCTTTCTCGCCATACACCCTGATATTAAGGCTATTTTCTTCTCCTACTGAGATTTGACTAGCATGTAACACCCCTTTGGCCCCATTATCGAAACGAAGCAGCACATTGCCGTCGTCATCTAGCAATCGCCCCTCCACGAAAGCGCTTAGGTCTGCACAAAGCGAGGAAATCTTTAGGCCCGTCATATACTCGGCCAAGTTTTCTGCATGGGTACCAATATCTCCCATCGCACCAGCAATTCCTGAGCGTTTAGGATCTGTACGCCAGGCGGCTTGCTTTTGGTCAGAGTCCTCCACTTTGGTAGCGAGCCATCCTTGTGGATATTCCACGACCACTTTGCGGATTTTTCCCAACTCCCCTTTGCGGATCATTGCACGTGCGTGCTTGACCATAGGATAGCCCGTATAGTTGTGGGTTAGGGCAAAGACTAAGCCCGTTTCCTTAACCAACCGCTCCAACTCATGTGCTTCTTCCATATTGAAGCAAAGCGGCTTATCGCAAACGACATGAAAGCCATTCTCTAAAGCCATCTTAGCAGGACCGAAATGCACATGATTAGGGGTCACGATGGATACAAAGTCCATTCGGACATCGGCAGGAAGATTTTTTTCTGTTTCAATCATTTCGGCATAGCTGCCGTATACGCGATCTGCAGGAAGGAAGAAATCCTCTCCTGATGCTTTTGATTTTTCGGGGTTACTACTGAAGGCTCCGCAAACAAATTCAATTTGTCCATCCAGTGCTGCTGCCATTCTATGAACGGCACCAATAAACGCACCACGGCCTCCCCCTACCATTCCCATGCGAATTTTTCGGCTCATACGTTTTGTTTTAGATTTTCTGTCTTTGATGTTTAAAAGAGGGCTGCTATATTAAGGAAAAAATGGGAGCCTTGCGATATTTTGAGAAAGAATATTTACGGGGAAGTTCTCTATTGTTTGTCTTACATTTTTTGAAATATAAGTCTGCTAACAGAAATAGAGTTATTTCTTTTTAGCGTTGGATCTGCCTCCTTTGTGGTGTTTGAAGATGAAGCAATCCTCCTCTGTAATGGGCATAAAGTAGTCGGCTTCTTCTTTCAGGATCGCTGCTGTATTTTTTTCTACGGCGGCAATTTCTACGCGGACGCCTTCCGATTTAAGGTGTGTAACTAGATCTACGTAATCGGCATCACCGGACAGGATAATAATCGTATCGACTTTGGGTGCAATTTGGGTAGCCTTAATGGTCAATGGAATATCAGCTGATTTATAACAGGGAATGACGGAGCCGTGATAGTGGCTGTGCAGCCGTTCGGCTAATTTGCTAGAGATGCTCTTACCCTCACGGAAGTAAATCATTCGGCTTAACCCTCTATTATCTAATAGTTTGGGGATTAAGGTATCAAAATTAATCATGGCATTTTTATCGCCAACTAGGCTATGAAGGCTCAATTCTATATTGTTTCCATCTACGAGTATTGCTACTGATTGATTGATGGTTATATTGGGTGTTTCGCTCATTTATATATTAAAATTTCCTGCAAAGATATGCTTTTCTATTGAAGTAAGTTAACAGCTACAGGAGGCAAGGGCTTGCCAGGCAAGCATTTTTTAATCTGACAGGTTTTCGTAACCTGTCAGATATAAGTAGATAGGCTTCACTGTAATGTACAGTGAGTCACAAGAGAAAATAGGATTTTATGTGCTGAACAGGTGTGTATTAGACCGGAGATGAGGTACGGATTTTATCCTTTATAGATTCAATGAGGGCAGGAGAGGGTTTACGGCGATGAATCTTGGTCTTGATAAATTCTCGGAAAGATTTTTCCCGACTAAGGACTTTCAAATAGGCTGGATTTGCTTTTATCTCACTGAGAAGCGATCGCTCTTCTTTTTCGCTTAACTCATTATCCAAGTACATGGTAACTTTTTTGACCAGGTCTAGATAATTTTGATCTCTCATGGCTTTGCTTTTTTGACTATCTAGTCCTCCCACAATCGCGCCCATCTGTCCCCACCACTCTACTGTTCCCAAAACTCGAATGGGGAAAAGTATGACATGACGGCTTGGAATTCGTATTTAATAACATGGCGCTACAAATTTAGGGAATGTCGATAAAAATGGACATTCCTTATTGAAGCCCGTCTGGGCCTTTTTCTCCAAAAGGATTTTTTTACGCAACAAACTTAGTCGTTTAGAGAAAAAGGCGCCGGACCGGCTTCTTGGGGAAAAGCTAAATAGCTTTAGTTTAAAAATTTATTTCGAACGCTTATCCTGGTAACCCAGGGAAGCAGCATAATTACGCAATTCTACTTTCAGCATATTTCGCGCACGGTGCAAGCGAGATCGAACGGTTCCTATCGGGATATCTACAATTTTTGCAATTTCCTCATAGGTGAATCCTTCGATATCACAAAGCAAAAGTACAACTCGAAAGTCAACTGGCAAAGCATTAATCGCATTTGTGACTTCATCGCCCATCATGGCTTGGAACATTTCCTCGCGCATGTCCATGTAGCTAGAGTAGTTAGAATCTTCTTCTTCGTGGAAGTTGATCACTTCTTCATAGTCTACACGAGTAGGCTGCTTAGTACGTTTGCGATACTGATTGATAAAAGCATTCTTTAGAATCTTAAACAACCAGGCTTTGGCGTTGGTACCTTCAATGTAGTTGTCAATAAAGCGGTACGCCTTTAGATAGGTGTCTTGCACCAAATCATTCGCATCATCCTCATTATAAGTCAGATGATAGGCAAACGTATATAGCGCATCGATTTGAGGCATGAATTCCCCTTCGAAAATACGTTCGCGGCGCTCTGTGTTTTTGTCTGCAGTCATTACCATCATAAATATAGTATTTTGTACCGAAGGCTAGAAAAATAACTGCTTATTTAACGCCCCAACGATTGAACTAAAGGATGATTGAAATAGCCTAGGTATTTTGACAGAAATCAACGAATCAATTTTTTTCTGTCTTTGAAACATGCTAACAGATAAAATAGCTGAGCATACATCATCTTACAAAGGCAGTCACAATGTCATCAACTTAGCCTGGTTGGAAAAAGTTCCAATCCGATCTTTTTTATTTAGATTTTTGGTAAGAAATAAGATTCAGCAGCAGATTTGGGCGGGCCTCTACGGCCTCCAAACAGCCATTAGTCCCGCCCAAACGTCCACTAAGACTTAAGAAACTTAGGGGGAGCAATATGTTTTAAGATCAGTTCCCAGAGGTAATCATAGCGTACGATTTCCGTTTCATCGTCTGCTGAGACCTCCCAGAAAGGGACACTGGTTAATTTTTGAAAGGCATTCGCTCCTTTTTTCTTGGCTTTTTCAGGCGCAAAATCAGCTTGGTATAGCGCATCCAATAACCGAATAAAGCAATTGGCCCGGAAAGAGCTATTTTGTTTCAAATAGCGGGCTCGATAAGTCCCCAATGGTTCCATCCGATCAATGACATTGCCAAATTCTCTCCGACTGATTTGAATCAAGACCTGTATGACCAGAATCGTCACGTTCAAACCCTGTTTGTCTTTTGAATAATTGGGTACAGAGTTGAGAAAGCGATTCAAACGAAACTGCTTGATACGTCGGGAGGTATTATCCAGCTCTCCAATTTGATCCAAGAAATAGAAGTAAGCACCATATATAGTAAACATTTCCTGCTGCGCAGCCGTCAGGTAGGAAAAACGAGTATGCCCCACCGCTTCCTGGTACAGCTGATACCCTTTTTCAAATTTCCGCGCATGAAAACTCAGCAAGATATATTGCTTGATATTCGTAAACCAGACCAGTGTACCTTTCTCCGCTATTTCCAAGCTCTCCTCGGCCCATTGCAATCCTTTATCATATTCCTCCACAACGCGGGCACCATATACTAATCTTTTTAGGAAGGCGGTTTTCGTGTTAACAGGAGCATGCTCTTTACTCTTGAAAAAAGTGAGGGCTTCTTCACTGATAGCCAACATAGATCGTATGTCTTTTCCGATCTCAAACTGCATACTGGCTAAAGTATAGTACATGAGATTGAAATAATACGTCTTAGTTGTTGTCAGGTAGGGCTTGAGTGCAGCGACATAGGTGGCTGTCTTGGGAGCTAACTCGGGTTGCGCTGCTCTCGATCGAGAAAAGTGCCGAATGATATCATTGTAATAGCCTTCGGCTAGGGTCTCCGCTTGAAAATTGGCTAATTGCTCTTGCAATACCTTACTATAATAGTCAAAGCCTTTTTTACTGCCCTTCATATCTGCTTGGTGAATGGTCAACATCCGAGAGGACAACATCGCCAGCTCCGTCAATTCATAGCGTAAGGCTTGTCTCAAGATGGTTTGGCAGAGGTCCATGGCGGTTTGCCGTGCCCCTCGCCCAAAAGCCACTCGGGCCGCCGCCCAGAGGCGGTAGCCATTATAATAAGCCTTTTGTACATCCGAGAAGGAAGCTCGCTGTGTATCAATAAAAAGGAGTGTATTGACCAAGCGATCTTTGAATCGTTGTTTCAGCTTACGGTAATTAGCATGTCCGGGAGGTAAGTCGAATAAGAAGCTAGCCGCATCATCATCGGATTTAACTTCACCACTCTTAATAGCATCATACAATTTGTTTAGCTGGCCTCGTGGGCCTTCTTGGCCAATCAACTCCACTTGGTCTACCTTGTGGGTCTTGACCAACTCAACTAGTTCAAGGATAACATCCATATACTACTACTTCAGTTTGAATATGTAAAAAAAGTCGAGTCTATGGTTATAACTGTAATAAAGGTTGCTGTAAAACTAAACTGAGGTGTTGAAGGATCAGTGGGTGCGGTCTTGTCTGAGTGGGTGATTCGTTCGAAGATGTAGCTACTGTAGAATTGAAAGCTACTTTTTGCATTATTGATAGATCAAATATATTAAAGTCCAGCATAAATTGTAGCAGTTTAGGCCTCTTTATCCCTAAAAAGGCAAAAAATGGCACATATTTTTTTTGGTAAAAACCATTAAACAAAAGCCTAAACACACGAATTCATCCATTTTTCAATTCTCTCGCCACTAAAAAAACTAGTCGTAATTTCAGACCAATAAACGTTAAACAAAATTGGCACAAAATGGCTAATAACCTATCTTTTGCACTCAAATCACCTGCTTTTACACTATTAATGCTTAAACAAAAACTATTCTCCAAAATATACTTTGGTGACTTTTTAGACTACTTACCGATTAAAAGTACGTTCGAAACTCCTTAAACAAGCCTTCACAAATCATCAAAAACTGATCCATAGAAATGGTTGTTTCTGGCCTAGATTTGTACCAGACATTTAAACAAACATAAGCATTAAAAAAAACGCCAAATCATGGATACACTGGTTACACTTATCATGTGGCTAGCTGGAGAAGCTATGCCTATCGACACAGATCCAACAACATCAAGCATCGTCGTAGAAGACATTGGAGCGATGTAAATAAGCTGATTCTTTTTAGATCAGTAAGGATTCTCACCCGAACAGTTGCCTTCTTTTTCCACATTAAAAAAAAACGCCAAATCATGGATACTTTAGTCACACTAATCATCTGGTTAGCCGGAGGAGCTACGCCTACAGACAACGACATCAACACACAAAGCATTGTAGTAGAAGACATTGGAGCCATGTAGTTTTTAATAACTGATCTTCTTAAATCCTATCGCCATGAGAACCTATTTAGATACCTTAAGCCTTTTAGAAACAGGAGATGTAGAACTTATCCGCTCCTTACAATCCTTGGGATACGCTGATGAATTAAAAACACCTGAATGGGAGTTTTCATCCAGTATCGAATCCACTTTCCCCAAACGGAACCGCTCATCCCACAGAAAGGGATTCAAAGAGCACCAAAAATAACAAACAACTTACGAGCTAGGAAACGATATCCTTCTTAGCGCTATAGCAGACTTCAGCTGTACATTTCGTCAATCCATAATCGTATGCCATGCACCGAAATAGCCTAAAATGCACTATTTGGGGGGTACTGATGCTATCTCTTTTCCTGCCTTCTGTAGCACACCTACAGTCTGTGGAAGGACAGCTTCGAAACCAGGATAACCAGCCCTTACCATGGGCTACCATCCGTCTTGTTGAAGGCCAAAATCAGTCTTTTATTACTGGGGTAGTGTCTAATATCGAGGGATATTTCCACCTAAACCTTCCACAAAAAGACAGTCTTCGACTTCAAATACAATTATTAGGATATAAATTTCACACGATTTCGATCGCCAAAATGGGAGAAAGGCAGCAGCATGACCTAGGCATTATCAAGCTGAATGAAGCGGTGAATGAATTAGCAACGGTCACCGTTAAGGGAGAAAGAAAAGCATTGGTCACTATACCTGGAGGATATCAAATCAACAACTCTGCCGAATTATCCTTAGTCAATGCATCGGCACAATCCCTCTTACGGCAAGCACCAGGGGTAGCCATCCACTCGCTACACGGGCTTTCCATCATGGGAAAAACTAATATTCAAGTAAAAGTCGACGGAAAACCCATCCCTTTAGAAGGGCGAGAGTTAGTCAACTTTCTACAGGAATTATCAGCAGAAGAGGTAAAGTCGATCCGCGTTATTACCAATCCATCAGCAGGAGAGGCGGCGGCTGGGTCGGGCGGGCGGATCGAGATATTGACTTCTCGGAAAGATAGAAAGGGCTTCTTAGCCCAAACTAGTACAGAAATGAGTACGGGCCATAAAGCGCAAGGAGGAATAGCCGCTATTTTTAATACTGAGAAATTGAGCCTCTATGGGCGTCTGACCGGAAAGGAGCAGCAATTTCGAGTTTTCGAAGAGGATTACTACGAGGATTTCCGAAGTGGTGTTTCAACACCTTATTACGACTACCAAAGTCAACATACAGAATATATCAATAGCTGGGGGCATCAGGCTTCCATTGACTATAGCCTAAAGGAAAATACGACGATTGGTTTGCTTTTTAGATACAATGACTTTCAGCAAATCAACAAACAAGGCCATAATAGTACTTCATTTTTTGATAAAAACCGGGACTTACAATCCATCAAGCAGGTCACTACGACTTCCGACTTCAAGAATAAGCGATACTACTATAACACTAGCTATCGCAGTGACCTCGGCAAAAAAGGCCAATTCTTAAAGGCTGATTATGCTTTAACCATCCACGATCGCTACAATGGCATCCAGTTACAAGCCGATGAATGGGATCCGAGTATGACAGAAAAACGCAATTCGTCTGGATCCTTAAATCTAGCCAACTATGATGTCTACCTGCACAAAGGTCAACTCGACTATGAAATAGCCCTAAATGGACAGCATAAGATGGAAATGGGAGGGCGAATCGATCATGTGCTGGTAGACAATAGATTCAATAACGTACAACGCCTTAGTGGGGTCGGAATCGGAGTGACGGAACTGAAGTACCGGGAAAACATTTGGGCTTTTTACCTCAACTTCAAGGGGAATCAAGGTAATTTCTTCTACGAAATGGGAGGCCGAGCCGAGCATACCAACTTGTTACTCTCCGCCAATCAACAAACGGAAGAGACCATATATGGTAGAAATCGCTGGAACTTCTTCCCCAGTCTACTAATGAAATACCAACTAAATGAAAACGAGAGCTTATCACTCAACCTCAGCAAACGGATTGATCGCCCCCCCTACTATGTGCTAAACCCCTATAACTACAACCCGAATCCCAATATCATAGACCAGGGAAATCCGGGATTGGCCCCAGCACTGGATCATCGCATAGATGCTACCTACAGCCCGCATTGGTCGAATGCTATCTCTAGTGTTTTTGCGGGAGGCTTCTCTTGGATTAAAGACTTCTATGCGTATATCACCGAAGAGAATGAGCAAGGACAATTCATTAATTCTCCACTTAATATCCAAGCGGCTACGGAAGCATATGCCAGTTTGTATACGAGCTATACCCCAACTGAATGGTGGACGATTAGTAGTAATCTATTGGTCTCGAAAATGGGGTTCAATGGCCAAAATGTCGACCTCCAAGCAGTAAAGCCTATTGCCTCTTATAGTATATCATTGGGCCAACAATTCGATTTAGGAAATGAATTCAGTGCCCAAGTTCAAGCCGAATACACCTCTGCTCAAACCACCCTTTATGGACAAGGTAATGGATACCAAACCATCGACATCAGTCTAGGCAAAACCTTCTTTGGTCAATTGAAATGTCAACTAGAAATGACCGACGTATTCAACATAGATGATAATCGTTGGATCTTCCGTTCGCCATTGCTCCGATATCGCGGCCGGTGGAAATACGAAACACAAGTTGCCACTGTTCGCCTGAAATGGCGGTTTGGGAAATTGATCGCTTCGAAAGCCAAGCGGCATCGGGTGGAACAGGATGAACGGTATGAGGGGAGGTAGGTGGATAATGGGTAATGGGTAATGGGTTGGGTAATGGAATTAAATGAAAAATGTAGAATTTATAATTAGTAATTACTCATTGTGCGTTACTCATTACACATTGCTAATTACTAATTGTTCATTATCAACTTATTTGGGAACAGGAGCAAATGAAAATGATATGAATCTTAAAAATATATTCAAGCAGTATTACCAGAAGATCGTCTTTACGTATGCGTTATTCAACCTGGAAAATATCCTCTTATTGGTAAAGCCTTTATTGATGGGGATGGCCATAGATGGCTTGCTATCGGGCTCTTACCAGGAGTTGATACAGTATGTAGGCTTGTATTGTCTGGCCATGTTTACGGGTATTAGCAGGCGGATGTATGATACGAGGACTTATACTTCGATCTATGCGAATACGGCATCCGATGTTATTATCAGGCAGAATGGTAAGAATATTGGCTTATCAAAAGTGACAGCTCGCGTGAATATGTCGCAGAAGTTGGTTGACTTTTTTGAGACAGATGTACCTGTTATTTTAACTACCTTATATACCTCCATTGGTGCATTAGTGATGATTTACTTTTATCACTCTAGCATTTTCACTTACTGCCTTTTATTGTTGCTCCCCCTGAGTATAATCAACACTTATTATGGTGGGATAGCTACTGTTTTGACACAGAAATTCAATGATAGATCGGAGAAGGGGGTAGATATTATCGAGCAAAACAACCCCAAACACATCCGGAAATTCTTTGACATAATAACCAGATTACGGGTTCGCATATCAGATAATGAAGCCATTGGTTTCTTTTTTACAGAGTTGTTTGTCATTGGATTGATGCTCTTATCACTACTGGCTTTTTATGGTCAATCTCAAATCACAGCAGGAGAAATTGTCTCAATTTTCCAATATGTCAATATGTATATACTCGCGCTAGATGACATCCCGTACTTGATCATTCAATTGGTCAATTTGAAGGATATACAACGGCGCTTACAAGAATAAGGAAGCTTTCCTAACAAGCATTTTCATTTCATTTTTTCACTTAAATCAATCAAACATGTCTAAGAAATCAAAACCAGGAGATGGATCACACGGTAAGGGTAAAAAAGGAGGTGGGTCTGAAGAATTGCTATCAACTATGTTCAGCAGCTCTTCTGTCAGTAGCTTCTTTTCTCGGATAACTCGATTATTCCGATAGAACCCAAGAGAGAAAAAGGATACTTACGATCTCAAAGTGTATCCACTTCTCTCCCAATGGCAGCAGATGGGAGCTCCATCTATTGCTGATTAGCATTCATTATTATCAAACTTTTAAATCAATCAAACATGTCTAAGAAATCAAAACCAGGAGACGGATCACACGGTAAGGGTAAAAAAGGAGGCGGATCTGAAGAATTGCTATCAACTATGTTCAGTAGCTCTTCTGTCAGTAGCTTCTTTTCTCGGATAACTCGATTATTCCGATAAAAGCGAAGGATTGAAAAATAAATAACTAAGACCAATTAGCGTTATCTTTTTCCACCAGCCGTCGTTGTTCATCATTCGCGTAGCTAGGCTATGCTTATTCTTCACGCCTTGGC
>Ga0070726_10003151_pt1 | contig 14106 bp, 6 predicted proteins | sample tdAd471_FD_67275 | JGI IMG/M metagenome (GOLD analysis project Ga0070726, IMG submission 67275) | Marine sediment microbial communities from the Atlantic coast under amendment with organic carbon and nitrate - tdAd47.1 | ecosystem: Environmental > Aquatic > Marine > Coastal > Sediment | place...
ACGTCGTAAGTCGCGGCGAAACTCGACGGCGTCTCCGCATTATCTCTCGCCTGAATCTGCAGAAAGTCGCCGAACGTACCGGACGCGTTGAAGTTTGGAATCCCCACCGTCACCGAGAACTGGAACTCCGGGTTCGCTCCGCCGGTACTCACAAAGAAGTCGTTCTCATTGACGCCGAATTCGAGATTCAGCGTTGCCGCGACCGTCACAGACACACTGCCGGCCAGACTGAGTCCAACCGAATCGAGCCCAAGATCGAACGGCAGCGTCCCCGTAATCGATGGGGTCAACGAAACACCAAACGTCACTTCCGCGTCGCCATCGCTGCCCGTCGTCGTGATCGTTCCGCTGAGTTCACTGCCAAATGCCGCCGCAATCGCCGCCTGGGCCTGGTCGACAGTCTCGACATTCTGGAAGCTGTTCCCCAGGTCGGTCTGCAGTCGGGTAAAGATCTGGCCGGCGGAGTTCTCGTCCTGAAGTCCGTCCCCGACGAGCGGTATGTCGGTCCCGAACACCTGGGAATTGAGCGACTCCTGCAGACCGCCGAACGTGTCGTTGAGTCCCTGGCCCAGCAACGACAGATCGGCCGCCAGTAACGTCCGCGTCTCCAGCTGCTCAGTCATTCGCAATCCGCGACTGATAACCTGTCGAGAGACGGCTTCCCGGTGCCGACGTCGCGTCGACTTTCGCGTGCCGCTCAACCAGGCCTGCAGCACGGACGGACGCAGCTTCCAGCGGGATGACAACAGCATGATGATTCACTCCTCAGTAGCACTTCCGTTCGGGGCGTTTCCGATCGCGGCTGTTCCATTCGGGACGGCATCCATTCGGCGCACGCCGCCAGCGACACTTCGGGACGCAGGCACCCGCACCTGCGGAATCCCGGGGCATGGGCATTCTGAGGAATTCCGAACATCCCGCTGTCAGGTGTTGACCCGACACAGCTCAATCTGACGCGGCAACTCGGCAAACACGTTCTCCTTGAGAACAAACGCGTCCGCCTCGCGGGCACCGGTCACCAGCGAAGCCGGCAGATCGTGCCCGGAATACAGCACGATCCGGCAGTCGAGGCACAGACGGCGAATCTCGCGTGCCGCATCAATGCCCGTGCGATGCGGCATCTGCACGTCCATCAGCGCGAGCACCGGCCCATGAGCCAGCGCGGACCGCACCGCTTCTTCACCATCCGCCGCCTCGACAATCACTCCGGAAGGAACGCGCCCGGCCACAAACCGACACAACGTCCGCCGAAACAGGGCGTGATCGTCAGCAATGAGAATTCGGAACTCCATCCGGTCAGACTAGCCGCTCCCGAGGAAAGCTCTGTCAGGTCTTGACCTGACGCGCGATAACTGACTCGGAAGCCGGGCCGCATCACATCTCCGCCGTCCATCTGCTTCTGGCAACGGCTGCCCGGCCATCCTGAACCAGGCGGAGGCGGTATGGGATGCACACGGGTCTCCCCTCGCGGTGTGGACTACACATCGCCGCCATGCAGGTCACGCTGGGGCAAATGTCGAATCGCTCGAACGATGACCCGGCGTCCGTGAATGGAAAAGACAGCTCGATGCGTCTTCCGGCGTCCGACGCCAAAAAGCAGTTGCCGAATCTCGACGGGAAACGCCTTGTTCTCCCGAGCGAGTCCGAACCGTTCGGGATTCTCTTCAAGCCCCTGAAGGGCATCAAGAAAGCCGTTGTACCAGTCGGTCGCAACGTGCGACGCGTTCTCGCTGTACCACGAACACGCCGCATCCAGCTGCGACAAAGCCCGGTCAGACAGAACGACTTCGAACTTCATGAGCGAGGGCCGAAGCCGTGCTTCTTCCGGAGAGTAGCATCGGCATCACGCAACGAATGAACGCGGCCAGCTTTCTCATCCAGGAAGCTCTGATCGATGTCAGCCACGGTTTCGCTGTAGTCGTTGAGCTGTTCAAGCGCTGCCAGCAGAACTTCTTCGGGCGAACTGTACTCGCCCCGGTCGAGATGCCGTTGAATCGATCGTTCGATTTCCGGTGACACGTTCAGTTTCATAGTGCCGCTCATTCACAGTCCTTCGCTATCTCAATTCAACTGCCAGAGTCCGGGCTCTCTCCAGTCAGTTCTGCCGACACCTTCAAGTCAAAGCACTGATTCTTTCTCGCTCGCCTCACTCAGCGATCACCTGATTTCTGAGACGACGCCGCCCGACGCAGCCAACTCGGATCATCCCCAATGTTACGGCAGAGTTTAAGGCCGGCAGTCTGAGATTCACGCCAAAACCGACTGTCGCCCGGCATCGCCCTCAAGCCGCACTCGAAACCGGTCGAAGCCACATCCGCATCAGGAGCAAATATTTTGAACAAGCGTAAGGATGCGCGATGCAAACAACATTTGCTGCTGTGTTTGCCGGGCTCATGCTTGCTGCGACTGCTTCCGAGGCAGCAGATACTAAACATACAATACAATACCAGTACTGGAATGAGAACGGTTCGCCGTCGTCCCTCGCAGAGGAACCTACCGCTGGCGGGTTCTTCACCGACTTCGAACAGACGACTGCCACTGACTGGCTCACTCGTCTGGGGATTGATGCTTACGGACTCGTTGACGTCGGGTTCACCTGGAATCCCGACAACCCTCGCGATCGGTCGAACGGGACGCTGCTGTACAACGACCGCTCCAACGAAGCTCAAATGAACGCGCTGTACGCCGTCATTGAGCGCGTCATCGAACCGGATGCGTGCGAGTGGAAACTTGGCGGACGAATTGACACCGTGTTCGGCACGGCGGGGCGTTTTCTCGGAGTTCCGGGGCTGGAGCTGCACTCCGACCTCAGCCCGCGCTGGAACAGCGACTCCCGCCGCTTTTACCACTTCGCGCTGCCGCAGTTTTATCTCGAAGCCAACGTGCCGGTCGGCGAAGGCATCTCCGTCAAGGCCGGCCGGTTCTTCAGCCCGCTCGGTTTCGAGATTGCGTCCGTCGACGACTTCCTGCTGCGTCCCTACTCGTTCGGCACGATGGAATCATTCGCCGAACCGTACACGCACACGGGCCTTCTCGCGGCGACAGAGGTCACTCCTGGGGTGCAGATCACCGCAGGCATCACGCGCGGACTCGACAACTTCGAGGACAACAACAACGACCTCAGCTTCGTGGGCCGAATCCGCATCAGCAGCCCTGATGACCGCACTCGGTTCACGGCGGGAGTTCATACCGGCGACGAGGATCCCGCTGGCCAGCAGAACGTGACGGTCTGCGTTTTCACGTTGACGCATCAGTTGACCGACCGACTCACTTACCGGCTGCAGCACGATGTTGGATTCGCTGACGACTTCGCCATCAATTCCGGTTTCGGCACGGACGATGCCGAGTGGTATGGTCTCAGCCAGATTCTTGCCTGCCGCTTCAGCAACACCGTCTCGGGGCTGGTGCGATTCGAGTGGTATCGCGACGACGATCACGCCACGATCCTCAGCCTGATGCAGGGAATCCCACACGATCTCATTGAAGGCGGAACCTATTACAGCCTGACGGGAGGCCTGCAGATCACGCTCGCTGAAAACGTTGTCCTGAGACCGGAACTGCGCTGGGACTGGGCCGACGTCTCGGCACCACTGTTCGGCATCCAGGGCCCGTTTGACAACCTCAGCGATCAGAACCAGTTCACAGCCGCCGCCGACCTTCTCATTGCTTTCTGACCGGAACGCGAGTCCTCAACCGAGTTCACATTTCCATCTGCCGCGGCACACGCACCGTCACCGTGGTTCCCTGACCGGACTGGCTCTCGAACGTTGCGTTGCCACCCAGCAGCTCCGCTCGTTCGCGAATCGTCGTCAATCCGTGCCCTCGCAACTTCGCTGGACGCGCAGCACGAAGGCCGGTGCCATCGTCCCGAATGGCAATCTCGATCAGTGCACCGTGTCCCTCAATCGTGACGTCAACACGCGACGCCTCGGCATGCTGGATCACGTTCTTCAGCGCTTCCTGCCAGATTCGAAACAGGTGGTCCTTGACGGCACCATGCGTCGCCGTGTCACCGCGAGTCGTGACGGAAATCTCCAGCGCTGACCGCTTTGACATTTCATCAGCGTGCCACTTCAGAGCATCGACCAGCGACATCTGCTCAAGCACCGACGGTCGCAGTTCCGCAACGATGCGCCGCAGCTCGTCGCTGACAACTTCGGTTTCGCGGACGAGTTCCGCGAGTGACTCTGCATCGACAGACCCTCCGTCAGCGGCCTGTTCATGAGCCATCTGCAGCGCCAGCCGCATGGCAAAGATTGACTGATTCGCGCCGTCGTGCAGCTCGCGCGAAAGCCGCCGCCGTTCTTCTTCCTGGGTCACCAGCAACGCATGCGATGTCGCTTCGAGCTGGGTGCGAAGCAGTCGAAAACGGATCACCAGGACCGCGAAGGCACAGATGACAAAGCCCGCCGCCGCGAACGTGTCGATCGGCAGCCCCGTCACCAGAACGATGGTCCAGCCGGCCACAATCGGCGAGACATGACCGACCGTCAGCAGACCGTGGCCAAACAGAATCACCCCGGCCCCAGGAACTCCCTGACGCATGGCACGCACCGTCAGGACGAAACCTGCCACCGACGGGACGAGGATCATCGGGACAGACGCGATGATGGCTGCCCACCGCAGTTCCGGGCCGCAGCCGACAACCGCCAGACCGTAAACCACTGCGAACATCGTGTTCATGACGCGCAGCCACTGCGGAATTGACTGCTGCAGCATCCTGCCCATCAGCTCAAGAAACACGATCGGAATGGCGACGAGCAGCACGTTACCCAGGAGTTCGCTCGTCGGCGTCAGCAGCCCGGCTCTCACCGACCAGACACTGCCGAGCACAGACAGAGCGGCATACAGCAGCATGAAAACCGACAGCAACAGGTACGCCCCGCGCAGTTCCCGGTCTCGAAACAGCGACAGCCCCAGCAGCGCCGCGGCGAGATAGAACGTGACAAGAACAGCCAGAACACCATTCGCCAGGCTTTCCCGCTGCAGCTGCACCAGCCGCAGTTCCTGAAGATTCCCCAGCCCTGGTTCGCCCGGCAGGCTTCCGCCGAGGATGCCGCCTTCGTAGTAAGGCCGGAGAACCCGAATCGCCAGAACATTGTCGCCGCCAGAACGCAGAGCCTCCCGCGGCAGCTCGTAAGCGCGATGCAGGAACGTCGCCGTGGCGTAGCGGCGTCCGATGACGCCAGATCCCCCGACACGCCGACCGTTCAGCCAGACCTCGTCGGCATCGCTGATCTGTCCCAGCAGAACACCAACAGGAGCCGCCCGCATCCAGGCCTCCGTGCGAAAATGAATCCGGTACCAGCCGATCCAGGCCGTTTCCGCAATCCCTGCCGCCTGCCACGTCCCCGGCACCGAGATGGTTTCCCAGTTTGCATCATCAAAGTCAGCCCGCGACCAGGCAGGATCATCACCCAGTCGAAACGCATGCTCGCCAGCCAGCGACTGACGAATGACCTGCTGCCGCGGCTGGTCGCCGAAGCATGGCCGCTCCTGGCCAGCCAACAGCCAGAGCGTCACAAGGACACCCCCGCGAACGAACGTCAGCGTCCGACGACTGCCCATCTCACAGCCACCTGTGCTCAGTAGCGATCCGGATCAGCTCCGGCGCCGAATGAACATCGAACTTGCGCATCAGCCGCGCGCGATAGGTTTCGACAGTCTTCACGCTGATGTCGAGTTCCGCCGCGATCCGCCTGTTCGTCATCCCCCGCGACACACACTGCAGCACATTCAATTCCTGCGGACTCAGATCGGCAAATTCCGGAGTGGCTTCGAGGGCCTGCCGCACTCGTTCACTGACAAACTGGTTACCAGCCGCCGCCTCACGAATCGCACCCACCAGTTCGGCAAAGGCGTCATCCTTGTGAACGTAGCCGGTGAAGCCGCTGCGCAGCACCCGTCGGGCCACGGCAGCCTCGCCGTGCATCGTCAGGGCGACCATTCGCGTGCCGGGCGAGCGTTCAGCAATCTGAGCAGCCAGGTCGCTGATCTCTGGCCCCGGCATCGTCACATCGACAACAGCCACCTGGACCGGTACCTCATCGAGAATCCGCAGCAACTCAAAGCCGGACGTCGCCAGTCCCACAACTTCGATCCACTCATGACGTTCCATCAGGGCGGCGAGCCCCTGCCGCACAATCGCGTGGTCGTCCGCCAGAGCGACGCGACAATGTGGACTGGCATTCCCGGATTCGGGCATGGCTTTCGGTCCTGGCAGGATCGCCACCTCGTCCCGACGTTCCATCAACTGGTGAACGCCGCCGGAAGTCTTCAACGAGGGACAAAGAGAATTGTCAGTTGCCGGAGCTGGAGTACGTTTCCAGTGTCAGGTTGATGTCGTCGACGTTCTGAATGAACTGCGAGACGCCCGCTTTCGCATTGCCACTCAACGATTCGCCAGGAATGATCAGCATCCATCGCGTGTTCCAGACTGACCGGCCAATCAAACGGCTGGATGTCTGCTGATGGTTCCGCGTGAGTTGCTCGCCGTACTCGCCCGGCATTCCAAACGCTCGGAAACGCGAGAACCGGCGAATGTCGGCGAACGAGTCCCCGTCACCGACGAGCAGCGGCGACCAGTCACGCTCGTTGACGTCGCGGCTGGAAATCGGGAACGGAACCGGGATCGCCTGGTCAGTGACCCGAAACTCTCGTTTTTCCATCGTCCGTCCGCGCGCCGAACGCATGATGTCCGTTCCGATCGGCACCAGATACACGCGTGGCGTATTCGACAACGTGGCCGGATAGCCCTCAAAAACGACACCGACAGAACGAATCTTCGTGGCGAACTGCGACGCATCGAAACTGCTTTCCCCGCCCCCCAGCGGCCAGCCAAAGAAGTTTCGGCCCGATTCGATCGTCGTCGCAAACGGAATCACGATCCCCGGCTGAGGACCTGCGGACTCCTGCGCGAACGGGCGGCAGTGCCGGCGGAATACGGGCAGATCCCAGAGATTGTCCACGCGATGGTTCTCCAGCACCTGCCGCCAGGTCATGCCGTGCCGACCGGTAGCTTGAGTCTGTCCGCCCGCGAGGTCATCCAGACTCGCGACGTCTTCCTGCACTTCCGACGCACCGTCATCGCGAATGCGGAACAGTTCGCTGCGCAGCGAGAAGACTCCGGATTCACTGTCACTGTTGTTGAGCCCCAGTTGCCCTTTGAGTTCAGAGAAGTTCTGGTTGAGCATGGCGAGCGACGACGTCAGCCCGTCGCGTCCGCCAATCGCCCGGCCGCCTGCCCACTCGCCCAGAGCACGCTGACGAACAATGTCGTCAAGGAACTGTGTCGCCGCGCGACGATCGCCGGAGAGCAGCGTCGTTTCATAGTCGTACGCCTTGGCCGCGAGATAGACATAGCGCGCGGCCAGATCGAACTGAACTCGATACTTCTGAATGGCCGAGTTCCGGAAGACGCGGAACGTCATGTCGCGGTACCGGTTCTGCGACACCAGGCCGGCGGTTCGACGGCGGAACGACTCGCGCTGTTCGAGCAGCCGCAGGCCCTTCTGCAGTACCATCAGGTATCGGGCATGAGCCTGCTGAATCTGGTCCCGCTGGTTGTACAGCGCCATGCGCAAAGGAACTTCCTGCTGGATCAACTGCTCAAGTTCGCCCGCCAGGTCCGACAGATCAGCGTCGCTGTCGTTCTTGAAGATCTTGATCTCAGCATCCTGGTCCAGCTGTTCCTTGCCCAGTTCCACCAGGAATCCAGCGACTTCCGCCGCGTCCGCGCCAACCGCCAGCGATTGCGTTGCCGCGATTCCATTGGCGCGGATCGTCGCGCGGATTGGCGCCGTCACATCGTTGGAAAAACCGACAACGCGAGGCACGGCCTTCTCGACGGTCTCGAAGACTTCATCAATGACTTCGGCCGTTCGATTCAGCGCAGTCTCGGTGGTGTGCAGCGCACCGATCGTCGTGTTCATCGCGATCGTCGAGTTTCTCTTCCAGTTGAGAACCGACAGATTGGCCGCGTCGAGGTTGTACTTCGATCTCAGGTCGTCGATCGCTCCATCGATATTCTTCAAGTGATTGCTGTATTCCTGCAGCGACCGGCGATAACTGTTCTCGGCCTGCAGCAGTTCGGAAATCGCCAGCTGAACTTCGCCGGGCGCCCGCCGACCGCCCCACTCCGGTCCGCTGGCCACGAACGGCCACCCCTTGTCCGAGACCGGCATGGTGACCGACAGACGCGCCGTCGACGCTGGCTCGGTTTCTGTTGAAAGTTCCGCAGTCACATCGTCCAGGTTGCTGATCTGGTCGCTGGCGGCATTGAAGAACGCCTTCACCTGCTCCGTGCTGGGAGCCCTCTGCCCGGTCAGTTCTGACGGGTCAACATAGTTGTAAAACAGCAGGTCCGGTCCGTTGTATCCCGAGGCGTACGGCTGGCCGGGACCGATCCTGCCATCGTGCGGGTACCCGAAGATCTCAATGAGCCGGTTGCGGTAGTCGGTCTCCTGATCAGCCACGTTGGCTGCGTACTCAGCGGCGGAGTCCTGGGTTCGCCGCAGATTGCGCGACATGGAGTTCGCGTAGTCGAAGACGGTCACTGCGTTTTCCAGAGCGGCACTGGCACGGCTGGCGATCTGCTCATATTGAGTCCGGCCGCGGTCGACCTCATTGGGATCAATGTCGAACGCGATGGCCCCATCGACCAGTCCGAGCGGGTTCAAGCCGTCGTTGGCATTGTCCTCGACCGTCTGAATCGCCCCGAAGGCCGTGGTCAGCTCAGTCAGTTCCCGCACCGTTGTCCGGTCAATCTTCTCGATCCCTTCGTGAGTCGCATCCGGATCTACATCCGGCAGGATGGCGTTGCCGACGACCCAGTCGAAGTACGCTCCCTGACCGGCCCGGCGAGCCCACTCGCCAACACCCCAGGCACGCTCTGAGTTGGAATCCGGGTAACCATCGAACTGCTGTTCGGGATCGGACACGTACGACTGGCGATAAGTGAGGCTCACGATCTCGGCACCGGTACGCGCCCTCGCTGCCGCGGCCGTGGCGAATTTCCGTTCGTCCATATAGTCCACGTCGACCGGAGCACCGGCCAGGAGCACGGCTTCCTTGCGCGGTTCCCACTTGAAGTTTGGATGTCGCAACAGGCGATAAAACGATCTGACCGCCGTCAGATAATGCCCCCAGGCATCTCCGTGCCCCTGCGGGTACAGCAGCATGGCGTCCTCTTCGCCGATCTTCCCGCCGGCATCCTCGTCGTAGATGTTGTAAACGTTGACGTAAGCGAGCTGGCCATTGCCGCCGGTCATGTTCCATCGCAACCGGTTGTAGGCAGGTGCTCCCGAACTGCGGTCGATACCGCGGAGCAGGCACAGCTCTTCGTCCAGCAACGAACTCAACTGATTCTCAAACGCGAAGATACTCGGGGCGAGCGCACCAACCTGTCCGTCAGAAGTCGAGTACCCGATCGTCGGATCCTGCGCATCGGCGAATGCCTCGTTCGCCAGCAGGACATAGAGATCAGAGATCTTGCTGGCCGCGTGCAGGAGCGCCTGATTCGCCGCACTGTCATCCCGCACCGCCGGCGCCGCGTCGATACTGAGCTGCCGGCCACGCCGCAGAACCGTTTCGTAAGCCTCGATCAGGCCGATGCTGTTGATGGCGTCTGCGTCGGGGTTGAAGGCGATCGGTCCCTCGTACCGTTTCCCGGCAGACACCAGCAGACTGGCATACGTGTTGACTTTCGAATTGCGGAAATCGTCGGTCCGCGCGTCGAACGGATTCAGCGCCCGAGTCACTCGTTTGATCCAGCCTTCGGCCAGCTGAGCTTCCGGAGGATCGAGTCCCGGCGCTCCGACCCACTCGCTCCAGCGTCCGTCCAGGTAGTCAAACAGCGGCGTTCCCTGGCGCGGTCGATACCGCATCATCCAGCGATTGTCAGAGATGACCAGCACACCGGACTCGCCCCCCTGCCCCAGCGTGATCTGATTCGCGCCCTGACGCGTCGGCCCATAGGCCAGCCAACCGGGGTTCGGCCCGTCGTTTGGTTTTCGTGGCGGAATCAGCGAGCGATCCGCCCGCGATGGATTGTCCGACCCGCGGTGATAGTACCACTCGAATTCGTAGTCAGCCGTCGCGCCGCCGTAGTCGCTGCTGTGCCGCAACGTCAGCCGTTCGTCGAACACATTGTCCGATGGCAGAACCCGCAGGCTGCCCTGAGCGAGTTCCGGATCAATACGAATGATCTCAAGGCTGACCGGCAGCCCCTTCAGCTTCGCGTCGTTGTTGAACGCCAGCGTGACATATCCGTTGGGACGCTCGACATTCTCACCGGACTCGAACCGCGCGCCATTCTTCAACGCGGCACGCTGCCCCCGACCAGTCCGGTCAAACGACACCGCTCCGATTCCCTCCGAGCATCTCCAGTAACCGACCAGGCCAGGTTCGCGTCCCGTTGCCTGCCGCGTCGCATCCCGCTTGATGTCCTCATCGGATCGGCTGCCCTGCCAGATGCGAATCTCGCTGATCGCACCCGACCAGGCGGCCTGCGATTCGTCAGCCGGGCCGCCAATCGAGAAACTCTCAGCACGATCGGGGTTGGGAAGCGGAGCGTCGGCACGGTCCACAACGACACCGTCAATCAGGATGCGGCTGCCGCCGTCGGCGCTGACCAGCGAGAGGTGCTGCCACTTCCCGGCCTGCAGTCGAGCCGCCGTCACGCGTCCATTGACGGAAACGGTTCCCTCGCTGTCGGCTGTGACCAGCAGCGTCTGTCCGGCCTCCGATTTCGTCTTCAGCAACACTCGAGGCGTCTCGCCGAAAGCAGCGAGCCGCGTCCGAAACTCAATGGCGAAATCGCCAAACGCAGGCACGAGCGCCGGCCCGATTTCAATCCAGTCGTCGGTTCCGTCCAGTGAAACGTGAACAGTGCGAACTGTCGCGGTGAGCTGGTCGAGCGCGGACCGCCCCGGCGCGAGAGCGGTCGTGAGAACATTGTTCCCCGCCGGGAATGATTCGGGCAGGACGACGGGTTGAGTGCGACCGGAATTCGCCGGCTTCTCACGGCTGATCGATTCGGCCCCATTCTCACCCTTCACAATCCAGGCGCGGCCCATGCCGGTCAGCAGTGAGTCCGCGACCTGATCGTTGCCCCCCGCCGGACTCAGTTCGTCATTTCGAATCTGGTTCGGATTGCGCGTCAGCAGGTACAGCCGGTCAATGGCTTCCGCCCAGGCCGGGTCCGGTCGCTCTCCGTCCTTGCGGTCCAGGTTGCGGAGCAGATCACGCTCGGCGGCGGTCATAATGTTCGGCAGCAACAACCCACTTCCCGGCTGCTGCTTCGTCACCTGCTTCCCCTGGAAGATCAGCTTCACGGGACGGGACGGATCGAGGTCGTCAGCGAGAAACCGCACCTGAAGATGGAATGGCAGACCCGGAAATGCCTTGCGAGAACCGACCAGAGTGGTCTGCAGATAGTCCGGGAGTTTCGGGATCGTCACCGCTCGTTCGCTGATCGGGTCATAGATGCGGACCATCGAACTGGTGAACGAGCGCCGGACTCCCCGATCAGGAGCGCCGTCGGGGTTCATCGATTCAAAGATGACCTCCGCCCGCTGCTGCGTGCTGATTGACGGCAATCCATCGCGCGCCGTCGACAGCGTATCGTTCAGTTTCATGCTGGGCAGATCGTCCGGCCATGTGACGGAGAACAGACAGTCGATCGGATCCCGACCGAAGTTTCGTTTCGGCACACCTTGCGGCGCGTCCGTCAGTGGCGAGTAATGCTGCAGCCAGGCGACATTGTCTCCAGCTTTCAGACCCCATTCGCGCGGGATATAGAAGTTCTTCTGCAGCGGGTAGAAGTAGCGAATCGAGGCCACGGCGTCCGTGCCGCCAGGACCGGCGGCGTACCCGTAGTGCTTGCCCTTCACGTCGCGCCACAGCGGTCCGTAAACAGCACGCGTCTCCTGCGCCAGCGGTGCCAGCAGGTTCAACGGGTACGGCGGCTGAACTTCGATACCGGCCCGTGCCAGATAGTGGAACCGGTGTGCGTCGTCTTCCGGAATGACGTGAAACGGCTTCATCGCCCACTCGGACGTGACGGGATTGCGATACTTCACGAGGACGAACGGCTGCGAAGTATCTCCCAGCGCGTTGATGTCGCTTCGCAGCGCGAAGACTTTTCCGTCGACGACATCCGCGTGCTCCTCGTTCGGATTGAAGCCGGCCAGATCACGATTCGGCTGATGGTAGACGTGAGCGTCCGGATAAAGACTCTCGGGCAGACCTGCAGATTCCCGTGGCTGATCAGCGATCACGATCGTCTCGGCATCGGTCGGCCAGTCGAGTTCGTAACGCACGGGCCGGTCCGGCCATGCCACACCAATGGCGTTTCGGCGGTACCAGGCGACATCAACCCGCCCTTTGTTGACCGGCAGAATCGTGCCCGTGTGCCCGGCTTTCTGATACGCCGCGTCCTCGCCCACCGCATCAATCGGTGCCGTCGTTGAGTTGAGCACGAATCCGGTCCGACCCGGATAGTCATCATGCCCGATCCATCCGCCCGACAACCGCAACGCCCGCGTGTCGAGTCCCACTGTCCGATTCTGGTCGATCTGAAGGCTCCCCGTTGCCAGTCGAACAGTCGAGTTCGGTCCGTCCGCAAGAATTCGTCGAGCCTTGAGCGGAGGCGTACCTGTCAATGGGTTATTGGCCGCCTTGATGACGTTGTCGATCGAGACTCCCGCCGTATCCACCAGGATATTCAGCGATCCTGGCGGGTCGTACCAGTAGGCCGACGCTCCGATGCCTCCCCCTTGAGCGAAAGCCGGCTGGCTGCCGTCAAGCGGCATGAAGTTAATGAAGCGGCCATCGAATCGCTGGCCAGGTTCCTCGGCGAAAAACTCAATGCCATTGTCGCCAAACCAGATACGAGCCTGGGCAACCTCTTCCGGCGGATGAATCGCCATCCCGATCTTGTGAGAGCGCGTCAGCGGTGCCGTCAGATCGTCGGGCAGCGGCCCTCGACGGCCTTCTTCCTCGCCCAGTCGCGCCACGGCCGCGAAGTCGGCATGGTCAGCGGGCTGGCTGAGAACCACCTGAAAGAAAAGCTTCTGCTCCTCGGGACTGATCTGCTCTCCGTGCGTTTCCGCGTACTCAAGCACGCAGTAGCCGGGCTCGCTGGCATTGAAGATTCGCGATTGCTGAGTCAGGTCGACCGCTGCCGCACGGCGTGGCTGGTAAGCAATCCGCCGGAAGGTGTAGGCAAAGTCGCTCAGTTCGACGGGCTGCAGTTCGACCGGCGCTCCGACCACGTGAAGCTGAGGCATCTTCGGCCAGCCCACGACCACCCGCTGTTCGATTCTGTCGTCGTCCGTTCGATCCGTGCTCGTCTTCCACCGGATCACCGTTTCGGTCGGTTTCACGGCGTACAAGGTCTTCTCTGCGAAGGACCAGACAAACGCGCTGAGCGCATTGGTGGGAATGTCCGGCTGAATCGGCACGGCTCCCGCCGGTCGCGGGACAGCGGTGCCAGCCTCGACCACGGGAACCGCTCGGAATATCCGTTCCTGACCAGAAGGGTTGATGCCGACGCCAGCGATCTCTCCTCGATTGTTGATCAGTGTTTTGGCCATTCCTCCCTGTTGATCATCCTGATCTTCGAGTTTCCATCGCGTGCCGAATGAGACCAGATCGTTGAGATCAAACAGTTCGTTCTGACCGCGACGGAAATAGAACGGTCGAACCCGTGACGTTGGGTCGACCATCACTCCAGCCACTTCGGACTGGTCGTTGATCGCGAGCGGAATCGTTCCCAGCCAGTCCGCGTGATTCTTCGCCAGAGGCGCCAGAGTCCGCACGGACCGATTCAGCACGTTGTCGATGTAAGGAACGATTCGTGGCGACTGAACGACCTGGCCACCATAGTTAATGAATCCACCAGCAATCGTTCTTACGGCTGCGAAGTTCTGGTTGTTCGGAGCGATCGCGGTGACCATGTCGTTCTCACTGAACGCCAGAAACTTCAGCTCGCCGGCTTCGCGCGCATAGAGGTTCATGCTCCCCTGATAGCTGATGATCGCGTCGCCGGCCTGGTTGATCCCTTTGAGTTCGTGGGCAGGCCACCCGGGATATTCAACGCTCCCA
>Ga0070726_10003153_pt1 | contig 14104 bp, 13 predicted proteins | sample tdAd471_FD_67275 | JGI IMG/M metagenome (GOLD analysis project Ga0070726, IMG submission 67275) | Marine sediment microbial communities from the Atlantic coast under amendment with organic carbon and nitrate - tdAd47.1 | ecosystem: Environmental > Aquatic > Marine > Coastal > Sediment | place...
AACCGCGATGTCCCGAAGTACCAAACGCGACCCGCTGCGTGGACTCCGAAAAGTCAGGCCCACCGGAGTAGTAGGCCGTGATGAGTCTTGGCACATTAGCAAGCATGGCATTCGTGGCTCGCTTACCCGCCAAAGGATTTATTGTCATCTCGGTTTATCCCCGTGGTGGTCTAGGATCAACACGTAGGTATCAATGTCCTGTTTCACTGCGCCGTCTTCTCCCATTGCCGTGGGGATATTTTCCTTCACGAGGATATACCTTCGAGCAAGCTGAGCGCTCGTTGACAGACAGCCTCTACGCTGAATCCATATTCTCGCAGCATGTCCGAGGCCGGTGCCGATGCGCCGAAGCGATCCACACTCAGCATGTCGCCACGATCACCGACGTAACGGTGCCAACCCTGACTCACTCCGGCCTCGACCACGAGCCGCGCCGGTATGGAGGGCGGCAACACCGAATCGCGATAGGTTTTTGTATGCGCCTCGAACAGTTCCCAACTCGGCATCGAGACCAGGCGCACAGCAATGCCGTCTTCTCGCAGGCGTTGCCCTGCGGCCACGATCAACCCGACCTCGGCACCGCTGGCGATCAGGATAATATGGAATTCACCGCTTGCTGCATCATCGTCTAACACGTATGCACCCAAACGCAGGCCATTGGCCGATGCATAACAGTCGCGATCGAGCGTAGGCAGGTTTTGGCGACTGAGTACCAGTACCGTCGGACCGTCCCGCATCTCCAGTGCGACCCGCCAGGCGACCGCTGTTTCATTGGCGTCGCCGGGACGAATCACGGTCAAACTGGGTATCGCCCGCAGCGCAGCCAACTGCTCCACCGGCTGGTGAGTGGGTCCGTCTTCACCCAGCGCGATGCTGTCGTGGGTGAACACGTGCACGACATGTAACCCCATAAGGGCCGCTAGCCGAATCGACGGGCGCATGTAGTCGGAAAAGATCAGGAAAGTAGAGCCATAGGGAATGGTAGCCCCATGTGCCGCCAGGCCGTTGACGATCGCACCCATCGCATGCTCGCGGACGCCGAAGTGCAGGTTGCGTCCGGCATAGCTCCAGCCGCCGCTGTCGGCACCCTGGGTATCGTCAGCCTCGCCAACTGGCGGATGAAAATCGCCAAGCCCCTTTAGCGCCGTGTGGGTGGACGGATCTAGGTCCGCCGAGCCACCGGTCAATGCCGGCAACCGCGGCGCGATCGCATTCATCACCTGGCCCGAGGCAACCCGCGTGGCCATACCCTTGACATCAGCGGGAAACACCGGCATGTCCGCACCCCAGTGCCGCGGCAACTCGCCGCGAAAGCTGCGCAGCAGTTCTTCGGCCAATTCGGGAAACGCCTGCGTGTAAGCGGCCATAAGATCATTCCAGAGCGCTTCGTCGCGCTCACCCCGCACCGTCGCCTGACGAAAATGTGTCAGCGCCGCTTCGGGAATAAGGAACGGCGGCTCGGTCGGCCAGCCGAGAGTCTTCTTGCTCAGGCGTACCTCGTCGTCGCCGAGCGGCGACCCGTGGGATTCAAAACTATCCTGCTTGTTGGGCGAGCCATAGCCGATGTGGGTCCGCACCAGAATCAGCGACGGCCGCACCGTCTCAGCCCGCGCGGCCTGCAGCGCAGCATCGATCGCTGCCAGATCGTTGCCGTCCGCCACCACCAGCGTGTGCCAGCCACAGGCTTCGAAGCGCTGGGCACGATCCTCCGAGAAGCTGATATCGGTGCTGGCTGCCAGCGTGACGCGATTATCGTCGTACAGGCAGGTCAGCTTGCCGAGCTTGAGGTGCCCGGCCAACGAGGCCGCCTCAGCCGCGACACCTTCCATCAGGTCGCCATCGCCGACTAGCACATAGGTGGCGTGGTCAATCACCGCGTAGCCGGGGCGGTTGTAGCGCGCCGCCAGCTGCACTTCGGCAATCGCCATGCCCACTGCATTGGCTAGCCCTTGTCCGAGAGGCCCAGTAGTAGTTTCCACGCCCGGAGTATGGCCGCGCTCGGGATGCCCCGGCGCCTTGCTGCCCCACTGGCGAAACTGCTTGATCTCATCCAGTGAGAGGTCGTAGCCAGTCAGGTGCAACAGACTGTAGAGCAACATCGAGCCGTGCCCGGCCGAGAGCACGAATCGGTCGCGATCGATCCAGTCCGGATTGCGCGGATTGTGCTTGAGCAGACGATTCCATAGAATATAGGCCATCGGTGCCGCGCCAAGTGGCATGCCGGGATGACCGCTGTTCGCACGCTGCACGGCATCTACCGACAAAAACCGAACGGTGTTGATACAAAGTTGATCGAGTTGGCGTGACATGGTAATTCCTTTGTGTACTAAGCACGTCGATGGCGTATCTTTTTGTTAGGGATACGCAGCGGCAAAAATAGGCCGTTTTAAGGTCCGTTGGGTAATCGTCGCTCCAACTAATCGAAGAACTTACGCTCAATACTGCTTTCCTTACTGGGGCGCTTGAACACTGGTTTCGATAGTAAAATAGTCATTTCTTTAGCGAGACATTATAAATGGCGGCCACTGCCGCGCCGGTTAACCAGCCCAACACAAACGTCTCAATGAGGCCCATGGACGCCTCCCACAGCGGCATGTCCATGCGAATTATGCTGGTGACATCAATGCCGTGAAGTAGGCTGTTAAAAAACAAAATTGCCCCTGCTTCCCCGGTCGTAGCCATGACAAAAACGCAGCCCAGATATAGCAATGCCAGCGTCGTACCGACGGCCAGTCCAAATCGCTTTACATCAATGTCATTCATCGCCCGCCCCTTTATCGTGATCAATGTGCTCGTGCTTGCCGTGTCCTCCCATCATGAGAAGATGGCAGCCGAACATGAGAATGATGAAAATAAAGAGCGTTACTCCGCTACCTACCCCAAACAGCGGCAGTATAAAAATTAGTAGCAGTGGTAACACACACCCGATAATCATCCGAATGTTATGTTTAGTCACTTCTGCTCTCCTTTCGGCGCCTGTGCCGGTTCCGGGTCAACCGTTGTCGGATCACGCTCGGTGGGGCCGGCACTCCGCATTTTGAGCAGGTTGCGCCATTGGCCCCATCGTGGAATGAACGCGGGCACGCGCAGCCGATAGGCGCGGTATTCGTCACCGAATTCATGCAGCATCTTGCGCTCCTCACTTCGCGCCAGCAGGACATAAATGAGAATGATGATAGGAAAGAGTACGATGGAAAATAGGGTGGGCCAGTGGACGATGCCTTCGCCAAAGATACCGATGAAAAGTCCCGTATATTGGGGATGCCGCACCAACCCGTAGAGACGGTCCGTGATGAGCCGGTTTTCCTGGCGGGCCCGATGAAGCTCGCGCCATCCCTCAATGAATATCCCGATGCCGGCGAACAGAATCACGTAGCCGAGTATCATCGAGATCATCATACCCGTCTCACCGAAACCAAGCAGGGTGGACCAAAGGTTGGCGTTGAGATTACTCTGGTCCATGCCGAAGTATCGGACCAGCAGATAGATGGTAAGCGGGAATCCGTACATCTCCGCATACAGGGCAATGATGAAGGCCTGGACCACACCGGCACCCGCCCACTCCTTCCAAGTCCTGGGGGCGAGATAACGGTATAGAAACCACGAGACCAATACGATGACGATCAGGGCAATGCCCCAAGCGCCGGAATGTGCGATGTGTTCGTTCATGTTGACGCCTCTTCCTGGATGGTTTGGGCAACTGTCTCTTGCCCAGAGTTTTCTCGTTTTTTCGAGTTGGCCAAATCAGCTTTTTCCCGCTCGTCGGTACCAGCTGATGCCTTCATTCGCTCTCCATCGCGGCGGTATATTTGCCATGCGTGGCAGCGCTGTTTAGGCGTGCTCGCTTGCACAGTGTTTGCTGTGCAAGCGACTTGTTTTCGGTCCTGCCACGCCAGGCCTGGAGTACAGATGCCTGCAACGCGCGCCCGTATGAAAAGCTCAAGCCCCATGGCTGCTTCTCGGCAATGGTATTCAAGGCACGGAGGTTAGCGGTGGCTCTCGTCTCGCTCTGTCCACCAGAGAGGAAGTTAATCCCGGGGACCGCTGCAGGCACCGTGCGCCGCAAACAGATAAGCGTTGTTTGCGCCCCCTGTTGCGGTGAGGCAGATGCCGAACATTCGCGGCCGGGCTCAATCATATTGGGCTTCAAAACCATATACTCCAGCGCAACACGTTGCAGATGCAGCGCGTGAAATACCGCGTGTAAGACTTCCTCTGTGACGCGCGCAGATGTTGCAAGCGTGTGATTGCCGTCCATTAGTACCTCAGGCTCAACGATGGGTACCAACCCTTGCTCCTGACAGATAGCTGCATAGCGTGCCAGCGCATATGCATTGCTTGCAATAGCCCCCGCCGTAGGAATACCCACGCCGATACGAATCACTGCGCGCCACTTGGCGAAACGTGCACCCAACTCCTTGTATTCGCGTAGCCGCTGCGCCAGATCGTCCAAACCCTGCGTCAATGTCTCTCCGGGAAAATTAGACAGCGGTGTTGTACCCATATCCACTTTGGTCCCCGGCACGATACCTTGCGCTTTAAGTAGCTCCGGCAGCAGCACACCGGAGGCACTTTTCTGCTTGAGCGCTTCCTCGAACAGTATGACGCCGCTGATAAAATCACTGAGGCCGGACGCGGAAAATAATAGCTCACGGTAATCGCGCCGGGCTTCCTCGGTGCTCGTTACGTCTACTTCTTTGAACCGCTTCTCAATGGTACCGAAACTCTCGTCGGCCGCCAGAATTCCTTTCCCTGCCGTTGTGAGCTCGGTTACCGTCATTGCCAGCTCTTGCTTGGATATCGACATAAAAGCTCCATTCGGTAAGCAAAATCTCCCTACTACCTCTGTACTATGCATATTTCGATTCATGCGCGAAGCTATCGCAATTTTCCTTTATCGGGGTCGAGTTGAACGGAAGTCCTTCCCTTGCCGCCCAGAAAGATGGCACTCTCTTGTGGATGGTCATGTTGGCTCCGGTTTAATTTTTCCCTGGCGACGAAGACGGTAGTGTCGGATGAGTGTATTAGTGGAGCTGTCATGCTTGAGCTTTGGTTCGTCGATACTTTCAAGCTCAGGGGCCACGCGTTGCGCCAACGCTTTACCCAACTCGACCCCCCATTGATCGAATGAATTGATATTCCAGATGGTGCCCTGGGTGAAGACACTGTGTTCATAGAGCGCGACCAGTGAGCCCAGTGTCTGCGGCGCCAGACTCTCGAGGAGCAGGGTGTTGGTGGGGCGATTGCCTTCGAATACGTGATGCGGCACAGCCCACATTGGCGTGCCCTCAGCCCTGGCCTCGGCTTCTGTCTTGCCGAAAGCCAGCGCCTCGGTCTGGGCAAAGAGATTCGAAACCAGCTGATCATGCTGATTGCCCAGCGGATTCAATGCCCGGCAAAAGCCGATGAAATCACAGGGGATCATCTGGGTTCCCTGGTGCAGGAGTTGGAAGAACGAGTGCTGGCCGTTGGTGCCGGGCTCGCCCCAGTAAATGGGTCCGGTTTGATAAGCGACGTGCTCGCCATCGAGCGTGATATGTTTTCCGTTGCTTTCCATTGTTAGTTGTTGCAGGTAAGCGGGAAAACGTTTGAGGTATTCGTCGTAGGGCAGCACCGCCACCGTCCGCGCATCGAAGAAGTTATTGTTCCATACCGTCAGCATCCCCATGAGCACGGGTAGATTCTGCGCAAAGGGAGCACTGCGAAAGTGCTCGTCCATCGCGCGAAAACCGGCGAGCATGGCGCGGAAGTGCTCCGGTCCGATGGCAATCATGGTTGACAGGCCAATCGCAGAATCCATCGAGTAGCGCCCGCCGACCCAGCCCCAAAAACCGAACATATTCGCCGTATCGATACCGAATCGGGACACTTCTTCGGCGTTGGCCGAGACCGCAACGAAGTGCCTGCGCATTGCCCGGTCGTCGCCGAGTTTGAGCAAACTCCATGCGCGAGCACTGTGGGCGTTGGTCAGGGTCTCGAGTGTCGTGAAAGTCTTCGAACAAACGATGAACAATGTCTCTTCGGGATCGAGATCGCGCGTAGCTTCTTCAAAGTCGGTGCCGTCCACGTTCGAGATGAAACGGAATGTCATGTCACGCTGGCTGTAGTAGCGCAACGCTTCGTAAGCCATCACCGGGCCGAGATCGGAGCCGCCAATGCCGATGTTGATGTTGATGATATTGCGGATACGCTTGTCGGTGTATCCCCGCCATTCGCCACTGCGGATCTGGAGCGAGAAGGCGGCCATGCGATCGAGAGTCGCATGTATCTCGGGCATGATGTCCATCCCATCGACCACAATTCGTTCGCTCTCAGGCGCGCGCAGGGCGGTATGCAGCACGGCGCGTTTTTCCGTCACGTTGATCGGCCCACCACCGAACATCCCGTCGATACGCTCACTTAAACCGCATTCCTCGGCCAGTCTCAATAGCAGCTGCAACGTTTCCTCGGTAATGCGGTTCTTTGAGTAGTCGAGATAGAGACCAGCGGCTTCAGCAGTAAAACGTTCGCCGCGGTGAGGATCGTCGGCGAACAGCTGTCGTAGATGCAGATTATGTACTGTTGCGTAATGGGCTTCGAGCGCCTTCCATGCCGGACGCTCTGTCAGGCGTTGAGCCTGCACATTCGAACTTGTGGTCAGCGTCGGGTTACTCATGTCTGTATCGTCTTCCTAAATACGTCGGTTTTTTTGGCAATGCGGTCCAGCAGATCGCGCCATGATTTGGTGAAGGCGACGGTACCTTCCCGTTGGAGATCGGCGGCAAGCGCTGCATTGTCAACCCCGGCCTGTGCGAACTCGGCGAGCACCGCTTCGGCATCACCGCCGTCAGTCGGCATTTCACCGCGTACGTTGCCATGATCCGCGAAGGCGAGCAGCGTCTTTTCAGGCAATGTGTTGATGGTACCCGGCGCCGACAGCGCTTCGATATAAAGCGTATCTGAAACCTCAGGATCCTTGGAGCCGGTGCTGGCCCAAAGCAAACGTTGTGGGCGTGCACCGGCGTCGGCCAGTGTTTGCCACCGTTTTGATGCCAGCAAATCGCAATAGGCTTTGTAAGTGCATTTGGCAATGGCAATACCCAGACGGTTGCGCAGTACCTCTGGCACCTTGTCCTTGACGGCGACATCCCAGCGGCTGATGAACAGCGATGCCACGCAAGCCACCCTCGGAGCGAGACCGGCGGTGATGCGCCGTTCTATACCACGCATATAGGCCTCGGCCGCGGCAATGTAATGCTCCCTCGAAAACAGCAACGTGACATTCACCGGTACACCGGCAAAGATTGTTTCTTCGATTGCTACAATGCCTTCTGGGGTACCGGGGATCTTGATGAAGATATTGGGGCGTTGCGACTGCGCATGCAGTTCCACCGCTGCCTTGATGGTGGCGGCGGTGTCGTCCGCCAGAAGGGGGGACACCTCCAGCGACACCCAGCCATCAACGCCATCGGTGGCGTCGTGGACCGGCCGAAACAGATCGGCTGCCTGGGTTAAATCCTCCAGTGCCAGTTCAAAGAACAAAGCTTCGCCGGACTTGCCGACAAGCGCTTTCTGGCGGATGGCGTCGTCGTAGAAATCAGCCTCTTTGATGGCGTGCTCGAAGATAGTGGGATTGGAAGTCAGCCCCGTCACGGAAAGTTCGTTGATGTAACGGCCCAGTGTGCCGCTGGTCAGGAGTTTGCGCGTTATGTTGTCAAGCCAGAGGCTTTGACCGAGATCGTGGAGTTTTTGTGTGGCCTTCATGATTTCTCCTGTGTTGTACGGCTGGGACTGGACAGGGAGGCAAAATCGACGTCGGCCAGTTCCCCGATATGCTCAATCGTGATGTCAGCGGACGGATAGGCAGCGCCATTTTCGGGGTCGAGCGCGTAGTGCCCCCGACGCGGGAAGACGGTTGTCAGACGCTCTCCCCAGACTTTTTTCATCGTCGCCAGAATGCGCAGCTTGTCGTCCACCATGACGTAACGGCGCGCCGGGTAATGCTGCTCGATGGCATCAAGCATCTGCTCTTTATGCAGGTAAATCAGCACCCGGCCCTCGACTGCGTCCCACAATCCCGAGTGCTGCACCTTGCGTGGCTGGAACACGACGTCGCCGTCCGTCAGAATCACCGTCGGACCCAAGTGGCGGAGATGGGCGATGACGTCGAGTGCACCCGGGTACAGTCGCTCGGCAAACGGATAGTCCACAAGGAATGAAGACATGCACAGCAGGCGCGGATCGTTCAGGGCACCGATACGGTAGCGTTGCAATGCGCCCAGATAATCCGCATAGCCAAGTTCCATGCGCAGCGCCTCGAATATTTCCCAATAGCGATCCCGGCTCTCGTCGCCAAACTCTCGGGCAAGATGCTCACCTAGGTCGGCTACGATGCGATCGTTGTCGAGCAGCGTGTTGTCCACGTCCAGCAGGAACACCAGCGGGTCCGGCGTCGTCATTCCGCCTCCTCCGGCACGGGGTTGTGCCAACCGCCATCTGTCGCGATGAGCGCATCTGCAGCCTTTGGCCCCCAACTGCCGGGTTTGTACGACTCGACCCGGTGAGGGTTCGCCAGAACAGGATCGACAACCGCCCAGGCGGCCTCGACGCAATCCGCATGGGCAAACAGTGCGGCTTTGCCGGTCATGGCGTCACCCAATAGTCGCTCGTAGGGCGACTCCTCTTCCATCTGTTCACTGAGCAGGTAGAGTTCGCGCTGCTCGCCGGTGAACTCCTTGCCGGGGCGCTTGACACGCGCGGCGAGAGCGATAGCGGAGTGTGGCGAAAGCCGGAAGCGCAGATAGTTGCCGCAACCGTTCGCTGGCCCCAGGTCATTGAACAGCCGCTGCGGCGGCGGCTTTAATTCGACCAGCACCTCGGCCACCGACGTGGTCAGGTGTTTGCCCGCGCGCAGATACCATGGCACGCCCTGCCAGCGCCATGAGTCGATGGACAACCGCAGGGCGCAAAAGGTCTCAACATCCGAGTTTGTGGCCACCCCCTTTTCCTTACGGTAACCGGCATACTGGCCACGCACCATGTCGTCGGGTGCAAGTGGACGCATGGCCCGGAACACCTTATATTTCTCGGCGTGCACGGCGCTATAGTCCTGAAAGCCCGGTGGTTCCATGGCCAGCAGCGCTACAATCTGCAACAAATGGTTTTGCATAACATCGCGCAGCGTGCCGGCGCTTTCGTAGAACTTGCCGCGCCCCTCCACGCCGAAATCCTCGGCCAGGGTGATCTGCACGTTGGCCACGTGCTCGCGGTTCCAGATCGGTTCCATGAACGTATTGGCGAAGCGGAAATAGAGGATGTTCATGATGGCTTCCTTGCCGAGGTAGTGATCTATGCGGAAGATCGCCTTATCCGCAAACACCGAACTCAGGATGTGGTTGAGTTGTCGCGCAGAAGCCAGATCGCGTCCAAACGGTTTTTCGACAATAACGCGCGCCTGTGCGGCAAGGCCTGCGGCATCTAGCCCCTCTATCACCGTTTTGAACAAAGCAGGGGGAATGGCGAGGTAGTGCGCCGGGCATTCGGCCGTGCCCAGGGCCTTTCTAACTGCCTCGAAAGTGGCCGGGGACTTGTAGTCACCACTCACATAGCTGAGCAGTGAAAGCAAATGATCAAGGGCTGGCTTGTCGTCGATCTTGCCGGATTCCTTGATGGCATCACGGGCGCGCTTGCGCAGTTGTGCCTGGCTCAGACTAGAGGTGGCAACGCCGACCACCGGGACGTTGAGGGTGCCGCGTTTGGCAAGCGCGTAGAGCGCCGGAAAGATCTTATTGCGGGCAAGGTCACCGGTAATGCCGAACAGCACCAGTGCTTCGGCGTGCTTCATGGCATCATCAGCGTGGACCATCTTAGCGCCAGATTTTCTTTTCATCATGCCCGCCGAACTGCTTGCGCATCGCGGACAGCAGCCGGTTGGCATAGTCGGCATTGCCGCGCGAAGCAAAGCGCCCGAATAGCGCCTCATTGATGACCGGCGCCGGCACGCCTTCGTCAATAGCGGCCAGTGCCGTCCAGCGCCCCTCACCTGAATCCGACACATGCCCCGAGAAGCCGTTGAGATCCGCATCCTCGATCAGTGCCGCAGCCGTTAGATCGAGCAGCCATGACCCCACCACGCTACCGCGCCGCCACACTTCGGCGATTTCGGGCAGGTCCAGATCGTATTGGTAATACTCCGGGTCGCGCATCGGTGCGGTCTCAGCATCGCTATCATGGGTGCGCTTGCCGATGTTCGCGTTGTGCAGAATATTCATGCCCTCGGCATACGCCGCCATCAGGCCATATTCAATGCCGTTGTGGACCATTTTGACAAAGTGCCCGGCGCCGTGTGGCCCGCAGTGCAGGTAGCCCTGCTCGGCGGTGGCATCGGGATTATTTCGACCGGGGGTGCGCGGTGCCGTGCCCACGCCGGGGGCCAATGTGGCAAAAATGGGATCAAGCTGCTGGACGGTCTTTTGCTCGCCGCCGATCATCAAACAATAGCCACGTTCCAGCCCGGCGATACCGCCACTAGTGCCCACATCGACATAATTCACCCTGGATTTTTGCAATTCTTCCGCACGACGAATATCGTCGCGATAATAAGAGTTGCCGCCATCAATGATAGTGTCGCCCGCTTCGAGCAGCGGTATCAACTGCGCCAGCATCTCATCCACGACCGTCGCGGGCACCATCAGCCAGATCGCGCGCGGCTTGGCAATATGGGCGACAAAATCCTCCAAAGAAACCGTGCCGATAGCGCCTTCATCCCGGAGTGTTTGGACAGCTTCGGCGCTGCGGTTGTACACCACGCATTCATGCCCTCCCTGCATCATTCGCCGCACCATATTGCGGCCCATACGTCCCAGGCCCATCATGCCGATCTGCATATCAATCTTCTCCCTCTGAAACAGTTGAGCACGCAAAATCACAAACCAGTCCCAGTTCACATAGGGACCCCAACTCTGCCCGCGCGAAATCCCCTAGGCAATCAGCCATAGCATTTTCATTGACGACCCCAAAAACCCCCTCTCAACGATCAGCTATGTAAAACGTTAGCGATTTCAACACAGACTATCGCACCTTTGCTTTCTCGTTGATTACCCACACATTACAGTGCTGTAGCTTTCAGATGCTTTTACATACAGTTTGTCGTATTGGCTGCACCAGAACTGAGTAATGCTAAGGCGGTACGCTGCCCAGTATCTCGAGGTGAAAAAATCAACAGCCTGCTAGTGAATGCCAGGGCGTCGAGGAAACATAAAATGCACAACCTGCAATTGGCAGGCTAGACTGGAGAAACAACTGGCAGTAGGGTCTCTGTTGGAAAACGGAGCGGTTGGTGCCATGTCATCTGAGGAAGTACAGAGACCACAGGTTCTATGATGAAAATACAATACCCTCAGCAACTAGCTACACATCTCAGCCTGTGGATAATTTTATCGTGCATTGTCATCTTCGTGGTGGTGTTAGCAACCAACTACTTTCTCTCACGGTATCTTCTCGAAGATTATGTCGAACGACTGGCGAACAAAACCGTCGATTCAACCGTGCAGAATGTCGATACAGTTCTACACTCGATCTCTAGCAATACAGACTCACTGGCCGCTCAGTTATCAGAGCCAGATATCACCAGAAAACATATTCAGCAGATGATAAAGGTCCTTGTGCTAAACAATCGTGATATTTTTGGCATGACGGTAGCATTAGAACCAAGGACCCTGAATAGAGATGATAATCCGTTCGCGTCATATTATTTTAGAAATGGTAACGCCATAAACTACACCGATCTAGCCGAAACCTCCTATCGTTACCTAAACTGGCGTTGGTACCACAACATCAAAGAATCTAACACAGCCGCTTGGTCAGAACCTTACATCGATAATGGTGGCGCCGACGCCCACACGGTCACCTATTCCACTCCAATTCTCTTTGCAGGCGGGACAACCTTTGCCGGTGTGGCGAAAGTCGACATCAAACTTAGCTGGCTTGATGCAATAATTCAGAGGTCAAAAATAGGAAATTCCGGCTTTGGCTTCATCGTGTCTAAAAACGATATCATCATCGCCCATCCAGATAAATCTCTACACATGAAACATATAAGCGAGATCAACATGTCTACAGAGAACTGGCATAGCATTACAGGCGGCAAAAAAAGCTCTTTAGCAGCCCATTTCTCCACACCCTGCGATTATCAGGGCGGCCGTTGCCGTGTTGCCATAAAGACATTAAACACCAGCGGCTGGAAGATGGTGATCGTGCTGCCGGAACAAGAACTTATCGCCGACATCAATACCCTCACCCTGAAGATTTCCGTGGTCGCTGCCGTTGGTTTGCTCATCCTGTTTTTCGTTATCGCTCACATTACGCAGACCTTGACCAGCCCCATGGGCAAACTGGTGGCCGCCACCAAAGCGATTGGCGCTGGGAATCTCAATATCGAATTACCCGAAGCCACAAGCAAAGACGAGATCGGCGCTTTGACCGATGAATTCAATGCGATGCGCAGCTCTTTAAAATCTCATATCGCAGAAATAAGGGAGACAACCGCTAAGCAACAGAAGCTTGAAAGTGAGATTCAGATCGCCAATGATGTCCAGCTATCAATGATCCCCGGCCGTGGAAACGTCTCATTGAAACAGCGGGACTACCAGCTATTCGCACTGCTAAGACCAGCGCGATCTGTCGGCGGTGACTTTTACTACTACCAGGAGTGGGAAGGAACGCTACATTTCATCATCGGTGACGTTTCCGATAAAGGCGTCGCCGCTGCCCTGTTTATGGCGAAGACGATCACCCTGTACACCCGCGCGCTAAGAGAGGGCCTATCACCTGGCGAAACCTTTACGATGATGAACGAGATTCTAATACAGAACAATGATGCTTGCATGTTTGTCACTGCTCTATGTGGCAGTGTAATCTTAAAAGACCACACTATTACCATGGCGAACGCGGGGCACATGAACCCTGTTGTGAAAAATACTGATCAGACAGATGGAATTGATATAAATAGTGCAACAGCACTCGGATTAAAGCCAGGGATACATTATCCTGACACGCCGTTTCTCTTGGGAAAAGAGACCTCTTTAATTATGCACACCGACGGCATCTCTGAAGCACACGATAAAGATGGCAACCTGTATGGCAACGAAGAATTGAGTCACTTTATCACCGAACTCAATACGATCAACGCTCATGAAATCGGCCGGAGTATTATCGATATTGTTGATGAGTTCGCTGCCGACACCGAACAATTTGACGATATAACCCTACTTATAGTCCATTTTGAATAAGACATCGTGAACCAATATCCAGAAAACAGACAGTCGATAGTCATTCAAAACCGGGTATCAGCTGGCGAAAAACTAGCCGACTTTCTGCTCAGATATGTTAACTCTAACAATATAGCCAACGACGATCACAACGACCTCAAACTCATTATCGAAGAAACATTTACCAATATCATAAGTTCCGCCCGTGAAAGAAGTGACTATCACGACATTACCGTCGAACTAAAATGTGACGGAAAAACCATCGTTATAACCTTTTCAGATACAGGAGTTGCCTTCAATCCAATCTCATACAATAGTAAGAACATTGGGAATACCCCCCCGCATGAGGGCGGAATGGGCATACACATCATCAGGTCGTTAAGCGACGCTCTGAACTATAAAAGAGTGGGCGACCGCAATGTATTTACCATTACAAAACACTATACTAAACGGCAATAAAATCTGAAATTTTAAAAATTAGGCTGGAGGCAGTTATGTCATTGGAAGTTGTCATCATTTCGGAAGCAAACAATTGCAAACGCATCTCGATATCAGGAGAGTTGGACAGCAGAACAGCCCTTGACCTGCAAAGACGTATCGATGTAGAAATAGATGCATCCGTGGCCACTACCATTATCGACTTTAAGGGCCTGAATTTTCTGAGCAGCGCCGGCCTGCGAGTCATTTTCAAAACAAAAAAAGTCATGGATGATATCAACGGCGAGTTTTTAATGGTTAACCTTCAACCTCAGATCAAAAAGGTTTTTGAGATTATAAAGGCCATGGAGGGCATGAACATATTTAACAGTCAGGAGGAGATGGACGATTATCTGGCTTCGATGCAGGACAAAGTAAAG
>Ga0070726_10003154_pt1 | contig 14103 bp, 11 predicted proteins | sample tdAd471_FD_67275 | JGI IMG/M metagenome (GOLD analysis project Ga0070726, IMG submission 67275) | Marine sediment microbial communities from the Atlantic coast under amendment with organic carbon and nitrate - tdAd47.1 | ecosystem: Environmental > Aquatic > Marine > Coastal > Sediment | place...
GAACCCTCGACCGAGACCCCTCTGAGCGTCTCGATGGCGTGGGCGAAGGTATGCCCGAGGTTCAGGAGCGCCCTGCCCATGTCGCCCGTGGCTGTTTCGTGCTCGTCGCTCGCGACGACCTGTGCTTTGATCGTCACGTTTCGGCGCACGAGTTCGGTCAGTGTGCCCGCGTCCTGCGCGAGTATCTGGCTTTCGTGGTGGGTCATCCAGGTGTGCATTTCGGCATCGCCGAAGTCGGCGCTCAGCATCGAGTGCTTGACGCACTCGGCTAGGCCCGAGCGGTAATCGCGGGGCGAGAGCGAGGCGAGGCTGGCGGTGTCGGCTACGACTGCCAGAGGCTGGTGGAACAGGCCGACGGCGTTTTTGAGCAGGCCATCGCTCGAACCGAGGTTGACGCCCGTCTTGCCACCCACCGAGGCATCGACCATCGAGAGCAGCGTCGTCGGGCACTGGATGACGCCCACGCCCCGGCGGTAGGCGGCCGCGGCAAAGCCCGTCATGTCGCCCACGATCCCGCCACCGATGGCGACGAAGACATCGCCCCGGTCGAGCCGGGCCTCGGCTGCGGCCCGCAGGATCAGGTACCACGACTCAACCGACTTGGCCTGCTCGGTCGGGGTGATGGTCAGCGCTTCAAGCTCGTAGCCGACCTCACGGATCGAATCGAACGCGGGCTGGACGGTCGCAGAAGGGACGCCCGCGTCGATCACGGCGTAGACGCGTTTGGCCTTGGGCGCGTGCGATTTTAGTGTCTCGCCCAGTTTCTGGAGCAGGCCAGAATCGATGGAGACGTCGTAGCTCGCCGAGGCGGTCTGAACGGGAACGGTCGCGGTCATGGATTACTTCTCTCGCTGCCAGCGGACCTTGTCGGCATCGCCCCAGAGCAGTTCCAGGTCGTAGAACCCGCGGGTGCTCGGCTCGAAGATGTGCACGACGACGTCGCCAAAGTCGGAGACGATCCACGTGTGCCGGGCGTCGGCCGCCTGGCGCACGAGCGAGTGTCCGGTCTGGGGCGCGATTTCCTTGACATCGTCGGCCGAGCTTTTCATCTGGCGGTCCGAGGTGCCCGTCGTGATAACGAGCATCTCGGCGACGGGGCTCTTGCCATTGAGGTCAAGTACGACCGTGTCGGTGCACTGGTTGTCCGCAAGGCTGCGGGCCGCGGCGACCGCGAAGGTACGGGCCTGCTCACGCATTTTGGCTTTGTCGGCGGCGAAGTCGGTTTTGTTTGTTTGGGTCATCCGGGTGAAGCCTAGTTCGGCCTCGTGGCAAGGGCGAGGGCGATGCCCGCCCGTTCGAGCAGTCGGACCTTTGTTCCCTCTTCCAGGCACGCTTTCATGCGGTCTGAGAGCACGGAAGCCAGGGCTGAGCCCGAGGCGGTGCTGACCGCCAGCGACCCGCCCGGGGCGATGAGGCGCCCCAGAGGTGAGAGATCGATGGCGTCCTGGCTCGGCTCGAAGGCTCGCGGGGCGAGGACGAACTCGAAGGACTCGTTGGGTTCGGAGGCGAGCAGATGCCCGTCGCCGTGCTCGTGGGAGACGTTTTCGTGCGGGTACCGCCTGCGGGCAAACTCGACGCTGTGCTCGTCGGTCTCGATGGAGACAACGGCGCCCGATGGGCCGACCTCCTCGGCGAGCCAGTTTGCGGTATCGCCCGTGCCGGCGCTGACGAGCAGTGCTCGGCTGCCGGGCCTGATGTGGGCATCGAGCATTTCCTGCTCGAAGGCGAAGCGTGAGCCGGTGAGGTCGGCAAAGACGCGGTGGGCTTCGACACGGATGCGCATGGTCTCGCCCGTGGGGAACCAGACGTCGTAGTCCTTGTAGCCCGGGCCGCGTTTGGAGAGTGAGCGCGTGAGCGAGTGGTGTCCGACGGGGCGGTAGCGGACGCCGTCGGGCGTGTTGACGGAGCCCGAGCCGACGATGCGGCGCATGACGCGGCGGAAACCGATCGTGGCGCGGTTCCACTGGCTTGGTGTGTGCGTGCCCTGCGTGGGCCAGATCCGGCGCTCGGATTCGGGCTTTGGTGTTGTCTGGCTCATTGAGGGGCCGAGGCGGTAAAGAGCGAGGGCTGCACGGGCAGGGGCTCGGGCAGACGGGAGGCCCTTGCTGGGGCGACAGCAATCCAGGCTGTGGGGTCGAACTGGTAGGAGACGATGACCTCGCACTCGGTGCCGGCGTGCTCGGTGAGGGCGATCTCGGGACGGTTGCACTGGCGCGAGAGGTGCAGGAGCACGACGTGCGAGGCGGGCGCGATGTCGCGTACAGCCGTGGCTGCCTCCTCGTTGGAGAGGTGCCCGGCGCCGCCCATGATGCGCTTCTTGAGGAAGGCGGGTCGGCTGGAGGCGAGTTGCATCTTGGGGCAGTAGTTGCTCTCGATGGCGAGGGTCCCGACGCCGTGGAGCGAGCGGACGAGCTCGGGGGCCGGTCGACCGAGGTCGGTGGCGTATCCGAGCGAACCGAGGTCGTTTTCGAGGCGGAACGCGGTGACGCCCTGTGAGTCGTGCGAGAGGCGTGCAAAGTCGATGTTGAGCGAATCCCAGAGGGCGAAGGGCTCATCGAAGAAAGAGAAGTGTCGGGGCCGAACGCCGGTGTTGTGCGCCGATGGAGAGTGGTCGGCGTGGGCGTGGATGCGGATGCGGTCGAGCTTGGCGGCCTGCCAGCCGAGGTGGAAGTGGTCGCGGTCGAAGTGGGTCACGAGGATGTGATCGAGCTGATCGAACCGGATGCCCATGTTGGCAAGCAGTGTGCGTGTGCGACGGGGTGAGAGCCCCGCATCGATGAGGCAGGCGCGTGTGGTCAGGCCCTCTCCATAGGTGATGACGGAGCAGTTACCCGAGGAACCTGAGGCCAGGACGCAGAGCTGGAAGGGGCGGGCCTCTTCAGGCATGTCGCGACTCAGGCACAGGTTGGGTGTGAAGCAGCATGGGTGCATGGTAGGGGATCGGACGGGGCGATGGAACTAGCATCACGCGTGCAGAATCGGCTTGAAATCGAGGATCTCGGGCGGGTGTCGTACGCCGAGGCGTTCCGCATCCAGAATGCGCGGCACGAATCGGTGCTCGCCGGTCGAGGCGAGGGTGACGGCCCGATCGGGACGGTCCTTCTCGTCGAGCACGACCCGGTGATCACCGTGACCAGAAGGCCGGGCGTCGCCGAGCACGTGATCGCGACCGAGGCGATGCTCGCTCAGCATGGCGTGACGCTTGCCGACACCGATCGCGGGGGGGATGTGACCTACCACGGGCCGGGGCAACTGGTCGTGTACCCGATTGTGGATCTCAACCGGATGAACTGCCGGATCATCGAGTATCTGCGCGCACTCGAGGAGATCATCATCGGCGTGCTGTCGGATGTTGGTGTTCAGGGCGAACGCGACGAGGGGGCCACGGGGGTCTGGACGCGCGATGGGGACGAGTTTGCCAAGGTCGCGGCGATCGGTGTGCGTGTCCGCCGATGGGTGACACTCCACGGCCTCGCGCTGAATGTGGACCCGGATCTGGCGCACTTCGGGCTCATCGTGCCCTGCGGCCTGCACGGCAGGCCTGTCACGAGTCTGCGCCGATTGATGGGCGATGCGTGCCCGGATATGGGGCGCGTGAAGAAACTCATGGTCCAGCGGATGACCGAGCGGTTTCAAACGATGGCGGATGAGGCCTCGGTGCGGCGTGCTGGTGCATGATCAAATGCGGGTGCCATGGGTTGTCCCGCAGGGCAACCCGTGCTCTACATCAATAAGCACGGCTTGCAAGACAAGCCGTGGCACCAGTGGATTGTCTTATTCGATTCCGAGTGAGCTTGGTGGGAGCCAGAGGTAGTAGAAACCCGGGTCGTTGGCGCCGGTCTGGCGGATGCGGTCCTGCCAGCCGAGGATCGAGCCGAGTGTGTTGTGGTCTTGCTGGGGGATGCTCGGCGCTTCGACTGCTGCGTAGGGCGTCATGGGTGTAGGCCCGCCGCGGTGAAGTTTGACGAGGGTGGCAGAGTCGAGATCGGCCAGGCGTTTGGCTTCGTCGAAGGCTTCGCGGATGCCGCCGAGCTTGTCGACAAGTCCGATTTCGAGCGCCCGCCGACCGGTGTAGACGGAGCCGTCGAGAACGCTGTCGGGGTTCTCGATCGTTGGACGGGCGACGAGGACGCGTGCGCGGAAGTCTTCGTAGAACTCGTCGACGATGCCCTGCAGGATGGTGTAGTGGGCTTCGTTTATGGGCTGGAGCGGGTTGGCAATGTCCTTGTTTGGGCCGCTGGTGACGGAGCGTGATTTGATGCCGATGCGGGCCAGGCCGTCGGCGACGTTGAGTGTGGGGACGATGACACCGATGGAGCCGGTGATGGTCGAGGGCTGGGCGACGATGGTGTCGGCGGTGATGGCGGTGTAGTACCCGCCGCTAGCGGCGACCTCGCCCATCGATGCGACGACGGGTTTGCCCGAGCGGGATTTGAAGTCCTCGATCATGTTGGCGAGCGTTTCGCTTGCGGCGACGGAGCCGCCGGGCGAGTTGATCCGAAGGATGACGGCTTTGATGCCGGCGTCGGTTTCGGCTCGTTCGAGCATGAGGGCCATGTCATCGAGCAGGGCGGCCGAGCCGAAGGCGGAGGTCGGCGCGGAGGTGATGACGCCGGTGAGATCGATCTGTGCGATTTTCGGGCCGCCGAGCTGGTCGCGGAGGACGACGCTCTGCTGGACCTGGCCACGGTCGGGCCTGAGCTGGATCGTGACGGACTTGGGCACGCACCCGAGCGGGGTGGCCAGGGTGAAGGCCAGGAGCACGATCGATGCGAGTGATCTCATAGATGGAGGATAGCGATGGTGCCGACCGCGTAGGCTGGGGGCATGGATGAAGGGCTTGGCACACATATCCCGGTGCTTCCCGAGCAGGTGCTGACGCTTCTTGAGCCGAAGGCGGGGGAGGTGTACGTCGATGCGACGGCGGGCCTGGGCGGGCACGCGGTGCTGATTGCCGAGCGGCTCGGGGCGAGCGGGACGATCGTGCTGAACGATCTGGATGCGCAGAATCTTGAGCGGGCCGAGGCGCGGCTGCGCGAATCGGGCTTTCAGGGTGAGGTGCATTCGATCCACGGGAGCTTCGCGGATTTGCCGCGCAAGCTTGAGGAGATGGGCATCGGGGCGGATGTGGTCCTTGCCGATCTCGGGTTCGCCTCGAATCAGGTGGACGACCCGGAGCGTGGGCTGACGTTCCGGGGCGGCGGACCTTTGGACATGCGGCTCGATCGGTCGCGGGGGATGACGGCTGCCGAGATCGTCAACGGGTACGACGAGGGCGAGCTTGCGGACATTATTTATCAGTACGGCGAGGAGCGGGCCTCCCGCCGGATCGCGGCGGCGATCGTGCGTCGGCGCAGGGAGCAGCCCTTCGAGACGACGGGGGATCTGGCGGAGGTGGTGCGCAGGGCTGCTGGGCCGCCGCCCAAGGGTCGCAAACGGATCGACCGGGCGACGCGGACCTTTCAGGCGATCCGGATCGCGGTCAACGCCGAGCTCGAATCTCTGGAGATGCTTCTGGTGCAGATCGAGCGGGGTGCGAAGCGTGCTGAGGCTGGCGAGGGCTGGCTGAATCTGGGTGCGAGGGTGGGGGTGATCAGCTTCCATTCGCTGGAGGATCGGCCGGTGAAGCGGGCGTTTGTTGCGATGGCTTCTGAGGGGCTGGCCGAGCGGGTGACGCGGAAGCCGGCGATCGCGGACGAGGCTGAGGAGTCTGTGAACCCGCGGAGCCGTTCGGCAAAATTCAGGGTCATCAAAGTGTTGAGGGCAAACGAGCCCGATCGCCGATGAAGCTCTACCCGGCGGAGCGTCCGGGGCCTGGGATCAACTGTCATTCGGGATATTGGCACGGAAGCCGGTGTCCCTGGGCACGTCAAGTGTCCTTCACACGCAGGGAAGCGCCGTGACACGCGAACAGAAACTCGCGCTCATCATCGGTTTTAGTCTGATTCTCGCGGTCGGTGTGCTGATCAGCGACCACTTGTCGCGTGCTCGCACGGACACGATCATCGCCGACGCCGAGATCGATCAGCCGATGGTGGTGCACAGCATCACCGATGTGCCTCCGGGAATTGGCGAGTCGGGCCTGCCACTGGCGGGTCGCGACGCGACGCCTTCGGTTGATCCGGGCGTGGGCATGCCACTGGCCGTCAGCGAACCGCTTCCTGGAATCGGATTGCAGCAGCAATCGCAGCGTCAGCAGCGGGGCGGCATCGATGTTGCGTCGCTCTCGCCTCGCGAGTCTTCGCGGCCGCAGCCCGGGCTGAGCACGATGCTTGGTGATTCGGCTGAAGAGGAACCGCCGGTCGAGGTGCGGCTGACGTCTGCGTCTTCGCGATCACTCGACCTGCCGATGTTCGAGCCGGTCGAGGGCTACGGCCCGCCGACGGTGGACAATTCGCTGAACACGCTCACGCAGGTGCGCGAGCCCGTCAGGCAGGCTGAGCAGAATGTTCAGCAGGCAAGCCGGCCGCAGGTTGAAGCGCCTGTGAAGCAGGTGACGCACGTTGTTGCTGAGGGTGAGACGCTCTACGGCATCGCGGCGCGGTACTACGGCAACGGGGATCTTTGGCCGGAACTGCTCAAGTCGAACAAGTCGGCGGCGGATGACGAGGGCCGCGTCTTTGAGGGCGCCAAGCTTGTCATCCCGCAGCGCGCAGGTTCGGTGGTCGCGCAGGCACCGGCGCCGGTTGTAAAGCCACAGGCCTCCAAGCCGAGCGTGCAGGCGCAGCAGTCGGATGCGAGTAGCGGCTATGGCTTGTACACGATCAAGAAGGGCGACACGCTCAGCGAGATCTCGCAGGGTTTGATGGGCACGGTCCGTAGGATGAATGAGCTGATCGAGCTCAACAAGGACCAGATCCAGGACGCCGACGACATCCGTGTCGGGATGAAGCTGCGCTATCCGCGCGGGCAGCGGGCATGACACGAGCCGGGCACACGCAGGAACGCGCCGTCGGCGTCAGTCTGACGTGTCGTCTTGCTGTGCTCATTGTCGGGCTGGGTGTGATCTCGCTCTCGCTGTTGTCCTACCGTCAGCTGCGTTTGCAAGCATTTCATGAACAATCCGCGGCGAGGCTCCGCCAGACGCAGCAGGACAAGGAGCTGTGGCGGCTGCGCTCTGAGATCTCGATGCGGATCACGCCCGAGCAGATCGGCGTGATCGATGTGCCGACGGAGCCGACGAGCGATGAGTGACCGCGTTTCGATCGTCAGCAGGCTGCTCGTCGGGCTGTGCGTCCTGGTCTTTCTGGGCGTACTCGGTCGCGTGGCGCAGCTTCAGATCGAGCCCGACGAGAGGCTGACGGGGAATGTTGGGCTTCGCCAGAGCGTGCGGTTCGAGAGCCCGGTGCGGGGCGAGATCTTTGATCGTCGCGGCCGGGTGATCGCGTCGACTCGGTTTGCCAAGCGTGTGTTCGTCGACCCGACGCGATTCAGTGATGAAACGGGCGAGGGCGTGGTCAAGCTGGCCCATGCGCTCGGGATCGACCCGGCAGAAGTCGGGCAGCGGATTGTCTCGCGCATGGCGGCCAACGAATCGGCAAAGGCCGAAGCGGAAGTGACGGGCGAGCGGGCGAAGCTGATTCAGTACGTGTCCATCGGCGAGCCTATCGAGGCGGATGCGGTGCAGGTGGTGCGCGATCTCAAGCTGCCGGGCGTGTACTTCGAGGACATGCCGGTGCGGGAGTACCCGGCTCTTGATCAGCTTGCCAACCTGCTCGGGCTGGTCGGCGTGGAGCACTCGGGGCTGCTCGGGTTTGAGTACGCTTTCGATAAAGAACTGACGGGTGAGCGTGGGGAGGGCGCGTATGTGCGTGACGCGTCGCGCAAGCCGCTATGGATCGAGCCTGGCACGTGGAAACCGGCCAAGGCGGGCGGCGACGTGCGGATGTCGATCGATCTCGAGTTGCAGCGCATCGCGGTCGAGGAATTGCAGCGGGGCTTGATCGAGGCCGACGCCGCCGGCGGCAGGCTCGTGATGGCGGACCCGCGGACGGGCGAGATCCTGGCGATCGCGGATCTCGTGCGCGAGATCCCGGGTCTGCTTGAGATTCCGTTGATTCCAGAGGATCAGAAACGCCAGCCGGGCTATCAGCTTCCGGTTGGACGGTACGACACGATCCCCGATGATCAGAATCTGGGTGTGCACCCGGCGCTGGCGAAGAATAGATGCGTGGAGCATCTGTACGAGCCGGGCTCGAGCTTCAAGCCGTTTATCTGGGCGACGGTGACCGAGGCGGGCAAGGCGGTGCCCGACGAGGTGTTCAACACCGAGCGGGGCGTGTGGCGGACGAGCTACGGCCGGCGGATCGAGGATGTGACCCGCCGTGACGAGATGACGTGGCGCGAGGTGCTCGTTAACAGCTCGAACATCGGCATGATCAAGGCGACCGAGCGGCTGAGCTTCAAGGAAGTCCGCGACAAGGTGCTGGAACTTGGATTTGGTCGGCCCACACGGATCGGGCTGAGCACGGAATCGGCCGGCGCGGTGACCTCGTCCAAGAACTGGAGCAAGTACACGCAGACTTCGATCGCCTTCGGGCACGAGGTGGGCGTGACACCCGTGCAGATTCTTCGGGCGTTCGGCGCGTTTGCGCGCGAGGACCAGTACGCGGGGACGATCGTCGATCTTCGGCTGACTGGTGTGGGCGAAGAGGAGCCGATCGTTGCCAAACGCGTCTTCGGCCAGGAGGTCTCGCGCGTGGTGCGCGGGGCGCTCGTGGATGTAGCCGCCAAGGCCGAGGCGAACCTTGAGCGGACCAAGGGTGAGGGCGGCTGGCGGTACACGATGTTCGGCAAGTCCGGTACCGCGGATGTGCCCGTCGGTCCTGCGCCCAAAGGATTCAAGTACCCGGTCTCGCGGGTCGGCTACTACGAGGGGCAGTACAACTCGAGCTTTCTCGCCGGCGCACCGTTTGCGAACCCGCGGCTGACGGTGATCGTGGTGATCGATGATCCCGGGCCGGAGTTGATCCGAGCCAAGCAGCACTACGGCTCATGGGTCGCGGCCCCAGTGGCGCGTCGAGTGCTGGAGCGGTCGCTTGAGTATCTCGGTGTTGAGCCGGATATCACGCAGGAAACGGAAGAAGAGCCAGAATTGGCTCAAATGCATGAGTAAAAGAGCCGCGGGCGTGAGCACGCGGATGATCTCATTTTCTATTCTCTTCAGATAGTCATTCATGGACGGCGGGACGCCGCCCCCATCAGATCAACACCATCCACTGAGAATTCTTTACCGCAAGGGTGATCGGCCCGCGACGATCTTGTTGCGTGCGCCGGGGGCGGTGATATTTTTGATGAACGCCTGGTACTGCTCGTTGAGTTCGTCGGCGGGTGTCTGGATGTAGCTGGCCAGCGGCAGGCGCGCAACACCTCGGCTAGCGCCAGTGGCGGCGTCGGCGAGGATGGCGTGCAGTGAACCGGTGTACAGCCCGCTCTCGCCCTCGTGCAGGAAGTGCACGAGCGCCCAGACCTGCGCGTACCACGTCAGCGCCATCTCCTGATCGCGGGCGATCAGATCCTGCGGCGGGGTGGTCAAGAGGGTATCAAGCGGGAGCAAACGGTCGGCGCTGGCGGCCCGGCGGAGCTGGTCGTAGCGTTCAGTATTGGCCCAGGGCATGAAAATCGGGACGTCGGGGCGAGCCGGGTCGAAACGGAAACCTTCCATGTAGGTCGCGATGCCCTCTTCGAGCGAGACGGGCAGACGGGATTTGAAGGTGAGCTGGGTGTACTGGTGCCAGCCCTCGTGCGCTGCGAGGTTGAGTGTGTCGGTCAGTGCGCCAAGGTCGCGGTAGACGCCCCGGCCCTGGGCAGCGAAGCCACCCCGCTCGATCTGGAGATAGACGTCGGCGCGTTCCTGCATGAGTGCGCGAGTGAGCGAGGCCCACTGAGGCCGCGTGTCCATGAGGTATGTGTCGAGCTTGACGGGCGGCGGGGGGAGCTCGCCCAGTGCCGAGCGGTACTGCACGAGCGAGGCCTCGAGAAAGCCGGGCAGAACGCGGCGGATGATCGTTCGATCGGAAGTGGTAAAGACGCGGTAGTGCTGCGTGCGGATAACCGATCCATCTGCGTCGGCGAACTTCCAGGGCTCGATGGAGAGCACGGGCGAGTAGGTGTAGGCGGGTGTCTGCACGCTGGGCGCGGCGCTGGCGGGCTCGCCGACGGGGTCGAAGGCGTCGTAGCTGTTGCAGCCGGGCAGGAGTGCGCAGAGCGTGATTGTGAGCGGGCGGATCATCCGAGTTCACCGAGGCGTTTTGTGACCGCATCGCGTTCGGTGATCTGCTGATCCATCTTGGCACGGGTCTCGGCGACGAGGTGCGCAGGAGCCTTGTCGGTGTAGCCCGGGTTCGAGAGGCGCTTGTCGAGCGCACCGATCGAACCTTCGAGTTCTTTGAGGCGCAGATTGAGACGCTCGCGCTCGGTGTCCTCGTCCACCGCGTCGGCGAGGTTGCTGAGTTTGAGCTCAACACCCTCGAAATCGAACGCGACGGCCTCGCCCTCGGGCGCATCGGTCGTGATCAACTCGATGCCCGCGAGGGTCTCGGTGACCTGCCCGAGCCCCGCAAGGCTGGCGACCATATCGGCGTCGGCGTGCAGCACGATTTTGCGCCGCGGCGGCACGGTGTGCTGGGCGCGGAGGCGCCGGATCGCCTCGACGAGTTCCTGCATCCGCGTGAACCGCTGCTCGGCCTCTTCGTCGATGAGATCGCTGCTGACCTCGGGCCAGCCGGCGGTGCAGACGAGTTCGGGGTTGTGGCCCGCGGGCAGTTCGAGGCCCTCGACCTTGCCGACGAACGCGGCCTTGACGGGCGGGGCGATCGTCTCGGTGATGAAGGGCGCGACCGGGTGCATGAGGCGCACGATTGCTTCGAGGACCTGCTGCAGCACGATGCGCTGGCCGGGCTTGGTGGCCAGTGTGGGCTTGACGCCTTCGAGGTACCAGTCGCAGTAGTCACTGCGGAGCACATCGACCAGAGCGGTTGCGTAGTTGCTGAACTGGTAGGACGCGACCGATTCGTCGATCTGTTTGGTCGCGCGGGCCAGGCGAGAGAGCATCCAGCGGTCGATGACGTCGAGGTCGCTTGCGCTGACGGAGGCGGGCTCGCCGCCGGATTTCTCGCCGAGCATCATGAGGACGAACTTGGTGGCGTTCCAGAGCTTGGTGCAGAAGTTGCGTCCCTTGTCGAACTTGGGACTGGTGTTTTTGCCGGTGGTTTCGTCGCGTTCGACGGGCATGCGGACGTCCTGGGTCTGCGTGGTCATCTCGCAGAGCGTCAGGCGCATTGCGTCGGTGCCGTGGGATTCGATGATGTCGAGCGGGTCGACGCCGTTGCCGAGCGACTTGGACATCTTGCGGCCTTCGCCGTCCTGGATCATGGCGTGGATGAAGACATCTTTGAAGGGGAGCTGCCCGTCGGTCCGTGTGCTTACGCCCGCGGCTCCTTCAGAGTCCGCGAGCAGGTAGCGGTTGAACATGACCATGCGCGAGACCCAGAGGGTGATGATCTCGCGCGCGGTGGTGAGGACGGAGCTCGGGTTAAAGGCATCAAGAAGGCCCGCGAACTCGGGGCCGGCGGCCTTCGCGTCGGGCCAGCCCATCGTGGACATGGGCCAGAGCGCGGAGCTGAACCATGTGTCGAGGACGTCGGGGTCTTGGGTGAAGCCATAACTCTCAACAAGCTTTATGTAGTGTTCAGACTTCGGGTGATGTTCTTTGAAGCAAATATGTACAGAGTGCGTGCCATCGTCATTCTCAGTTCTTTGCAGCTCGTAAGGGCCGTCATACACGGTCTCGAATTCGCTATAGGGATCGAATTCGATCTCCAGTATTGTGCGGAGTTCTTCCCACTTAGCATCGGGAAGCTCTGGGTGACTCCACACCGGAATCCGATGCCCCCACCAGAGCTGTCGGCTGATGCACCAGTCGCGCAGATTCTCGTGCCACTGCTCGAAGGTTTTGGCGTAGCGGGGCGGGGTGAAAGTGAGCTTGCCGTCGTGCTCGTTGCTCTCGCGGGGGAGCATGATCTGGCTTGTGCGCTGATCCTCGGACATCGCGCGCAGGGCCGAGCCGCGGAGGCGGTCGTCGGTAACCTTCACGTACCACTGGTCGGAGAGGTAAGGCTCGATCGCGGCGTGTGAGCGGTAGCTGTGACCCACACTGTGCGCATGGGGCTTGACGGCTTCCAGCAGGCCCCGGGCCTTGAACTCATCAAGCACCTTCTGCCTCGCGTCTTCGCGGCTGAGCCCGATGAAGACGTGCGCGCCGTGGTGGGGGTCGTAATCCTCCCAGCCGTGCTCGGCGGAGATGGAGGCGTCGGGCGCCATGACGTTGATGACGGGCAGGTCGTGGCGGACTCCGATCTCCCAGTCGTTGGGGTCGTGCGCGGGGGTGACCTTGAGGAAGCCGGTCGCCATCTTGGCTTTGGCGTCGTTCTCGTCGCCGCCGAGGGAGACGGGCAGGACCACGTAGTCGTCCTCGATGATCGGGATGATGCGCCCGACCAAAGGCAGCTCGACGAAGAGGCCTTCGAGCGGCTTGTGCCTCGGGTCGCGTTTGTTCATCGCGACGGCGGTGTCGCCCAGGTACGTCTCGGGACGGGTCGTGGCCACGGTGACGAAGGCCTGGTCGTCCTCGGGGAACTGGTCGGCGCCGGGGTAGCCCTTGGCAGCGAGCTCGGACCAGGTCACGGGCGCGTGATCACCTGAGCCGATCGCGCGGACGAGCGGGTAACGCAGATAGGCGAAGATGCCCTCGATCTCTTCCATCTCGACCTCGTCATCGGCCAGGGCGGTCTGGGTGACGGGGTCCCAGTTGACGAGGCGTTTGCCGCGGTAGATGAGGCCGTCTTTGAAGAGGCGGAAGAATGCCTCGCGGACAGCCCGGGCGCAGATCTCGTCCATGGTGAAGCGCTGGCGTTCCCAGTCGCAGCTGCAGCCCATGGCCTTGAACTGGCGCGTGATCTGGGCCTCGTACTCGTCCTTGAAGGCCTGGATCTTGGCGACGAACTCCTCGCGCGGGAAGTCGGTGCGTTTCTTGCCCTCGTCGGCGAGGACGCGTTTCTCGACGACTGTCTGGGTGGCGATGCCCGCGTGGTCGGTGCCGGGCATCCAGAGGGTCTCGTAGCCCCGCATCCGGTGGTAGCGGATGAGGACGTCCTGGAGTGTGTTGTTGAGCGCGTGCCCGAGGTGCAGGGCCGCGGTGACGTTGGGCGGCGGGATGATGATGCAGTAGGGCTTGGCCTCGCCCGAGAGGACCCGGGCGGGGTCGGCGTGGAACGCGCGGGCCTCGTCCCACCGGGCGCTGACCGAGGGCTCATGCTCGGCGGGGACGTACTTGGCGGGGAGCTCGGTTTGGGCGGGCTTTGTCATTGAGCTAGAAGTGTATGGGGGCCGATACCATCTCCGATGACTTCGCAGAACGAGAATCGGGGTTCGAAGGGACTTATGGCGGGCTTCCTCGTCGTGGTGGCTCTTGGGATCGTCGCGGCCGGTGCATGGTTCGTGCTCGGGCCCGGGGCCGGCAGCGGGCCGGGGGTGCCCGATGCTGCTCAGCAGGGCAGCTCTACGAAAGCCACGCCCGCCCACGCGATCGAGGCGGCTCTTTCGGCGGCTCGGAGCTATCAGGGCAGTGAAGAGTTCGCCAAGGCCGAGGCGGTCTTGCGGGCGGCTGTGGGCGAGCACGTGGACGATCAGGCCCTGCGGCTGGCGTACGCCGAGGTGCTCTTGAGTCTCAAGCGGCCCGAGGAGGCGTACGAGCAGTACGAGGCGGCCCTTGCGATCGGGCCACAGAAAGCGGCGATCGAGTTCCAGGCGGGGACGCTTGCCAGCTCGATCGGGAAGCTCGACCGGGCGCTCGAGCATTTTTCAATGGCCCGCGCGGCCGAGCCGGGGAGTGCGGAGATTGCGCTCTATCTGGGCGTGACGCAGTTTCGGCTCGGGATGATCGAAGAAGCGAAGGTGAGCCTGCTGTCGGCGGTGAAGCTGGATGAGAATGAGCCGGTGGCCCCGGCAATGCTGGCGCAGATCGCTCTGGATGAGAATCAGCCTGAGCTGGCGCTGGGCTATATCAGGCGGTCGCGGGAGATCGATCCGCAGCAGCTGGCGCAC
>Ga0070726_10003156_pt1 | contig 14098 bp, 15 predicted proteins | sample tdAd471_FD_67275 | JGI IMG/M metagenome (GOLD analysis project Ga0070726, IMG submission 67275) | Marine sediment microbial communities from the Atlantic coast under amendment with organic carbon and nitrate - tdAd47.1 | ecosystem: Environmental > Aquatic > Marine > Coastal > Sediment | place...
CCTGCGGCGCGATGGCGCGGTTATGGCTGCTGTAGGTTCGCGCGGCGAGGGCGTCGCGCGAGCTGGCGACGACCATGTAAACGCCGGGGATCGGATCGCTGATCGACCCCAGATGTGTGACCGTGACATTGCCGTTGGGCGTCGCCGTCGTTTTGACGGAGGCCTTTACGACAGGCTGCACGGCGGCGGTCAATGCGGCCGGTGCGGTATCATTGGCGGCAACGGTAATCATATCGTCATTGTTGCGGCAGATAAGATCGCCGCTCAAAAGCCGGTGCACGGCGCAGTCCTGGTCTGACAGCATGGAAAGCCCGTGATCGGTCAGTGATTTTTCCGTCGTCGCGTAGGAAAAGCCGTCGGCGACCAGTGTCGCAACCGTGATTGGAAGAGGCGCGCATCCGGTGCAGAGCAGCACACCCAGCAGTACGCTCGCGATTGGTTTCATCTCACACACCCACGGGACCTGATTATTTGTAATTTTATCTATCGTTGCATGGATTTTCTGCATCCGGCCCCTCGGATGCGAAATCCCTTCGCAATTGCAGTATTGCGCCGAATGAGCGCACAATGCAACGAAGAACAGCTTTTTTAGGTTCAGCTATATACCTGAAAATTAACGATAATTTTAATAAAACCTGTGCGGCGGTCTGTGGTGCGCCGCGACAGGTTCTGCTGTGCGCTTATTCCGCGCTCGTCTTTTTCGGTTTCGGCAGATCAAGCTTGATCGACAATTCCTTCAGACGTCGTGCCTCGACCTCGGTCGGTGCACCCATCAGCAGGTCTTCGGCCTGCTGGTTCATCGGGAAGGCGATCACTTCGCGGATATTTTGCTCGTCCGCAAGCAACATGACGATGCGATCAATGCCGGGTGCCGAGCCGCCGTGCGGCGGTGCGCCGAACTGGAAGGCACGCAGCATGCCGCCGAACTTGTCCTCGATCACATCCATGCCATAGCCGGCAATATCGAACGCCTTGACCATGATGTCGGCGCGGTGGTTCCGGATCGCGCCCGACGACAGCTCGACGCCGTTGCATACGATGTCGTACTGGTAGGCGAGAATGTCGAGCGGATCCATCGTCTCCAGCGCCTCGAGCCCGCCTTGCGGCATGGAAAACGGGTTGTGCGAGAACTCGACCTTGCCGTCGTCGTCCAGTTCGTACATCGGGTAATCGACGATCCAGCAGAACTTGAAGCAGCCGCTTTCACGGATATCCAACTCGTCGCAGACACGCTCGCGCACAACGCCGGCGAACTTGGCAGCGCTTTCCTCGGCCTGACAGACGAAGAACACGGCATCGCCGTCATTCACGCCCGCGGTTTCCTTAATGGCGTTCAGACGGTCGGTTTCGAGGTTCTTGGCAATCGGTCCCTTGGCTTCGCCGTCGGCACCGAAAACGATGTACCCGAGGCCTCCCTGACCTTCTTCGCGGGCCCAGTCGTTCAGTTTGTCGAAGAACGAACGCGGGCGGTCGGCGGCGCCCGGCGCCGGAATGGCGCGGACGACAGCGCCCTTTTCGCCGATGATCTTGGCGAACAGACCAAAGCCGCCGTCACGGTAAGCTTCGGTGACGTCGGAAATGATAATCGGGTTTCTGAGGTCCGGCTTGTCAGAGCCGTACTTCATCATCGATTCACGGAACGGAATTTCCGGGAACGGCGTCGACGTCACGCTGCGTCCGTCGGCGAATTCCTCGAACACGCCCGCGATCACCGGTTCGATGGTGCGCAACACGTCATCCTGAGTGACGAAGGCCATTTCGAAATCGAGCTGATAGAACTCGCCCGGCGAACGGTCGGCGCGCGCGTCTTCATCGCGGAAGCACGGTGCAATCTGGAAGTATTTGTCGAAGCCGGACACCATCAAGAGCTGTTTGAATTGCTGCGGCGCCTGGGGCAGAGCATAGAACTTGCCCGGGTGGTTGCGCGCCGGGACCAGATAGTCGCGCGCACCTTCGGGCGACGACGCGGTCAGGATCGGCGTCTGGAATTCAAGGAAGCCCAGATCCGTCATGCGGCGGCGGATCGACGAAATGACGCCGTTCCGAAGCCTGATGTTGCGCTGCATTTTTTCGCGCCGCAGATCGAGAAAGCGATAGCGCAGGCGAATGTCCTCACCGTATTCCTGATCGCCCGCGACCTGCATAGGCAGCACTTCGGCGGGACCTTCGACGTTGACGGCGCGAATGCGGACTTCGACATGGCCGGTCGGGATATTCGGATTGATGGTTTCGGCGGACCGCTCGACCACTTCACCGGTAATGGTCAGCACGCTTTCCGGGCGGGCCGCTTCGACAGCCGGGAACAGCTCGCTGGAGACATCGATCACGCATTGCGTGATGCCGTAATGATCGCGCAGATCGACGAACAGCAGGTTGCCGTGGTCGCGTTTGCGATGCACCCAGCCGGACAGGCGAATCGTTTCGCCGACGAGTTCGGGGCTTGGCGCGTCGCAGGTGTGCGTGCGGAAGGGATGCATGGTGTCGGTCACGGCGAGGCTCTCCGGAGCGTATTAAGTTACTGGATTTTCAGGCGCGAGGTTTAAGCGTCAAACCCCGGATATGCAAGGGATTTGCCCCTTATTGTTCCCATTCGGGCGCAAACGGCACCCGGATACACGAAAGCCCTCTCCCGATGGGAGAGGGCCGGCGTGCACACACGTTGTATTTGCGTGTAACTCGATGCTTGGTTTTAGCCGTCGATGAAGTCCGAAACTTGCTCATTCATCTGGGCGGCTTGCTCGGAAAGCTGCTTCGCAAGCTGCATGAGCTGTGCCGAAGCCGATCCCGTCTCGGCCGACGCCTGCTGAATGCCGGCGGCGTTGTTCGCAACCTCGGTCGTCGCATGTGCGGCGTCCTGAACGTTCCGCGAGATTTCCTGCGTCGTCGCGGACTGTTCTTCGATCGCCGCGGCGATCACGGTGCTGGCATCGGAGATTTCATCGATCGTTTTGCGGATCGATGCGATGGCACTGACAGCCTCGTCGGTGACCGACTGCATGCTGGTGATCTGCGCCTGGATCTCATCCGTTGCCTTGGTGGTTTCAAGCGCCAGGGACTTCACCTCGCTGGCGACAACCGCGAAGCCCTTGCCGGCTTCACCGGCCCGTGCTGCCTCAATGGTGGCGTTCAGCGCCAGCAGATTGGTTTGTTCGGCGATATCGTTGATCAGGCTGACGACGCTGCCGATTTTCTGCGAGGATTCGCTGAGTTTTTCGACGACTTCGGCGGTTTCGGCGGCCTTGTCGACGGCATTCTTAGAAGTCTGGTTGGAGCGGCCGACTTGATCCGAAATTTCGCGGATCGAGGCGGTCATTTCCTCGGACGCGGAGGCTACCGACTGAACGTTGGCGGAGGCTTCTTCCGCGGCCGAGGCCACGGCGGTCGCCTGCATCGACGTCTGTTCGGCAGCGGCCGACAGGGACTGCGAGGTCACTTCGACTTCGCCGGAAGACGACGTAACGGTTTCGGATACGCTGAGAACGTTCCGGGCCAGGTTTTCCTGGGCGGTGATAACCGACCAGCTTGCCATGGCGCCCATGTAGTTGCCGCTCGGGTCCATGATCGCGGAGACATCCAGGTCGAGGACTTCCTCGCCCAGTTTGATTTTCGAGCGATACGGCAGGTTGGTGGGGTCGCCGAGCAGGCGGCGCTGGTGCGACGGGTCCTTGTGGAACTTGTCGATACAGGTGCCCAGCATGTCATCGGCCTTGATCGGCAGCAGGTGTTCGATGGAGCGCAGCGTGTCGGTGCTGGTTTTGTTGATGTAGGTGATCTCGAGGGTCTTCGGATCGCACATCATGATATTGATCGGCATGTTGTCGACCATGATCTTCAGGCGTTCACGCTCCGTGCAGACCGACCAGCTCAAGACCAGTTTGCGCAGCTTGTTGCCGGAGAAAATGCCTTCAATGTGCAGGTCCAGCATGTGTTCGCCGAGCGTGATGATCGCGCTGTGCGGCAGCTTCGACGGATCCGCGAGCATTTTGCGTTGGTGCGCCGGGTTTTTGTGGAAAACGTCGATGCACTGGCCGACGATGTTATCGCCCGACACGCCGTCCGGCAGCAGGTTCACCAGTGTGTTGAGCGTTTCGATACTCGCTTTGTTCGCGTAATCGATTACCAGACTTTTCGGATCGCAGGTCAGAACGTTTACCGGCAGTGCGTCCAGGATCGTCGAATAGGCCGATTTAGAAGAAAGAAAACTCATAGTGTCACCTTGCTGTCATCTTTTGGAGCGAATTTGCTAAACAGCCGACATCGTGTCGGCAAAATGGCTTGGTTTCTTGCATCGAAACTAGCATGCCGCTCACAACGCAACAGACGCGCAATGGTATCAAAAATGGTGCATTGGTATAATCGGGCCGTCTCGAAAGGTTAAAACGACCGACCGAATCGGTTAAAAATAGTATTTTTCTTATTAAGTGATCTTAAATAGCAGAAGCATGCACCGGCACGGAGCCGGGCTAAGTCATCTTAACCTGTTGAAAAGGCTACCAGAGAGTCTTTTCAGCCCGCCCCTGCCATTCGGCGTCATAGGTTTCTCCGTCGACCCCGCCATCGGCACGGGCTTTCGTCTGCGCCGCCAGGATATCGCCGGCGGACGGCAGTGCCTTCGGGTCGTAGTGCTCCGCGGGGTCCCAGAGCTTCGAGCGCAGGATGGCACGCGCGCACTGGAAATAGATGATGTCGATGTCGATGATAATGACCGAACGGGGAGGCTTGCCTTGCTCCGCAAAGCTGTCCAGCAGGGTGGGATCGATGCTGAGCTTAGCTTTGCCGTTAATTCTGAGCGTCGTACCCGAGCCCGGGATCAGAAACAAAAGCCCGACGCGTGGATCGCGGACGATATTTCGAAGCGTATCCACCCGGTTGTTGCCGCGCCGGTCGGGGATCATCAGGGTCTTTTCGTCGTGGATGCGAACGAACCCCTTGAGATCGCCGCGCGGCGAGCAATCAAGCCCCTCCGGCCCGCTGGATGCCAGCGCAACAAAGGGAGAAGCCTCGATCAGGCGGCGGTATTCCGCCGTCACAAGCGTGCTTTCCTTAACCAGCGAGGCTTCGGACGGATTGTTGTAAATAGCTTCCAGCGCTTCGATGCTGTCGATCAGGTGGTCGTTCATGCGTTGCGGTCTCCGATTTGGGAATCAAACAACGCTTGTGCGTCGGGAAAGGCATCGTGGTCGGCGGCGAACTTGTCGCGGCAGCCGGGATTACAAAACCCGACGGTATGACCGCGGTAGATCGTCAGGCTGTCCGGCGCGACGGGTTTGCCTGAAAACGGACAGGTCGGGTTGATGCACTCGTTCAGGATCGGATCGGTCATGGTTCGTTCCTTATCCAAGGTCCAGTCTGTAAAATCGCGTGTCGACGCTCATCCGTGGAAACGACGCGGGCAGGGTATCGGTCGCGCATAACTGAAAGCCGTTTTTCTCGTAAAACCGATGCGCCGCGTGAAACAGGTCGGTCGTACCCAGATATACGGTGTTCAACCCTTCGGCGGCGGCGTGCTCCAGCAACGTATCGAGAAGCCGCTGCGCGACGCCCTTGTCGCGGCCGCGCCAGTCCTCGGCGACGAACATCTTGCGGAGCGCCGCGGCGCCGCTGCCGATATCCAGTAAGGATATGGTGCCGACGATACCGCCTTGCGCTTCGGCGACCCAGAAATCGCCGCTTCCTCGTTGGTAAAATCCCGGAATATCCGTCAAGTCCGGCTGGTCCTCGTACGTGATGGGGACGCCGAATTCCACGGTTTGAATGGGGATGATGACATCGCGGACGCCGGCTTCGTCGCCGGGCACAAAACGCCGGATGTTCAGGGTCTCAGGTGCCGCCGACATACGGATTGGTCTTTCTTTCCTGGCCGAACGTCGACATCGGTCCGTGCCCCGGCACAAACGCGGTATCGTCGCCGAGCGGCCAAAGCTGGGTCGTGATCGATGAAATCAACTGATCGAAGTCTCCCTTGGGGAAGTCGGTGCGGCCGATGGAGCCTTGAAACAACACGTCGCCGACGAACGCGACGTGGGATTGCGGCTGGTGGAACACGACGTGTCCCGGCGTATGTCCGGGGCAATGATACACATCGAATGTGACATTTCCGAGTGCCACTGTGTCGCCGCCTTCGAGCCAGCGGTCCGCCTCGAATGCGCGTCCGCCCGGGAAGCCGTACTTGGCCGACGAGGTCGGAATATCCTTGATCCAGAACTTGTCGGCGATGTGCGGGCCTTCGATGGGCACGCCCAGCCGTTCGCGCAGCTCATCGGCGGCGCCCGCGTGGTCGGCGTGACCGTGGGTCAGCATGACTTTCTCGATCTCGCAGCCGGTTTCGGCGACGGCGGCCAGAAGCTTGTCGATGTCGCCGCCGGGATCGATGAAGGCGCCCTTGTTGGTCTCGGCGCACCAGACGATAGAGCAGTTTTGCTGCAGCGGCGTTACCGGGACGATTGCGGCGCGGATCGGTGGTTCGGGGGGCGTCGTGTCGGTCATGCGATTGTCGGTTTTCCTGTCTCAGTCGGCGGGATCATTTTTCGAGCAGCGCATTGCGCGTTTCCTCCAACGCTGTCTCGAACACCGCCAGATTCCCGGTCGCACGCGCGACGAGCAAGGAACCTTCGATCCGAACGAGCGCCGCAGTGGCGCGGGCGTCAGCGTCTCGCGTATCGATGCCGTTTGCCTGCAATGCCTTGGAGAGGGCCGTAATCCAGTCGGAAAGGATGACGCCGGCATTTCCTTCCGGCGTCTTGCCGTCCGGCGTGACAAGCATGCTGGCGACGAGGCAAGGGGAGGTTCCACCGTCATATAGATCGCGTGCGGCGGCGATCATCGCATCGATGCGCGCCTCCAGCGGTACTTCGGTATCGCTCAGGGGATTTATAATGTTGGTCTTGATCCAGTCTCTGGCGAAGGACACGACGGCAGCCGCCATATCCGCTTTGCCGCCGGGAAAATAATGGTACAGGCTGGACTTACCGAGGCCCGTCGCCTTGGAAACATCGCCGACGGAGACGCCTTCGTAACCGCCGCAGCGGAAAAGCCGGAACAGTTGCGCGATGATCTCGTCTCGGTTCGAAGGGGCGGGTGCAGGACTCATGTCAGATTGCGTATCATGACGTCGCGATTTTTGCCACTGCTCTCGCAAACCCGGGAACGAATTGGGGGCCGGGCGAGGGGGACTGGCCGATCCGCGTTGCACGGACCGGCCAGCAGAGGTGTTAAGCGGCTTTGCGCGCTTCGTAGAGGGGGAAGTCTACGTCGGTCTTGAACACCTCGTTGATGTAGTTGGTGAGCACGTTGAGCGCGACGTGCCCGACGATTTCGACCAGTTCCGTGTCGTCATATCCGGCGGCCCGGGCGGCATCGAGATCGGCCTGATCTACCTGGCCGTGCTCGACGGCGATCTTGTGCGCCAGTTTCAACGCCGCCGCCGTTTTCGGGTCCGACGACTGTGCGCCTCGGTTGGCATCGATCTCGGCATCGTCGACCTTGACCAGGTTCTTCGCGATAAAGCCGTGCGCCGAGTTGCAGTACGTGCAGCCGTTGACGTTCGCAAGCACGAGGGCGATCGCTTCGCGGGTTGCGGGTGACAGTTTACCGCTGCTCAGCGCGCCGTTCAGGCCAAGATAGCCTTCGAGCGTTGCCGGGCTGGCCGACAGCAGGCGGAACATATTCGGTACCGAGCCGAGCTTCGCCTGAACGGCTTCGAGCAACGGGCGCGCCGATGCCGGCGCCGTATCGATGCTGATGGGAGTTTCAATTCGAGACATAGGTTATTCCTCATTTCTGGTTCAAGTTTTGGGTTCGTAAGTACGGCATTGGGGGGCAACTCCGTATGTGCGAATGTGTACCGAACGTTCGGTACAGTGTCAACCCAGTATTTAACAATGCGCGAATTTTCCGCGTGGAAAACAGCGTCAGACCTTGGAAAGCGCTAGTTCAGGTGTGCATGTAGCCATTCGAGCGTGCGGGCGATGGCCTTTTCGCGCGCTTCGGGATTGCTGCCGACGTGGACCTCGCGTTGTCCCGACGCATAGCCGGAATGTTTCGTGACGATGGTTTTCAGCTTTGAATTCGGATGATCGAAGCCATGGTATGCGTCCGGGTAGACATCGATAAACGCCGGCGGCGCATCGCCCGCGGCCGCAATCTTGCGAACCAGTTCAATACACGGTTTGGCGAGGGTCCAATCGTCCTTTTCGCCGTGCTGGATCAACAGCGGGACACGAGGCCGGTAGTCCGGGAATGATTTCTTGAGCGCGATGCAGCCGGGATAGAACACAACAGCCGTACGAAAATCCTTGGTCCCGGCGGCAAGTGTCGCCGCCGCGCCGTTGCGGATCGAGTGCAGTCCTGTCATGGCGCCGTTCGACCAACCGAGCAGGGCAATCTTGGCGGCATCGATTCCCGGCATTTTCGCGAGGTATTCGAGCGCCGCGACCGCGTCATATGGCCGTTCACGTTCCGGCCTGACCGGCCGGTTCTTGGTTTGGCAAAGACTGCCGTGGCCACGCGACCCGAAGCTGTCCGGCAGTAATAGTGCCCAGCCTTCTTTGTGAAGGATGTCGATCCATGTACGCTCGCGGCTGCGGATTTTGCCGGATTTCGTGAACAGGCCGCCGCAGCCGTGCAGCATGATGACCGCAGGCGCGGGGGCGGCGCGTCCTGCGGGTGGCGCGTAATAAATGCCTTCGATCGTTTCGCCTTGCGCATTCTTGAAGTTGACGCGCTCTTCCGCGTCCACGTTTGGCGTCGCAAGCAATAGCCCGACACCAAGGATCAGTCCGGCAAGGCCAGCCGACCGCGACTGCGCGTTCAACCCGCGATTTTCCAGGTGCCGTCGGGCTGGCGGCAGGCGCGTCCGATGCCTTTTTCCTGTTTCCCGTCGACATAGATCGAGGTTTCGAATTCCCGGCAATCGGTGCCTTCGGCGCTGCGATAGGTGCTGACCGGGGTGACCGTGCCGGAATGGCCCGAATCCGGGTTCCGCCACGTCGAGGCCTGACCGGCCTTGTTGTATTCGAGGGCGTCCTGTGCAGTGCGCTGCGCATATTGCTTGTCTGCCTTGTCGAGCGACTTGCCGATCTCGCTGCCCGCCCACGCGCCAGCCAGCGTACCGACGGCAATTGCCGCCATTGCACCTTTGCCGCCGCCGATCTGCGAGCCCAACAACGCACCCAACCCGGCACCCGCCAAGGTTCCGATGGTTTCCTTCTCGCGTCCCTGTTCACAAGCAGCAAGCGACAGACACAAAGTCGCGACAACTAATGGTTTCGTCATCTTCATAGCGGGAACTACCCTTCGTAAAATAAGCGTTGGCGGTCTTTTAAACAGCGGACGACAGGCTTACCTGTGTCACATTGAGAAAGACCTTAGTCATCGTACGGTCGACTCTCGACACATATCCCTATATCAACAGGATGTGGCGAAAATACGGCGATATTGTAACGCTCATTGCAACACAATTCAGTGACCCAAATCACGGAAACCGGCATGGCAGACTTCGACGAACCTTTTGAGCTTTTCGGGAAATGGTTCGATCAGGCCAAGGAAAGCGAACTGAACGATCCGAACGCCATGAACCTGGCGACGGCAACGTCGGATGGACGCCCGTCGTCGCGGATGGTTCTGCTGAAGGATTTCGACCGTGACGGGTTCGTTTTCTATACCAATCTGGAGAGCAACAAGGGCCGCCAATTGGCTGAAAACCAGCATGTGGCGCTGAATTTTCACTGGAAAAGCCTCCGCAAACAGGTGCGGATTGAAGGCGCGGCCCAACCGGTGAGCGATGCAGAGGCAGACGCCTATTTCCAGTCGCGAGCACGCGGTAGCCGTATCGGTGCCTGGGCGTCGCAGCAGTCGCGTCCGATGGAGGGCATGTTCATTCTCGAGCGCCGGGTCGCCGAGTTTACGGCGAAATTCGGCATTGGCGAGGTGCCGCGCCCGCCGCACTGGTCCGGTTTCCGGGTTGCCCCGGAACTGATCGAGTTCTGGTCGGACGGCAAGTTCCGCCTGCACGAACGCATCGTCTATCATCGCGACGGCGACGGCTGGACGACGGAGCGACTGTTCCCGTGAGTGTTTCCCACGAACCGCCGACGCACGGCAATGCGTATGTCCACCCGGTGATCCAGGGCGGCAGCCTCATGCGGGCGGCGGCGATCGCGTCCGTCAGCGTGGCGACGGTGCTGATCATCGTAAAATTTGCCGCATGGATATTTACGGATTCCGTCAGTCTGCTGTCGACGTTGATCGATTCGTTTCTGGATGCGGCGGCGTCGCTGGTGAACTTGTTGGCGGTACATCACGCACTGCAACCCGCCGACCGGGAGCATCGCTTCGGTCACGGCAAGGCGGAGCCTTTGGCGAGCCTGGCACAGTCGGCGTTCATCGGCGGCTCGGCGGTGTTCCTTTTGATTCAAGCCGGCGAGCGGGTGGTGCACCCCCGCGCGGTCGCGAATACGGACATCGGCTATGCGGTCATGGTGTTCTCGATTGTGCTGACCATCGCGCTGGTCGCGTTTCAACGCTATGTGGTCAAGAAATCCGGATCCGTCGCCATCGACGCCGATAGCCTGCACTATAAGACCGATGTGCTGATCAACCTCGGTGTGATGGTGTCGCTGTTTTTGTCCAGCAGTCTAGGATGGCAATATGCCGACCCGCTGATCGCCATCCTGATCGCGCTTTACATCGTCAAGGGTGCCTGGGGGATCGGCAACACCGCGCTTGCGATATTGATGGACCGCGAATTGGAAGACGGTGATCGTCAGAGAATCCGCGATATCGTGATGGCTCATGAGGAAGTGAAGGGACTGCACGATCTCAGAACCCGTTCATCGGGGGTGCATGTGTTCATCCAGTTTCATCTGGAACTGGACGGCGACATGAAACTGAAACAGGCGCACGATATCTCCGAAGATGTGGAGCGCGAACTGATGGAAGCCTTTCCCAACGCCGAGGTCATTATTCATGAAGACCCCGAAGGAGTTGAAGAAGCACGGGCGGTTTTTCGCTGAGTTATGTCTGAAACCGATCAGCAACGTGTCATTGATTTTCTGAAGGCGAGGCTGTCGAAAGAAGACGGTGCGGCGCCGAAAATTATCACCACACACATATCGGTCGTTTTTCTGAGCGGTGCGCGTGCCTTCAAGCTGAAGCGCGCGGTGAAATTTCCGTTCCTCGATTTTACCTCACTCGCGGCGCGTCACGCGGCGTGTGTGCAGGAAGTCACCCTGAACCGCCGGACGGCGCCCGCCATATATAAAGACGTGGTACCGATCACGGAGCAGGACGGGGTGCTTCAAATCGGCGGCAGCGGCGAGGCCGTCGAATGGCTGGTCGAAATGGCCCGCTTCGACGAGGCGACGTTGTTCGACCGTCTTGCCGGAATCGAACGGGGCTTGCGCCGCCCGATGATTGAGGATCTTGCCGACGCCATTTCGTCGTTTCATGCCGCTGCCGAGATCAAGCCCGACGCCGGTGGCTACGCCGGGATCCGCTCGATCGCCGAAAACAATATTCGTGCCTTCGACGCACAGGCGCCGACCGATATTTTCGATGCAGCGCTGGTCGAGGCGGTCACGCGACTGACGCTGGCGCGTATCGACGCGCTGGCGGACGTGCTGGAGGCGCGGCGCAAGGCAGGGAGGGTGCGCGCCTGCCATGGCGATCTGCACCTCAAGAACATCTGTCTGGTCGACGGCAAGCCGACGCTGTTCGACGCAATAGAATTCTCCACCGATTTTTCCGACATCGACGTGCTCTACGATCTCGCGTTTCTGATGATGGACCTCGATTTCCACGATAAGCGGCGGTTGTCATCGTTCCTGTTCAACCGCTATCTGGATGTCGGCGACGAACAGGCCGATGCATTTTCCGTGTTACCGGTGTTCCTCAGTATGCGGGCACAGATTCGCGCCCATGTCGGCGCCGCCATCGCGGCGTCGCAATCCGATCCGGACGATGCGGCGCGAGAAACAGGGACGGCGCAGCGCTATCTTGAACTGGCGGCGACATACCTCGAAGCGGCCACGCCCCGGCTTGTCGCCGTCGGCGGATTGTCCGGCTCCGGCAAGTCCCGCCTCGCGCGCGAGATTGCGCCGTATCTTGGCCGTGCACCGGGGGCGCGGGTCGTGCGCACCGACGTGGTGCGCAAGCGTCTGTGCGGCGTTCATCCGAACGATACGTTGGGGGCCGAAGGTTATGCCCCGGACATCACCGCGCGGACCTATGAAACGTTCATCGATCAGGCACGCGCGGCGTTGCAGGCCGGGCAATGCGTGGTTCTGGATGCGGTTTTCGCAAAAGCCGAACAGCGTGCCGACGCCGAAAAGCTCGCCGCTGCATGCGGTGTATCGTTCGACGGCATATGGGTTGATGCGCCCGAGGGAGTCCGCGTCGAGCGGGTGGCATCGCGCACGCGCAACGTGTCGGACGCAACGGTCGATGTGGCGCGCCAGCAATCGGGCTACGATTTGGGGACATTGACGTGGGAAACGATCGACAGCGCCGGAAAGAAAAAAGCAACCGTCACCCGGGCGCTGAAGGTCTTGAAAATTTAATCGATTCTTTGCGAAGTCCGCTGAAAAAGCGCATCATATTAGACAATAATAAATACAGACAGGCAGAGGTGCTCAATGGTCAATACGATCCTGTGTCCCCTAAGTGGTGCTCCGGAAAACGAAGAGGTTCTGGACAAGGCGTATTCCGTCGCCAAGGACCTGCATAGTCATCTGGAGGTTCTGCACGTCGAACCGGAAGCCAAGGAATCCATCCCGCTGCTGGGTGAAGGCATGTCCGTCGCCATGGTCGAGGATATGATCTCGATGGCCGAGAAAGAGGCGTCGGAGCGTGTCGCGCGGGCGCGCAAGATGTTCGACGAGAGCATCAAGCGCCACAACGCCACCATTGCCGACAAACCGGGCAACGAAAAGGAAATGACCGTCGCCTGGCGACACGAACACGGTCGCGAGGATGAGGTCCTTGCGCGTCTCGGACGATTGAACGATCTGATCGTCGTTGCGCGCCCCGGCGACAGTGACGATGTGCTGACGCCGATGACCCTGAATGCCGCCATATTCGAGAGCGGCCGCCCGGTGCTGGTGGTGCCGCCGGGGTCATCCGAATCCAAGCGAAAGCGGATTGCGATTTCGTGGAACGGCAGCGTGCAGTCGGCGCGTGCCGTGTCGTCCGCGGTCAGGCTTCTGGAGCAGGCGGATGCCGTCATGGTGCTGACGGCTGACAGTTTCCGGACCTCCGGCGCACGCGGTCCCGAACTGGCCCAGTATCTGGAATGGCACGGCATCGTCCCCGACACCAAGATATTCGAGGCGCCCGCCGGCAGCGTCGGCCCGCGGCTTCTGGAGGAGTGTCAGAATTTTGGCGCCGATTTGCTGGTCAGCGGCGCCTATACGCACAGCCGCATGCGCCAGCTGATCCTAGGCGGTGTGACGAAATATGTCCTCGGTCACGCCACCATCCCAATGCTGATGGCGCATTAACAAGCAACGGCATCGATACAAACGCGGATTGATGAAGGCCCCGGTTCGGTTACAATAACCGGATAGAAAATTTTACCAGGGGTAACATCCATGACGATCAAGAACCTTGCGCTTGCGGGCGTTGCGGCGGTCGCTTTGCTGGCCGGGGCCGTGGCGGCTGACGCCGAAACCCGCGTCACGTATAAATCCGCGAAATCGACGTCTTCGTATTATCAGATGGCGGTGCAGATCGCCGAGGCCGTGAAGCGCGGCACCGGCGGTGAAATGATCCTGACGGTCGAGGAAAGCCAGGGCTCGGTCCAGAACGTCAAGGAAGCGGCCGTGCGTCCGGGCAACTACGTCTTCACGACGCCGCCGGTGCTGGTCAAGCTGGCGCAGGGCGGCAAGAAGATGTTCGAGCCGAAAAACGCCAAGTTCGATGAAATCCGCGGGCTGTTTCCGATCCCCTCGCTGACGATGCATTTCGTGGTACGTGCGGATTCCGGGATCAAGTCGTTCGCCGACCTGGCCGGGAAATCCTATCTGATCGGCAAGGGCAGCTTCGGCGCCCGCGAAGCGGCCAAATATTTCGAACTGTTCGGGGTCAAGGACAAGGTCAAGCT
>Ga0070726_10003159_pt1 | contig 14095 bp, 12 predicted proteins | sample tdAd471_FD_67275 | JGI IMG/M metagenome (GOLD analysis project Ga0070726, IMG submission 67275) | Marine sediment microbial communities from the Atlantic coast under amendment with organic carbon and nitrate - tdAd47.1 | ecosystem: Environmental > Aquatic > Marine > Coastal > Sediment | place...
TGGGCGAGGAGGCACGCCCCGTCGGGCAGCAGCGCGACCAGATCGACCCGGCCCGGCTGCCAGTGCTCGGGCCGCGGGAGCTGCAGCAGCACCAGGTCGTCGTCGTCGCCCAGCAACACCGAGCGCGCGTCGTCGCCCAGCCGCTCCTGCCGCAGCGGCTCCCCGGCGAACAGCGGCTCCAGCGCGATGCGCCCCACCGCCTCCTCCAGCGCGGTGAGCTGCTGTGGATGCGCCAGCACGTCGGGGAACTCCACCAGCGTGAGATCCCCCTCGTCGAGACGCTCGTAGGCAGCGATGTCGGTCATCGGGGCCACCACCGGCGTCGCAAAGGCTGCAGCGATCAGGGTGAGCAAGGGGTCGCCTCCTGGGACGCTGCCACCAGCCGCATCGGCCGCCCCTCGCTCATCACCCCGAGGGCCTGCTCAGGGCTCATCAGCACCCACCAGCTGTCGACCCCTCCGTCGGGCCCCCGGCCCGGGCCGAGCACGAAGACATGGGCCAGCAGCGCACAGCCCTTGCCTCCGTCGTCGACCTGCAGGTCGACCCACTCGGCACGAAAGTCGGGACTTGGCCCCGTGGGCACCCGCACCGCCCGCAGCCCCGGAGGGGCGAAGCGCTCGGGCTTGGCGGGGTCGAGGAGGCGCTCGGCCCGCACCGGCTCGCCCCCCAGCACCCGCTCCACCACCAACCGACCCACCGGATCGGGCCACGTGTCGCGCTGCACCACCTGCGAGTCGACCTCGACCCAGCGCACGTCGGCGGGGGCGATGACCGTGCCCGGAGCCAGCTCGTGGGTCGCGACGGGCAGCGGCCCTGCCCACGCCAGGGCGCACCAGATCAGAGCGCCCACAGCACGCCTCCCGTGAACAGCACCGTCGCGGGTAGCGACAAGGCGAGGGCCTGCAAGGCGGCCCGAGGCTTGCTCTCCCACCACCACGCGAACAGTACCCATCCCACCAGCGGCGTCAGGAACAGGCTCGTGGCGAGCAGCCCCATGCGCTGCCGATTGTCGAGGCCCTCATCGGTCGTGAAGTGCTGGCCCAGCGCCCGCCGTGCCTTGTCGAGCATCTTGGCCGACGGGCGGATGCTCTCGCCCTTGCGCAGCCGTGCCTGGGTCTGGGCCAGCTGCTTGTCGGTGAGGTGGTTGTCGGAGAGCAGCCATGCGACCAGCAGACCCTCCCCATCCGGCCGGTGCCCACAGGCGGGGCAGATCTGGTCGAAGCGGGTTCGCTCGCCACCGCACTTGACGCACAGGGCACGGCTCACGGCACCATCACCTGCTCGAGGGTGGCATCGTCGCCCTCGGTGAGGCCCACGAGCCAGGCTCGCACCGGCTCGTCGAGGGCCTCGGTGACCATCAGCACGTCGGGGGCGACCACCACGGCCGCCTCGACCAGCCGCAGCGCATCCGCAGCCCGCCGCCCCAGCTGGCGCACCTCGAGGAGCTCGGCTCCGAACCGCAGCGTGAGCGCCCCCCCCGGCTCGCGCACCCAGCCCGGTGCGGGCAGCGAGAACGGGGGCGCCTGGAGGACCTCGACCGCGCGGGCCCAGGCCTGCCTCGCCTCGCTGCGATGGGACACCGCGGCGTCGGCCAGGCGCTGCTGCACCTCGTGGATGTCGTCGTCGAGGGTGAGCACGTGCAGCCGCGCGACGATGTCGGCGAGGAGCGCGGGGAGCCAGGCCGGGCGCTCCTTGCCGGCGATGGGAAAGGTGACGTCGCCGATACGGGCGCCCAACAGATCCGGCGTAGCGCTGGTGCGATCCGTCGCGAACAGAAAGCCCGCCTTGAGGTGCAGCTCTGCTTGCTGGCCCAGGGCCGTCACCAGCCGGGGATCGCGCACCGCGTGCTCGCGCAGGCGCCCGTACAGCGGAGGGTCGGGGGCCACGCTGATCTCCACGGACAGCGAGCGCCCGGGACCGTCGACCAGCTCGTCGACGAACGGTGCCAGCAGGCCAGTGATGACGTCGACCTCACCGTTGTCGCCGAGCACCGGCTCGGTGACCCGCCCGACCCAGCCCATGGGGCGGAGGGGGTCGAGCTCGTGGGGCCGCAGGGCCGCGCGCATGAGCCGCATCGCATCCGCGGCGCCCACGGCCTGCGGCGCCGCGGGCAAGGCCACCAGCCGGGTGAGGTCGCGCAGCTCGGGAGCATGCCGGAGATCGTTGGCGGTCAGGCGAGTGAGGTACATGCCCAAACCCTACCCCGGGAGCCCCCCTGCTGCCCCTTGCCTCAGGCGGCCAGCTGGTGCAGGCCCTCCGCCCTGCCCACCGGCGGAAGATAGCCCAGCTCCGCGCGGGCCTTGGCGTCGCTCACGGTCATGTCGGCCGCCATGAGCAGGGCCGCCATCCGGGTAACGGGGGGAGTCGAGTCCACCCCATCCGGCGCCAGATCGCCTCGAGGGCCGTGGCCAGCCCCACCACCGCCCCGGAAGGCACCGACCACGCCGCATCGACATCGAGGCCCGCGGTCGCCGCGAGACCCGACAGGAAGGACCTGACGTCGGTGGCTTCCCCGTCGGACACGAAGTACGCCTGGCCGCCCTCGCCGCCCACCAGCGCCCGCTCGATCGCATGAACCAGGTTGAACACGTGGGTCGTCGACACCACCGCACGCCCCTGGTCGAGCCACACGAAGGAGCCTTCCTTCACCATCCGCGTCAGCGCGGGCAGCACGCTGTTGTCGCGGGGACCCCACACGAAGCACGGCCTCACCGCGATCGTCGTGAACCCCGCGTCGTTCGCTGCCAGCACCCGCCGCTCCGACTCGGCCTTGCTTCGGCCATAGGGAAAGCGCGGGTCGTCGGCGTAGGCGCATGACTCATCGACCTGCCGCTGACCACGGCCATCGAACACCGTCGCATTGGTGCTGACCGCCACGAAGCGCCGCACGCCCGCGGCGCGGGCTGCGTCGAGGAGGCGCTGGGTGCCATCGACATTGGCTCGCCAGTAGTCTGCCTCCTCTCCCCACTCCTCCACGTAGGCCGCGGCGTGCACCACGGCGTCGACCCCCTGCAGCTGCTCTGCTGACACGTCATCGAGGCTGCAGCGCACCGGAACAGCACCGAAGCCCCTCACCACCGCAGCCGAGCGATCGGACCGGGCCATCGCCACCACCTCGTGATGCGCCGACAGCGCCTCGATCACATGCCCACCGACAAAGCCCGAGCCACCCGTGACAAACACCTTCATGACGACCTCCGATGTCTTCTTGTCACCTGGGACCTCCCCTTCGCCCAATGCATGCTTTGAATACTCCTATTCGTGCTACGAATAGTCATGCTGAGAGACCTCGACCTCAACCTGCTCCGCACCCTCGACGCGCTCCTCGACGTGCGCAGCGTCTCCATCGCCGCCAAGCGGCTCGACCGCTCCCAGCCCGCGGTGTCCCACGCCCTGCGGCGCCTGCGGGAGCACCTAGGGGATCCGCTGCTGGTGCGTCAGGGGCGGTCCCTGACGCTCACCCCCCGCGCCGAAGCCCTCCGCGACCCCCTGCATCAGCTGCTCGGCGACCTCGAGCGCCTCGTCGAGCGCGTCGATGCCTTCGATCCGTCCACCACAACCCGTCACTTCCGCATCGCCTGCCCGCCGCTGCTCGCCCCCGTGCTGCCCGACGTGCTGCGTGCCCTGGCGGCGGCGCCCCTCGCCCAGGTGGAGCTGCTCGACAGCCGAGCGCGCGACGCGCTGTCGGCCGCCGACGTGGTGCTCGGTCCGCTGCCCGACCAGGCCCCCGGCGTCGTGGCGCGGCGCCTCGGCCACGTCGAACAGTCGGTGATCCACCGCGAGGGGCACCCGGTGACTGAGAGGCCCTGGGAGCTCGCGACGTGGCTGCGCTGGCCCCATGTGCTGGTGCGCACCGAGGACCGCCGCCCCTCCATCGTCGACCGTGCGCTGCTGGCCATCGGCGCCTCCCGCCGCATCGGCGTGGTGCTCCCCGGCCTGTTGCTGGCACCTCATGTCGTGGCGCGGTCCGACCTGTTCTTCACCGGCCCGGGCCAGGTGCTTCGCCCGCTGCTCGCACCGCTGGGGCTCGTCATCCGACGCCCCCCCATCGACCTTCCCACGGTGCCGGTCGCGGCCCTGTGGCAGGAGCGCCTGAGCCACGACCCCGGGCACCGATGGCTGCGTCAGCGGCTGGTAGAGGCCCTGGAGCCTCACCTGGAGCCCATCACGTGGTAGGGGAGACCATGGCCGACACCGAACCACCCCCCTCAGACAAGGCGGTGATGATCCAGCTCTACCGTGGTGAGCTGGGGCGCACGACCACCTACCGCATCCGCCTCGACACCACGACGAACTGGGCCTTCGCCGGCGTGCTGGCCGTCGTCACCTTCATGCTGGGAGCCCCCGAGGTCTCCCACGCGGTCATCGCACTGCCCGCCGTGCTCACGATGGTGTTCGCGGTGCTGGAGTCTCGGCGCCTGCAAGACATGGAGCTGTCGCGCTCGCGGGTTCGCCTGCTGGAGCGCGGCTTCTTCGTCGGCCACCTGCACCAGACGCCGCTGCACGACTGGCAGCGCCGCCTCGCCGACAGCCTGGAAGACCCGGCACCGCCCATAAGCCTGCTCGACGCCCTGTCGGTGCGCATGCGGCGCAACTACGTGTGGGTGTTTCTCACCCTGTACGGCAGCTGGTGGTTCAAGCTCGGCATCGACGGCCGCCCCCTCCTCGAGGCAGCGGCTTTCGGGCCGTTCCCCGGCCTGTTCACCATGGTGCTCGCCACGCTGCTCATCGTGCTGCCCGCATGGCTGGCGCTTCGCGCCAAGCCCCTCCTTCCCGGATAGAACATGCTTGGTCTGCTGGTCCTGTCGGCCCTCGCTGGTCCCGCCGACGACGCCGCCCGGGCTCGGTTCGATGCCACCCGAGCCCCCATCGCCATCGCGGTCGTCGAGTGGTCGGGCCCTTCCATCGCCACGGCGGGAGGCGCCGGTGAGCACACCCGCTTCGAGGTCGGGTCGACGAGCAAGCTGTACACCGGCCTACTCCTCGCCGACGCGGTCGTCGACGGCGTCGTCGGCCTGAGCGACGTCATCGACCCGCACCTTCCACGTGGGAGCGGCTTCCCCGACGGCCCCGCCCCGACCTTCCTCGAGCTGGCCACCCACACCGCCGGCCTGCCCAAGCTGCCACCCAACCAGTCCGAAGACGACCGGTCAGCGCGGGCCGGCTATCCGACGACCAAGCTGTGGGCTTCGCTTCCGCTCACGCGGCGCGGCGAGCGCAGCTACGAATACAGCAACTTCAGCATCGGCTTGCTCGGCGAGACCCTGGGTCGGGCCATCGGCGGGGGCTACCCCGCCGCCCTGCAGCAGCAGGTGCTCGCGCCGCTGGGCCTTCGGGAGACGGGCCTGCTCCAGGTCCCGCCGGGGCGCGATCGAAAGGGCCGTCCCGCCGACCCATGGAACTTCGAGGGCCTGCAGGGGGCCGGCTCGATCGACGCCACCCCGGCCGATCAGGTCACCTGGCTGCAGGCCTGGCTGGAGCCCGACGCCACCCCCTTGGCCGCCTCGCTCCGGCTGGCGATGGCCGAGCACCATCGCCGCGACCGCGACCAGAGCGTGGGGCTCGCCTGGCGGATCCGGGAGGGCGAGGTCACGACGTGGCAACACACCGGGTCCACCAGCGGCTACTCCACCTACATCGGAGTGGTGCCCAGCCACGGCCTGGGGGTCGTGGTGATGCAGGCTCAGCTCGGCACCGACGAGGTGGCGGAGGTGGGCAAGCAGCTGCTCGACCAGCTACGCGCCGCGGCCCGGGCCCGCGCCGGCACCTCCGTGCTCCGGCGCATCGACGCCCTCCCCGGCGAGGCGGTGTGCACCGTGGGGGGGGAACTGGTCAGAGGGGCGCCGCTGCTGCATGCCGAGCCCCTTCAGGGCGAGCGCGCGCGCGGGCTGTGGCTCGCGGTGGCGGCTCGTCAGGCCGTGGCCGCTGGCTTGCTCGCCGAGGATGACCGCGTGGCGGGGTACACCGTCGCCGACTGGACCCTCCGCGCATGGCTCGAAGGAGCGGCCCCCCGAAGCCCCCTGGAGGAGCGCCTGACCTCGGTGTCGGGCCACAAGCTGCGGGCCGCCGAAGGGCGTCGCGCCGACCAGGTGTCGGTGCCGCAGCTGCTGCGCCTGGGGCAGGCGATGGGGTCGCCGCCCCCGGCCTACACCACCTGGGAGTCCGAGCACCTGCGGCTGGTGATCGAGCCAGCCAGCCGCGTCGTGTGCGCTCGCAAGCCCTGAGCCACACACTCACCGGCCTCACCGAACCGCGGCGAGCTGCTCCAGGGTGAAGGCACGTGCCGCCGCCTGCAGGGCAGCCGGGTCGACGACCTCGACGCGCTCCCGCGGTGTGACCCTGAACAGTGGCTGACCCTTCTGCACGATGGTCGCGTCTCCCTGCACCAGGACCTCGTCGATGGTGCACGCGAACGGGGCCCGCACTTTGTTGAACATCTTCATCACCTCGACGATGTACAGCGGGTCGCCCGCCTCCACCTGCTGGCCGATCTGCACCAGCGGGGGCATGCCCGGTGCTTCCTGCGCGTAGAACATGCCGCCGCTGACCGACACGATGGTGTCGGCCGACTGTGGCGGCGGCGGGCTGAGCACCTTGACGGCGGCCGCCTGCGCCGCGGCGTCTTGCAGCCGGGCCGGGATGGGGATGTCGAGGTCGGCCGTCGGCTTGAGCTCGAAGAAGCCCGCGGCCTTGCCCACCCGCACCAGCAGTGACAGCAGCTCCAGCCCTGCCTGGAAGCCGAGGTGAGCAGAGCGCACCTCCTCCCAGGGGGCATCGAAGGCGGGCGTCGGGCTCCGCAGCGCCGCGTCGAACTCGGCCCACCCCAAGCCGGGGAGCTGCTGCTCCACCGCGTCGTAGAAGGCGAGGGCCTCGTCGAGCAGCTCGGCGTCGTGGCACCAGATGCGCTGCACGGCGGGCGCTCGGCGAGGGTCGCGGAGGCCCAGCAGATCGTACAGATCGCGGAGCAGGTAGATCGGGTTGGTGGACCACACCACCTGCCCGTTGGGCACCATCACCTGCCGCCGCAGCGAGGACAGCCACGCCGACAGCGTGTGGGGCCGCCGCAGGAGGCGCCGGATCGGGCGCTCGAGCAGCGTGCGCTTGCGACCGGCCACGGCCCGCCACGGTGCCGGGTCAGCCCCAGCAGGGGCCACCATCAGCGCGTCGTAGGCTGCCGACACGTCGATCTTCCGCGAGGCATCGGCGAGCTGCCCGACCATGGTGAGGTAGGCCTGCACGAAGCGGGTCGTGGGCCGGGCGTGCACGTCGGTTCCCAGGAACCAGTAGACGAGCCCGAAGTGGAAGCCGAGGTTGGTCGACAGGTCGTGGCCCCGCAGCTCGGTGCGGCGGAAGACCTCGGCGAGGCGCTCGTAGCTGGCCCGGCGGTCGGCTCCGACCGTGAGCAGCAGCGCTACGTTGGAGTCGTAGGCGCCGGCGAGGTGGTAGCGCACGAAGTCGCCGGTGTCGGGGTTGCGCACCCCGATGCCCTGGTCGTCGCGCACCTCCCCCTCGATGGGGTCGCTCCACCAGGTGATCTCGCCCCCAGCGTGGGGCTTGAGGGCATCGTCGGTGGCGTTGAGCCTCGCCTCGACCGCCGCCACGTGCCGTCCGACCTTCTCGGGCCGCGGCAGGCGCGGCCCGTGGCATGCCAGCAGCGCCATTACCTCCACGACGCTGTCGACATCGAAGAAGTCGCCCGGGTCGTCGGGGTTGTGGAAGCGGAGGACCACGCACAGCTCGCTCACCCGGTGCTCCACCTGGATCCGGGTGTTGACCTCCATGAAGTAGTGCCGGTCGCCATCGACGATGCACTCGAAGGTGCTCGCCGAGTTCAGCCCGACGGCCTGCCCGAAGCGCTCCCCTTCTTCCTCCATCCGACCGACCAGCGTGGCCTCGGCCTCCAGGGCGGCTGCGGCGCGCTCGTCGCCTGCCGCACGTCGGGCCTCGGCCGCCGCGCGCAGCATCGGCTGGGTGACGCTCACCTCCAGCAACTTCTGCTCGTGCATCTGCAGCGAGCAGTCGCGCCCGCCCATGCTGATGCACCAGCTGCCGTTGCCGATCAGCTGGATCTCGTTGTGCCGGGTCTGCTCGATGTTCAGCTCGATCAACACGTTCTTGTTGTCACCGGCTCCCGTGGCCTTCACCTCGGACAGCACCTCCCGGTACAGCGAGGGGGCCTCCGCGGCCGACGACAGGATGCGCTGCCCCTTGCCGCCACCGCCCCCGATGGCCTTCAGCCGCAGCCGCCGGCCAGGATGCTCCGCGAGGATCGCCGCGACCTCCCGTTCGGCCTGGGCGCCGATCTCGGCCATCGACAGCAGGTCGACGCCGGCGTCGTAGCTGGCCTGCAGCAGGCGGTCAGCGACCACGAGGGGCTCGCCCTCCCCGCCGGCGTGCACCCCAGCCGCTACCGCAGCCTCCACCATGGCGGGCACGCTGCCGTGCTTGGCCACCAGCGCGCGGGCCGTGAGGTCGTCGACACCGGGGGTGACCGACACGTCGACCTGCAGCGCCGTGCGCTTGGCTTCGTCTTTGAGCCCCGCGGCGTCGACCACCTGCGACCGCGGACCCACGAAGACGAGCCCCGCGGCTTCCAGCGCTGCGACGAAGCTCGCATCCTCGGCCATGAAGCCGTAGCCCGCGAACACATGGGTGTAGCCGTGGTCGCGACAGATCGCGATCATCTGGTCGATGCGCTCGAGCCGCTCGACCTTGGTGGCGCCCGAGTAGTCGGCCACCGGGTGGATGCAGTCGGGGGGCAGCAGCCGTGCATCGGGCGACAGCGCGCGAGGGTAGACCACCGCGTCTTTCTCGGACAGCAGCATCCCCACCTTGGCGACGCCCATCTCCCGAAAGATGTCGATGGCTTCCTTACGGATGGGACCCCGACAGACGATGAGCACCGCCATGGCGGCGCAGTCGAAGGAGCGAACCCATGCCGACCGGTGGTCGGACAGCCGGCGGTTCTTGGAGACGGTGACCATCAGTGGAACTCCCGCTGCACGCCCTGCATGGGGCCAGGCTGGTAGTGGGCGAGGTGGAAGCGCAGCGAGCGCCCGAGCGCCTCGCGCACGGTGTCGGGCTGCACGATCTCGGAGATCGACCCCAGCGACAGCGCCTCGTTGGGGTTCATCAGCTCGTCTTCGTAGCGGGTCGACAGCTCGGCCTCCAGCCCCGCCAGCCAGGAACGGGCGGCGGCGGTGGCCTCGGCCTCGGAGGCACCGCCGGCCATGGCGTCGGCGACGCGCTCGGGCAGGCTCGCCCTCGCCGCTCGCAGCTCCTTTTTGTAGACGAACTCCTTGCCCGCCGGCCCCATCACCGCCAGCCTCGTCGTAGGCAGCGCCAGCACGTGGGAGGCCCCCGTCGGGTAGCAGTTGAACGCGCAGTACGCGCCGCCAAAGGCGTTGCGCACGATGAGCAGCAGCCGCGGGGTGCGAAGGTCGATGATGCTGTCGAGCATCGCTCGACCCGCGTGCACGATGCCGTTGTGCTCCTGGTCGGTGCCGGGCAGGAAGCCCGTGGTGTCTTCCAGGAAGATCATCGGGATGTTGTAGACGTTGCAGAAGCGAACGAAGCGCGCGCACTTGAGCGACGCATCGATGTCGATCTGGCCCGAGCTCACGGCGCTGTTGTTGGCCACGAACCCGACCACGTCGCCGCCGACACGGCCGAAGGCGGTGATCAGGTTGCGGGCCCGGCTGGGCTGCAGCTCGAAGTACTCCCCGTGGTCGCAGATCTCCTGGATGAGGATCGAGCTGTCGAAGGGCGTGTTGAACCCTGTCGGCGAGTCGATGGCCTTGCGAAGCAGCGTGTCGATGGCCCACGTGGGCCGCTCGATGGGGTCGGAGCTATCGCGGGTCGGCGGGCCCTGGTGGGCGGAGGTGGGCAGGTAGGACAGCAGCCGACGGGTCATCCGCAGCGCCCCCAGCTCGTCTTCCGCCGTTAGGTCGGCCACGCCTGTCTGACTGTGGACTCCGGGGCCGCCGAGCTCCGCCGCCGTCACGTCTTCCCCGAGCACGCTCTTGACCACGCCGGGCCCCGTGAGCCCGAAGAAGGTGTCGCGCGGCTGGATGACGAAGCTGCCTTGGCGCGGCAGGTAGGCACCCCCGCCGGCGTTGAACCCGAACATGCACATCACCGTGGGGACCACCCCGCTGATCTTGCGCAGCGCGGTGAACGCCTCCGAGTAGCCGTCGAGCCCACCCACACCAGCCGGCACGTAGGCCCCGGCAGAGTCGTTCATGCCGACCAGCGGGATGCCTCGCTCCCCGGCCATGCGCATCAGCCGGGCCAGCTTGCCACCGTTGGTGGCATCCATCGAGCCAGCACGCACGGTGAAGTCGTGGCCGTAGACCGCCGTGGGGCGCCCGCCGATGTCGACGACACCGGTGACGATCGAGGCCCCGTCGAGCTTGGCGCCCCAGTTCTGGAACAGGATCGTGGGCGTGGTGCCGGGGTCTTTGAGCGCATCGATGCGCTCCCAGACCGTCATTCGCCCCTTGTGGTGCTGCTTGATGCGCGCAGCGACCCCCGATGCCTCCAAGGGTCGCGCCCGCAGCGCGTCACCCTTGGCGCGGGTGCGGTCGTACAGCGAGGACGCCTCGGCAGGTGCTTCGGCGGCCGGTGCCAGTGGATTGCGCAGGCTCGGGGCCAGCTCGTCGGACATCTCACCCCCACGGGAGCCGTGGGAGTACCATGCTGGGACCCCGTCGCAACTGGAGGCATCGTGCACGCTAGGTGGTCCACCCTCTCCGTGGCCCTGCTGACCGCGGGCGCCATGTTGGCCTGCGGGTCCGGGCCGCTGTCCGGCGTGAGCAGCTACCGCGGCAAGACGCAGGCCCCGCCCTCCCACGATCCCACCACGCTGCACGGCGCCTACGTCGTCGCCCCCGATCGCACCCTGAGCGCGGTGAGCGTCACGGCGCGGTCCCCCGATGCCCAACAGGCCGCTGACCAGGTGCGAGACGACTGGAAGGCCCTCGAGGTCGCTGTCTCCGACCTGCCTCACTGCGCACTTCGCGCCGAGCGCTATCGCTCGCCTCTCCCCGCCGACGGGGGCTTCTGGACCGAGCTGTCAGGCACCCTCGACGCCGACCTGACCGGGGCGACCGACGTGATGGAGCGTATGGCCCGGATCGATGCCTGCCGGGGCCCCGTGCTCGCGCAGATGACCTTCGACGAGGTCGCCGTCGACGGCACCGAGCGCCACCGCAAGAGCACCATCGGCGAAGCCGTCGTCGTGGTCGACGAGCCCACCGGCCACCTCGGAGCGCTGCTGGCTCGACACAGCACCCGGCTGGCCGCGGTCTCCGTGCCCTCGGCGCCGCAGCTGCACCCCGACGACCTGCGCTGCGCCCCGCGCGGCACCGTGACGGTCGGCACCCGCTCGGTCGGAGGCGTGGTCCTCACCCTCGACGTCGACTGCCGCGTGGTGCCGACCCCGACCGACACCCCGGAGGGATGATGCGGGTCGGGGTGTTCGGAGCCGGCGCGATCGGCTGCACCATCGCGGCCCGCCTCGCCCATGGGGGGCACGAGGTCCGCCTGGTGGGCCGGGCGAGGATTCGCGAGGGGCTGGCCGAGGGCGTCACCCTCACTCGATGGGGCGAATCACCGGTTCATGTGCCCCCCGACGCCTTGCGCTTCGTCGATGACGCTACCGAGCTGGTCGGCTGCGACGTGGTGGCCCTCACGGTGAAGACCGCAGACACCGAGTCCGCCGCCCGCGAGCTGTGCGAGGCGCTCCCCGCCGATGTCCCCCTGGTGAGCCTCCAGAACGGCGTCGACGCCATCGACGCCCTGCGCCGGGTGGCCGGCTCGCGCCCGACGTGGCCGGGCATGGTGCCCTTCAACATCGTATGGTTCGACGCCGCGACCCTGCACCAGGGAACGTCGGGGCCGGTCGTGCTGCCGCAGGAGGCCGAAGCGCTGGCGAACGCCCTGCGGGCTGGGGGCTGTCCGGCCCGCTCCCACCGCGATGTGCGCGCGGTCCAGTGGGGCAAGCTGCTCCTCAACCTGAACAACGCCGTCAACGCGCTGTCGGGGCTGCCGCTGCGCGAGCAGCTGTCCGATGCGGGCTACCGCCGCATCCTGTCCGACGTGATCCGCGAGGGCCAGGCCATCCTGCGGGTGTCCGGGATCAGGTCCCGCGGGGTCGGCCGGATCCAGCCACACCTCGCGCCCTGGGTGCTCCGCCTTCCCGACCTGCTGTTCTTCCGTGTCGCCTCAGCGATGATCGCCATCGACCCCGCCGCGCGCTCATCGATGCAAGACGACCTCGCCCGGGGGCGCCCCACCGAGGTCGACGGCCTCAACGGCACCCTCGTGCGGCTGGGCGAAGCCCATGGCCACCCAGCGCCCCTCCAGCGGCGGCTGGTGCAGCTCGTGCACGAGGCGGAGGGGGCCGACGCCCCCCCCCGCTGGCACGCCGCCGACCTGGCTCGGGCCCTCTACCAGCCCTGATAGCCGGCGGTGAACATCAGCCCGAGCACCACCGCCACCAGCGCCCAGCCCCCGATGCGGGCACGGCTGCGGAACACCGCTGCATCGTCGCGGTCTCGGGCCTCCGTCAGGGCCGCTGGCCAACCGGACGGCTCGTGGGGCGGCACGAAGCGGCCCACGGCCAGCAGCTGCACGTAGCGAGCCACGAGCAGCTGCAGCACCGCGTCATCAAGCTCGGTGCCTCGAAACCCTGCCTGCCACAGCGAGCGTGGATCCACCAGGATCTCCCAGCCGCCCAGCCGGCGGACCATGGAGGTACTCGCCCCCAGCGGCCACGGGGCTAGCCCCACGCCGATCCCCTGCAGCAGCTGACCGACCCGCCGTCGCGCTCGCCACCCCACCGACGGCAGGCTCCCCGGAACCGACAGCTCCGCCAGGTGCTGAAGGGCCCACCCGGTCGCTTCCGCGCCGCCCCCCCGCCAACGGGAAGCCACCTGGGGGACCACGCCCCTCTCCGCCCAGTCCTGTGCTCGTTCCACCGCGGCAGACACCGCCTCGAGGGCCTCTGCGTCGACCACGCCAGCGCGTGCCCGCCCCTCGCGCCGGTCATGTGCGGCCCGCCTCTCGGCGTCGCCCAGCACGTCCCACGCGGCAGCGACCTCCTTGAAGCGGGCCTCGGCCGCCGGATCCTCCGGGTGCAGGTCGGGGTGAAGGGCACGCGCCAGCTGCCGATAGGCCTTTCGGATCTCATCGCGGCTGGCCTCGGGGGGTACCCCGAGCACCTCGTAGGGGTCGGTCATGCCCCCCCTTATGCCTGCCACCCCGAAAGGGGCTATTTCGCTGCGCCGGAGCCCTGTGAACCACCCACCGCCACCCACCCCCCTCCTCACCGCCCTGGAGCGCCTCGTCATCGCCTCGGGCGTGCGGGAAGTCGTCGAGGCCATCGGGGACTGGTGCGACCTCGGGTTGTGCGACGGCATCGCGCTGTGGCGCCTCGACGTCGAGCGCGACACCCTGCGCGTGGCCGGCAGCCGAGGGGTCGACGAGGAGCTCCTCATGGCGTGGCGTGCCGGCGCTCGCAGGGCGGTCAGCCCCTTGTGGGGTGCGCTCGTTCGCCGCGAGGCCCATGCCCTCGACCTCGCGTCGATGCCCCTGGCCCTCGCCGCAGCCCTGCGCGGCGCCAAGGCAGATCACTGGCTCGTCGTTCCCCTGTTCGGGCCCGAGGGGGAGGAGCTGGGAGCCGCAGTGGCCGGCTTCCGTGAGGTCCCCGCACCCGCCCTCCCCTGGGAGGCCGCTGGGGCAGCGCTGTTGCGCGCGATGGCCTTCGATCGCGCGCGATGGCGTAGCACCTGGTTCGATGCCCTCGCCAAGCTGACGAACGATGGGGTGATCCTGGCCACCCCCGACGGCGATGTCATGGCCTACAACCGCGCGCTCCAGCAGCACACGGGCTGGTCCCTCGACGACGTCCGCACCCACGGGTGGACGCACCTCGTCTACCCCGACCCCGACGTCCGGGGCGAGCTGCAGCGCGCCATTGCCGCCCTCATCCAAGGGCAGCCCAGCCGCGGTGTCGTGCGGCCCATGACCCGCAAAGATGGCACGACGGTGCAGACATCCGTGTGGTCCCACGTGCTGCCCAATCCCACCGGAG
>Ga0070726_10003161_pt1 | contig 14091 bp, 11 predicted proteins | sample tdAd471_FD_67275 | JGI IMG/M metagenome (GOLD analysis project Ga0070726, IMG submission 67275) | Marine sediment microbial communities from the Atlantic coast under amendment with organic carbon and nitrate - tdAd47.1 | ecosystem: Environmental > Aquatic > Marine > Coastal > Sediment | place...
TCGCTCGGCCATGCGGCGGCCGCCAGCGGCAAACCGACAAGGCACGCCAGGAACAGAAGTCCGGCCGCGCTCCCGACGCCGGCCGACACGCCGAAGGATGGCGCCGACGGCGCGCCGCCTTCCCCCGACTCTCGACCTTTGCGTAACAAACCGAAGCCAAGGAACGCCCCGAAGGCAATAACCGCGACCTGCGCCAATGCACCGCCGATCAGGCTCATGAAGACAAGGGCGGCGAAAGCGATGCCGGCGGTCGCCCGATCCGGGCACAGGCTGCGCGCCATCCCGATCACCGCCTGCGCGACGATGGCGACGGCGACGAGTTTCAGGCCATGCACCAAGCCGCCGACGATCGGATGGTCCGACCCGCCCAATCCGTAAGCGACGGCGATCATGATCAGGACGGACGGGAGGGTGAAGCCGATCCATGCCGCCAAGGCCCCGAGATAGCCGCCGCGCATAAGGCCGATCGCCAACCCTACCTGACTGCTGGCAGGCCCCGGCAGGAACTGGCAAAGGGCGACGACCTCCCCATAATGGGCATCGGTCAGCCATTTGCGCCGCTCGACGAACTCGGTCCGGAAATAGCCCAGATGCGCGATCGGCCCGCCGAAGGACGTCAGGCCAAGCCGCAGGAAAACGGCCAGAATCTCGAATACGCTGGAGGAGGCCTCGCGGTTGGTCATGATCGACTCATTTGTTCTGCAATCCGGTCGGCCCGGCGGGCATACGCGCCGTTACCCTTACCGGAACAATGTTACCGTCTCGCGTCGATTCCATCGTTCAACGAGGCGGTGCGCTTCCTATCAGTTTTTCAATTGCGCCGGAAGCCAGGTCGCGATCTCGGGGAACAGCACGATCAAGACGACCGCGACGATCATGAGCAGGAAGAAGGGCAGCGCGGCATACGCTATCCAGAAGATGTTCCGTCCTGTCAGCCCTTGTATGACGAACAGGTTGAAACCGACCGGCGGCGTGATCTGGCTCATCTCGACGACCAGCACGACATAGATGCCGAACCAGAGCAGGTCGATGCCGGCAGCCTCGACCATCGGCAGCAGGATCGCCGTGGTCAGCACCACCACCGAAATGCCGTCGAGGAAGCAGCCGAGAATGGCGAACAGCAAGGTGAGCGCGGCCAACAACGCATAGGGCGACAGGTTCATCTCCTGGATGAATTGGGTCAGCGAACGCGGGATGCCGGTGAATCCCATCGCGACCGACAGGAAACTGGCGCCGGCGACGATGAAGATGATCATGCATGAGGTACGCGTCGCGCCCATCAGACTGTCGACGAAGCTCTTCCAGTTCAGCGACCCGGTGACCGCCGAGATGATCAGCGCGCCGGCCACGCCGCAGGCGGCGGCTTCGGTCGCGGTCGCCCAGCCGCGATAGATCGAGGCGATGACGAAGACGATCAACGCCATGACCGGGATCAACCGGCCCGATGCCTTGATCTTTTCCAGCAGCGTCATCTTGATGTCGAAGGCGGGCGTGCGGCCCGGATTCAGCAGCGACCAGCCGACCGTATAGGCCATGAACAGCCCGCACAGCATAAGGCCCGGCAGGATGCCGGCGATGAACAGCCGGACGATCGAGACCTCCGCCGATACGCCGTAGACGATCAGGATGATGGAAGGCGGGATCAGCAGGCCGAGCGTGCCGGAGCCTGCGAGCGAGCCGAGGATCAGCTTCTCGTCATAGCCGCGGCGCGACAGTTCCGGAATCGACATCTTGCCGATGGTCGCCGCCGTCGCGGCAGAACTTCCGCTGACCGCGGCGAAGACCGCGCAGCCCAGGATGTTCACATGGATCAAGCGGCCCGGCAGGCGGCCCATCCAGGGCGCGAGCCCGGCGAACATGTCCTCCGACAGCCGGGTGCGGAACAGGATTTCACCCATCCAGACAAAAAGCGGCAGCGCGGCGAGCGTCCAAGTCGCTGTCGACCCCCAGACCGTGGTGGCCATGATGAGGCCGGGCGGCGCGCTCGAGGACAGGCCGATGCTGACAAGGCCGACCGCGGCTAGCGCCATGGCCACCCACAGCCCGCCGGCCAGGAAAACGAACAGGATGCCGGCCAGGATGAGCGCTTGGGTTAACATGTCCATGTCGCCGGCTTCCTAAATCTGATCCGCCGCGTGATCGTCGCGCTCTTCCAGCACCACGTCCTGGCTGTTGTCGAAAGACGGCGTGCCGCCGAACAGGATGTTGAAGAATTCTTCCACCAGGGCGACCGCCAGAATGACGAGCCCGGCCAGCATCGCCCCCTGCGGTATGGCGAGCGGAATGGCCAGCAAGCCGTCCGAGACTTCCTTGAACCGCATGGAGTCCGCCACCAGTTTCCACGTATACCAGGCGAAATACCCGATCAGGGCCGCCGCCACGGCGACGCTCAGAAGATCGGCGAGCCTGCGCAGACGGGGCGGCAGATAATGCAGCACCACCGACACGCGGATGTGGCTGCCGGCACGAAAGGAATAGGCCAGCGCCATGAAGGTCGTGGCCGCGAGCAGGAAGGCGGCCGCCTCGTTGACGCCGGGCACCAAGACGCCGAAGAACCGTCCGACGATCTGCGCGAGGATCAACACCGCGATCATCGCCAGCGCGATTGCCGCCAGCACACCACAGAACTTGTAGACGAGATCAAGCGCAGTGCGGATTCGGTGCATTGTTCCCGGCCTCCTTTTGCTCGCAAAGAAAGGCCGCGGCGCGCCGTCGAAACGGACGCGCCGCGGCGAACAATGACCTTACTTCGCGTTGTAGGCGTCGACGATCCTCTGACCGCGGTCGCCGGCCTTGGCCAGCCATTCCCCGGTCATCGTCTTGCCGATGGCTTCGAACTCGGTCTTGAGCTGGTCGCCCGGCGCCTGGACCTTCATCCCGTTCGCCGCCAGTTTGGCAGCGGCTTCATCACCGGCCTTGCGCGCCGTTTCCCAGCCGCGGGCCTCGGCGTTCTTCGCGGCCGTCAGCACAGCGGTCTGCTGCGCCTCGGGCAGTGCGTCGAAGGCCGCCTTGTTGACGAACACGGCGTTCTTCGGGTGCATCGCGTCGGTCGTGTAGAAATAGTCCAGGAAGTCCCAAGCCTGGGTGTCCACCCCGGTCGTGGCCGAGGTCAGCATGGCGCTGACGACGCCGGTGGAGAAGGCCTGCGGCACCTCGGCATACTGCACCGTGGTCGGGATCGAGCCCATCAGTTCAGCCAACCGCGACGTCGCCGCGTTATAGGCGCGGAACTTCACGCCCGCCATGTCGCCCATCGAGCCAACGGCCTTGGTATTGTAAAGGCCCTGGCCCGGCCAGGCGACGGTGTAGAGCAGCATCAGCCCCTCTTCCGCAAGCACTTCCTCGAGCACCGGCTTTTGCGCCTGATAGAGCTTCCAGGCATTGTCGAACCCGGCCGCGAGGAAGGGAATGCCGTCGGCCTCGAAGACCGCATTCTCGTTGCCATAGGCAGACAGCAGGATTTCGCCGATCGCGGCCTGCTGCGTGCGAACCGCGCGCTTGATTTCCGGCATCTTGAACAGCGACGCGCCGCTATGAACCGTGATGGTCAAGCCGCCGCCCGTCAGGTCGGATACCTCCTTGGCGAAGGCCATCACGTTCTGGGTGTGGTAGTTGCCCTCCGGGTAAGGGGTGGGCATATCCCAGTTCTCGGCATTCGCCGACGGCGCACCGGCCGCCATGGTCAGGGCCGCCAGCGTCAAGGCTGCGGACATCACGGACGCTTTAAGAAGTTTCTTCATAAGTCGATCTCCCAAGTGAAAGGCATTCGTTCCGCCGCCCCCAGTTCTGATGCGTGTCCTTTGCGGACCTTCGGCGGAAATCCGTTTGAAATCCTAGACTGCGATTTGGACGTGGCAACCGGAAAAGCGTGTCAAGCTATGGGAGACGCTTGTGCAAGGGGGCCGCGATACGGCCGTCACATCATTAATTCCCCATGGGAAATGACCGTCGGCATTAAAAAGACGTCACCCCTCTCCCGTCTTCGACATCGCGATACCGAAGGACATTTTCGCCGCAGTCCTGGACAAGCCGCTCAATCCTTCTTAAGCAGCCGGAGGGGGAATCGAAATTCCCCATCAATGACCGCTACGGAATGTGAGACCCGCATCGTGATGACCGGCGACCAAAAGACACGCACAGCCATCGTCCTTGGGGCGGGCATGGTGGGAATTTCATGCGCGATCCATCTGCGCAAACGCGGCTGGCAGGTTACCCTGCTGGAAAAGACCAAGCCCGGCGCGGAAACCTCCTACGGCAATGCCGGCGTGCTCAGCCGCGGATCGGTCCTGCCGATCAGCTATCCGGGCATGGTCTTCGATGTGCCGAAGATCCTGACCGGCGGCACCAACGCCGTGCGATTCGATCTTTCCGGACTGGCCCGCGCCTTCAGCTGGGCGCCGTCCTTCCTGAGGAACGGAACCAAGGCCCGGAACCGCAAGATCTCCATCGGCCTCAGCGCCCTGGTCGCCCATTGCGTTCAGGAGCATGAAGTCCTGATGGAAGAAGCCGGCGCCACCAGCCATCTGGCGAAGCGCGGCTGGATCAAGACCTACCGGACGGAGGCGAGCTTCCAGAAAACCGCGTTCGAGCGCGAAATGCTGGACAAATACGGCGTGCGCTACGCCGTCCTGGAGCCCGAAGATCTGGCGAAGCTGGAACCGAATCTGGCGCCGATCTACGCGAAGGGCCTTCATATCCTGGATACGGCCAGCGTGGACGACCCGGGCGCGCTGTGCGCCGCCTATGCGGATTTGTTCAAGAAACTGGGCGGGGCGATAGAAATCGGCGCCGCCAAATCGATCGGCGAAGACAAGAACGGCGCGACGGTGCAACTGGCGGACGGCCGGGCCCTGTCCGCGGACCATGCCGTCGTCGCGCTGGGGCCGTGGTCGGCCGGCTTGCTGAAGACCGCCGGCATCACCCTGCCCGCCTTCGAGGAGCGCGGCTATCACCGGCACTACCGCGCCGAGGGGAACGCCACCCTGAACCGTCCGATCAATGACGTGGACGGGGCCTTCGTGATCGCCCCGATGGCGGCCGGGATCCGGCTGACATGCGGCGTGGAGATCGCCGCCTTCGACCATCCCAAAACGCCGAAGCAGCTGGAGGCCGTGCTGCCGAAGGCTCGGGAAGCCTTTCCCTTGGGCGACACGACGGAGGACGAGCCCTGGCTCGGCCGCCGCCCGAGCCTGCCGGACAGCCTGCCGGCCATCGGAAAGGCGCCGCGTCACGACCGGGTCTGGACCTGTTTCGGGCATCACCACATCGGCTTGACGACCGGCCCGATCAGCGGGCGGCTGCTGGCGGAAATGATGTCGGGCGAAGAGACGATCATAGACCCCAAGCCCTATAATCCTGCCCGGTTCGACTAGAAGAGCCGTTTTGCCGGCATCCCGCGCGGGACTGCGACGCGAAATCGCCGCATCCCTGTCGCACAGGCGAAAGCCCGGAAAGCGCAGAAATCCCACAACGCTTGATAGGTTGCTGTTCCTGCGGCGGCGGTTCGATACCGTGGGGAGATAAAGTCCTTCTATGACGGAGACGGTTTCAATGGCGCAGTTCCAAAAGAGCGCGGATGTCGTAATCATCGGCCTGGGCGGTATCGTCGGGGCGTCGGTGGCCCACCACCTGATCGAGAGGGGCTGGAAGAACATCATCGGCATCGACAAGTCGGGCATTCCGACCGACATCGGCTCGACCGGACATGCATCGGACTTCTGTTTCAACACGATGCACGACCAGATGACGATCTTTACCACCAAATACAGCATCGACTTCTATGAGAAGCGGGGCCGGTATTCGCGCATCGGCGGTATCGAGGTCGCGCGCAAGGGCGACGACGAGCGCATGCTCGAACTGGAACGCCGGGTCAGCTCGGGCCGCGCCTTCGGCAACAGGGTCGAGATGATCACGGCGCGGAAGGTCAAGGAATTGATGCCGCTGGTCGAAGAGGACCAGATTCAGGGCGCCTTGTGGGACCCGGATGCGGGCTTGGTCATTCCGCGTTCCCAGGTCGTTGCGGGCGAGTTGATCCGCGACGCGGAGGAAACCGGCAAACTGGAGATCATGCCCAACACGCCGTGCACGGGCCTCGATATCCAGGACGGCAGGATCAAGGGCGTGCATACCTCGCGCGGCTATATCGAAACCGCCAAGGTCGTCGTCTGCGCCGGATTGTGGGGCCGCCTGATCGCCGAAATGGCGGGCGAGGACCTGCCGGTGATGCCGGTGGACCATCCGCTGACCTTCTTCGGGCCGTTCGAGGAATTCGCCGGCACCGGCAAGGAAATCGGCTATCCGCTGCTGCGCGACCAGGGCAATTCCGCCTATCTGCGCGACACCGGCGACCCGAAGAGCACCGAGGGCGGGCAGATCGAATGGGGCTATTACGAAGAGAAAGAGCCCCGCATGGTCCATCCGCGCGACCTGTTGGAAAAAGAGGAGGCCCGCCTCTCCCCCTCCCAGCGCGACCTGGACATGGAGCAGATCATCGAGCCGCTCGAACGCGCCATGGAACTGACGCCCATCCTGGGCGAGCTTGGCTATAACGAGAAGCATTCCTTCAACGGCTTGCTGCAGGTGACCGCCGACGGCGGGCCTTCCATCGGCGAGTCGCCGGCGGTGCGCGGGTTGTGGTACGGCGTTTCCGTCTGGGTGAAGGACGGTCCCGGCACCGGCAAGCTGATCGCCGATTGGATGACCGACGGCCGCACCGAAATCGACCATCATTCGATCGACTACGCGCGGTTCTATCCGATTCAGAAATCGGAAAAGTTCATCCAAGACCGCTGTTTCGAATCCGCCTTCAAGATCTACAATCCCCCGGTCCACAACCGCGAACCCTATTCCAAGGGCCGCAACCTGCGTTCAGCCCCCTACCATCTGCGGGAAAGGGAACTGGGCGGGCATTTCATGGAGATCGCCGGCTGGGAACGCGCGCATGGCTATGCCAGCAACGCGCATCTGCTGGAGAAATATGCCGACCGCGTACCGGAACGTCTGAACGAGTGGGACAACCGGCATTTCTGGCGCGTCTCCAATGCCGAGCATCTGGAGCTTTCCGAGAATGTGGGCATGGTCAACCTGTCCCACTTCGCCATCTACGACATCTCCGGCCGCGACGCGGCGACGCTGATGGAATACGTCTCCTCCTCCAAGGTCGCGGGCGACACGGCGGTGGGCAAGGGCGTCTATACCAACTTCCTGGACGACACCGGGGGCGTCCTGGCGGATTTGACCCTGCTGCGGCTGGGCGAGAACCGGTTCCAGATGATCGACGGCGGCGATGCCGGCAACCGCGACGCCACCTATCTGCGCCGCATGGCCCAGGACAAGGAATGGGACGTCTTCGTCGAGGACCGCACCGACCATTACGGCTGTATCGGAGTCTGGGGGCCGAATGCCCGTGAGACATTGAAGAAACTGGCCGACGATCCGGCCGGCCTGGACCTGGAAAACTTCGCCTTCGGCGCGGCCAAGGACTTCACCCTGCGCGGCGTTCCGGTCAAGGGCTTCCGCATTTCCTATGTCGGGGAGCAGGGCTGGGAACTGCACTTCTCGATGAGCTACGGCCTGGCCCTGTGGGACATGTTCCGCGAGGTCGGCATCACCCCGGTCGGCGTCGAGACCTATGCCAACAGCCGCCGCCTGGAAAAGAGCCTGCGCCTGCAGAACGCGGACCTGCTGACCGAATACAACCTGCTGGAAGCCGGCCTCGCCCGTCCGAAGGTCAAGGCCGCCGACTTCCGCGGCAAGGACGCCAACCTGGCGCAGCGCGATCTGGCCCATCAGGCCGCCATGCTCTGCACCCTGACGGTCACCGACAATATCGACCGGGACGGCGTCGCCCGGTTCATGATGGGCAACTGCCCGATCGTCGATCCGAAGACCAATGAGGTGCTGATCGACAGCAAGGGCCGCCGGTCCTACACCACCTCGCTCGCCTATGGCCCGTCCATCGGCAAGAACATCGCCATGGGCTATCTGCCGCAGGCCTATTGCGAGGAAGGCCGGGAGTTGGAGATCGAATACTTCAACCAGAAATTCCCGGTGACGGTCGAGGGCATCGGCATGAAGGCCCTCTATGACCCGACCAATGCGCGGATGAAGTCGTAAACGGCACTCAGACAGCCTGACGGGGGCCATGCGCAAACCGCGTGGCCCCCTCTTCTTTCTGCTTGGCCTGCGCCGTCCCGATATTGATGTGCGGGATGGCGACGTCCATTCTGCGGCCAACTGTGTGGGACCACTCATCCAGGCGGGTCCGCCGCCGTCGAGGGACAGAAACCGATGTCAGACACCGATTTGAAAAGCGACTACCCGTCCTGGGTGGTCGAGAAGCTGCGCTACAACGACACGGACCGTCAGGGCCATATCAACAACGCCGTCTTCGCAACGATGCTGGAGGCCGGCCGCGTCAGCTTCCTTTATAACCCGAAGAACCCGATCATCGAGCCCGGCGGCTCGTTCGTCGTCGCGCGCTTGGAGTTGGATTTCAAGAACGAGATGAACTGGCCTGGAAATGTCTCGGTCGGCACCAGGGTCAAGAAGATCGGGTCGAGTTCCGTCACGCTGGAGCAGGTCATCGTCCAGGACGATGTCGTCGCCGGTCACGCGGTCACCATCATGGTGCAGATGGACGACGAAACCCGAAAATCGAAGCGTCTGTCCGACACTGCCAAAGGGCGGTTGGAGTCGCTGAAGGGTCCGAACTAGACTTATTCGGCCCGTTTCCCGGGATTTCCGTGGCATTGCTGCGGCAGCGGTGTGCTCTCCGTTTCAACCGCTGTTAACAATTTGTACAATTCTCGGCCCACCTGCCCACCAAGGCGATTTTTGTGAACGTCGGTTGACGATGCCGACACACCTGTTGGCGTTCCCCGACTCGAACCGTGTTACCCGTATCTCACTTGGGGTTGTGCTGGATGGGGTCTCCGGTACGGCTCAATGGCGCGGGATAATTCTGGGGTCCCGGGTCGTGGTACAGAGATGTACCGGTGTCGTCGGCAGCGGCCATCGCCCCTTGGGCGTTGGCCGCGCCTGACGGCGGCGCAAAGACCGCCTGCCGCTACCCTTCCCAATTTGAAACGGTTATGCGTCCTTGCTTTTCGCGGGCGCTTTTTCGGCGGCGGGTTCCACCACCTGCACGGCACGCTTGCCCGACTGATCCGTCGCATGAAACTTGAAGCGGCGGCCCTTGAAGACCGTATTGCGCATATCGTCCACCATGCCGGCGGCTTTGCCCTTCGGCGCGATCACGTCGATGATCCAAAGATTGTCGCCGCTGGTCCAGTCGGCCGGGGCCAGGCGCGTCGCACCCGATTCCACCCGCTTTTCGACTTCATCCGAGAGCGACGCCCAAAGCACGCATCCCGCAGGCGCGCCCTTCTCGTCCCGGTAGATGCGGAATCGCGACCGGGCGACCGGCGCGAAGATCAACCATTCCGCATCGGCGATGAAGAAATGCCGGTGGCTCGTCGTCTGCGTCATCAGCCAAAGGACTTCCGACGCAGCCTGGCCCAGGGTCAGGGATCGCTGCTCTGCACCGTTCCCGGCAACCGCGGGATCAATCTGCAACTCGCCGCCGGTTTCTGAATCGGACATCTCGCTCACCGCTTAAATCATTGATTATTAGGTCAGAAAATCACTCAAGAACACTAACACACTTCCCGTGTCGGGGAAATCTTAAGGGTGCAAACCCCGATATCCTAGCCCGGTTTGTGCGCCCCGATCAGAAATTCGACATTACCTTGCGGCCCGGTGATCGGGCTTTCGACGATTCCGTCCACGATCCAGCCGGCTTCGCCCGCAAGCCAGGCGGCAACGTCGGCGCAAACGCGCTTATGCAGCTCCGGGTCGCGCACCACGCCGCCCTTGCCCACCTCGCCCTTCCCCACCTGGAACTGCGGCTTGATGAGGGCGACCAGCCAGGCGCCGGGACGGGCAAGGTCCAGCGCCGCCGGCAACACCTTTTCCAATCCGATGAAGCTGGCGTCGCAGACCACGATATCCACCGTGTCCGGTACCAAGTCGCGGGTCAGGTTTCTGGCGTTCGTCGATTCCAGGACCACGACCCGGTCATCGGTCCGCAGCTTCCAGTGCAATTGTCCCCGGCCGACATCGACCGCATAGACGCGTTTCGCGCCGCCTTGCAGCAGGACATCGGTGAAGCCGCCCGTGGACGACCCGACGTCCAGCGCGATCATACCCCCCGGGTCGATGGAAAAAGCCTTCAATCCCTTTTCCAGCTTCAGGCCGCCGCGGCTGACCCAGGGATGGTCCTGGCCGCGGACCTCCAACGGCGTTTCCGCAGTGATCTGCTGCCCCGGTTTCTCGATGCGCCGTTCCTCGGAAAAGACGACGCCGGCCATGATCAGCGCCTGGGCCTTGGACCGGGTTTCCACCAAGCCGCGATCGACGAGGGCCTGATCGGCCCTGATCTTTGCCACACGTTCCTTGCCGCCGCCCATCAGCCGTCACCCCAGAGATCCGACGCGGGCACCTTGCCCGGCTTGCTCACGACATAGGCCGCCACCGCCAGCAATACGGCCCCGGTAAGGCCGAGCAGCCAGGGCGGCATTTCGCGGAAAAACGCCATGTAGAGGAAACTCGCCGTCATCGCGGAAACGGCGCATAGCTTCGCCCAAACCGGAATCACACGGTAGGCGTCCCAGTCGCGCAGCAGTTTGCCGAACCGGCGATGATCGTAGAGCCAATCGTGAAGTTTCTGGCTGGATCGCGCGAAACACCATGCCGCCACGATCAGGAAAGGCGTCGTCGGCAGCAGCGGCAGGAAGACACCCACGATGCCAAGGCCCAGCGCCGTGAGACCGAGGCCGAGAAACAGCAAACGGTGCGTGGCCTTGCTGTGCACTTGAACGGTTGGGCGGGGAACTGTCATCGCGGCCGGCATTCTCGCCGCCGCGTCAGGCGCGCGCCGGCGTCTCCACTTTCGTATCGTCCCCAAGCGCCGCCAGGGCGGTGGACACGATATGCGGCGCCGTCAGGCCGGCCTGTTCGTACTGCACTTCCGGCTTGTCCTGGTCCAGGAAAGCATCCGGCATGTACATCGGGCGCACCTTCACCTGCTGGGTCAGATCCTCACGCACCAACAGATCGATCACCTGGGTCGCGAACCCGCCGATGGACCCTTCCTCGATGGTGATCAGGACGTCGTGCTCGCGCGCCAGCTTGCGCACGAGATCCGCGTCGATCGGTTTGGCGAAACGCGCATCGGCGATCGTCGCGGAATATCCCTTGGCCTGCAGCAGGTCCGCGGCATGCAGGGATTCCTGCAAGCGCGCGCCCAGCGACAGGATGGCGACCGTCTTGCCTTCCCGAAGCACGCGGCCCTTGCCGATCTCCAGCACCATCGGTTCATCGGGAATGTCGACGCCGACACCTTCGCCGCGGGGATAACGGAACGCGGAGGGACGGTCGTCAATCGACGCGGCGGTGGCGACCATATGGGCGAGTTCCGCCTCGTCCGACGCCGCCATCACGACGAAATCGGGCAGGCTGGCAAGATAGGCGATGTCGAAAGCGCCGCAATGGGTCTGACCGTCGGCGCCGACATAGCCGGCCCGGTCGATCGCGAAACGGACCGGCAGTTTCTGGATGGCGACGTCATGCACCACCTGATCGTAGCCGCGCTGCAGGAAGGTGGAATAGATCGCCGCGAAGGGCTTGTATCCCTCCGTCGCCAGCCCGGCGCAGAACGTCACCGCATGCTGTTCCGCGATTCCGACATCGAAGGTTCGATCCGGGTGCCGCTCCTGGAAGAAATTCACCCCGGTGCCGTCCGGCATCGCCGCCGTCACGGCGACGATCCTGTCGTCCTTCTCCGCCAGTTTCGTCAGGGTCTGGCCGAAAATCTTGGTATAGCTCGGCGCGTTCGGCTTCGACTTGACCTGGGTTCCGGTGACGATGTCGAATTTGGAAACGCCGTGATACTTGTCGTCGGATTTCTCGGCCGGGGCATATCCCTTGCCCTTCTGCGTGACGACGTGGATCAGCACCGGACCGGCTTGTTCCGCATCGCGCACGTTCTTCAGGACCGGCAGCAGATGCTCCAGATTATGGCCGTCGATCGGGCCGACATAATAAAAGCCCATCTCTTCGAAAAGCGTTCCGCCGGTGACGAAGCCGCGGGCGAATTCCTCCGCCCGTTCCGCCGCTTTCTCCAGCTGTTTCGGGAAACGCTCGGCGATGTGCTTGCCCAGATTTCGCAGGGACAGATAGGACTTCGACGACAGCAGCCGGGACAGATAGGCGCTCATCGCGCCGACCGGCGGGGCGATCGACATGTCGTTGTCGTTCAGGATGACGATCAGGCGGGAATTCATCGACCCCGCATTGTTCAGCGCCTCGAAGGCCATGCCGGCGCTCATCGCGCCATCGCCGATCACCGCGATGACGGAATTGTCGCCCTTGTCGAGGTCCCGCGCGACCGCCATGCCGAGACCGGCGGAAATGGAGGTCGAGGAATGCGCCGTGCCGAACGGGTCGTAGATGCTTTCGGTCCGTTTGGTGAATCCGGACAACCCGCCGCCCTGCCGCAGGGTGCGGATGCGGTCGCGGCGCCCGGTCAGGATTTTATGCGGATAGCATTGATGGCCCACATCCCAGATCAAACGGTCCGCCGGCGTGTTGAAGACGTAATGCAGCGCAACCGTCAGTTCGATGACCCCAAGGCCGGCGCCCAAATGCCCGCCGGTCTGGCTGACGGCGCTGATCGTTTCCGTGCGCAACTCGTCGGCAAGCTGCCGCAAATCGCCTTCCGGCAGGCTGCGCAACTCGGCCGGTGATTTGACCTTGTCCAACAAGGGGGTCGCCGTGGTCACCGTGAAACTCCAGACCTTATTGAATTCGCAAACTGAAAATACGCGCTGCGGAAACCCCGCCGCGGTTAATGCCGTCCTACCTGCGCCGGCCCGAAAAACCGGGTCCTCAGCGCCGCCGTTCCACGACAAATCTGGCCGCGGATCGTAGAAGATCGGCTTTATCGTCGAAAATGGCAAGATGTTCAATAGCTTGCCCGATCAACAAGGCCGCCTGCGCGCGCGCCCGTTCCGGCCCCAGGATAGAGACGAAAGTCGCCTTACCATGGTCCGCATCCTTGCCGACCGCCTTGCCTGCTTCCTCGGCGCTGCCTTCAACATCCAACAGGTCGTCGGTGATCTGGAATGCGAGGCCCAGGTCGTGGGCATACCCGCGCAAGGCCTCGCGGGCCTTGGACGGCGCGTTGCCCAGAACCGCGCCGGCGATGCAGGCGAATTCGATCAATGCGCCGGTCTTCAAACGCTGCAACCGGGTGATGGCGCCGATATCGAGTTCCGCCCCCGCCGCGCTGAGGTCGATCATCTGACCGCCGACCATGCCATGCCCGCCCGCCGCCTTCGCCAGACGCACGACGAGATCCGCACGGACCGCGGGATTGCCGTGCGTTTCAGGATTGGCAAGCACGCCGAAGGCCAGGGTCAACAAGGCGTCGCCGGCAAGGATCGCCGTCGCTTCGTCGAACTGCCTATGGGTCGTCGGCTTGCCGCGGCGCAGGTCGTCATCGTCCATTGCCGGCAAATCGTCATGCACCAGCGAATAACAGTGCACCAGTTCGATCACGGCGGCGGCGCGCAGTGCGGAGCGTTCGGAAACGCCGAACAGCCGGGACGTCTGCAAGGTAAGAAACGGACGCAGCCGCTTGCCCCCGGACAAGACGCTGTAGCGCATAGCGTCTATCAAGCGCTGTTCGGGCGCGATATCGGTCGTCAGGATCCGATCCAATTCCCCTTCTATGCGCTCACCGGCGGCGCGCAAGGCGAGTTCGAAGTCTTCCATCGCATTTTTATCCAAGAAAGGGCCAAGACAAGGGGTTCAGCAGGCGGGACGGCCGGTCGGCAGGCCGGATGAGACCTATTCCATATTGGCCGGTTCGGAACCGACGGTTCCGTCGGCCGACACGGTGATCTTGTCGACGCGCGCCCTGGCCTCGTCGAGTTTCTTCTGGCAATGCCGCTTCAGCAGAGCGCCGCGCTCATACGCTTCGATGGCGCCGTCCAAGCTGGCGTCGCCTTCTTCGAGTTTCCGGACGAG